>Ga0123354_10014438_pt1 | contig 12302 bp, 8 predicted proteins | sample TergutLab28metaG_2_FD_97872 | JGI IMG/M metagenome (GOLD analysis project Ga0123354, IMG submission 97872) | Labiotermes labralis P4 segment gut microbial communities from Petit-Saut dam, French Guiana - Lab288 P4 | ecosystem: Host-associated > Arthropoda: Insects > Digestive system > Gut ... | reverse complement strand
CCAGAGTGATAAAAAATAAGGGGGGGGAAAAAATAAACACACATGTTTTTTTTTAATATAATATTCTTTTTATTTTTCTCTTCCCCCCCCCCCCCCCCCCCAATTATTCATATTCATGTTGTGCTACTGATTGTAATGTTATTTTCAGTGGAGGCCCGAAACCAGTTCAAAGAATTTGTAAATACAGTGGCTACAATTCGTAAAGAAGGGGTAAATATATATTTTATTCATATACAGTGATATTTATAATTGATATTTGGGATCTTTGTGTAAGATAAGTAGCACGAAATGTTATGGAGAATATCATTCCACAGTAATTTTAATTTTCAGGGCGAGAAGTATTTGATACTAAAGAAAAAGTATCGTAATACAATGGGACAGCCGAGTCGAGGAGTGCTTGCATCCCCAGCATTACCAAGTCCATCCTTGGAGTCTGTATCATCCATGACATCTACTTCTGTGAACCCCTTCAGTGACTTTTCTGCATCAGAAGAATCTTTGGATGTCATGTCCCCTTCTCGCCAGCCACCCCCTTATCGATCTCCGCCTCCACCTGCTTCTTCACCGATACATCCTGATCCTCAGACTACATCATTGGAACCTGCAACTATAGGACAAGAAGGAGAACTGAAAAGAGAAAAAGACACATATTTGGAGATGAAGTCACCAAGCACAGATGATTCTCTGAATAGCAGTGCAGGAGTTGTAGGGGAAACAGTGATCCACGCACCACCACCAGTGCCACCTCGTCGTAAAAGTAATGACAGGATAAAGCTGGAAAATAAGGAAAATGCTGCTGATACTGCATACAAGAGACCAAAAATTACAGGCAGTGACACAGGCGATAAAGTGGTGAGTAATTACATTTTGCAATCTTTGAAAGTTTTCTTAACATTAGTAACAAATGGATAACGCTATGGTACATGATTCTGTTGAAATGCTGATATTTATTCAACTTGTCAAGAAAGTCCCCAAGTATTAGGACACAAAAAAGTTTCACCAACACCACTATCAACAACAACAACAACAGTCAGCCAAGGCATTCAGTGTTATGAATGTGGGTGGAGTCCAGTGATAGGTTAGTACAGTTGTGTGCATAAATTATTTCAACAGGTGTCATATTTATTTCATATTGTAATCAGATTCTTGGTAGAAAAATTTATTATGCTTTGTACTCTTATGTGTTGAGTCCGTCAGCATGTATTTTTCAGTGCCTTAGGAATGGCCTCCTTACTTCTGTTTTCAAAATTTGTATGAGGAAAGAACTCATTTCTGTCGAGACTGGTGTGTCACTTGGTTTACAGACTTTTGCAGGTGCACTGGAGTTAGAACATTGAAGTAGGTAATGACCATTAGCTTCAAAATCCATGTGTACACATTTTTTCTGACAGGTATCCGCTACACTAAATGAGGGGTGTGAAAATATGCAGTGGTGTATAATATTTTCAGCATAATTGTTGGAATTTTTTTCCTTTCATACACAAATGTGTATCACTTCACATGCACTGAATTGAAAGTGCTAGGTAACAGTGAGGTCCACACATCACTTCAGAATAGTGAGTCATCAGTACGGAAACTACTTTGTGGTACCCTACTGACAGCCAAATCTTGGAGAATTTGTGTTCCATTGCACTAAATACTTTCAACATTTGTAACAGTGTTATTAAACAACCATATTGCCTCATGTTTTACAAAGAGGCTGTGATTGTCAGCCTTTTTGTTTGTTCAACCTGTCCTTTTCATTTGACAATTATAAAGCAAGTTGGTTCAAGGGGTAACATTTCTAACATGTATTTTTTGTGTGCCAGGTTTGAACCTCAGCTGAGAACTTGACTAATTTTTTCAGGATTTCTTCATTTCCTCCAGACAAATGCCATGTTAATATTTTCAATTATTCCACTGAAAGTTCCTTCCACATTTTTTACTTTCATTATGCACTATGATCCAACCATTCTATACTGTATAGTCTGAGATACTTTAATTTTCCTTAAATAGAGCTGCAAACAAGTAAACAAATGCACAAACATACATACATACATACTTCTAACACTTCATAACTTGCTGTGTAACATGCCTGTGTGTTGGAGTTGATTGTAGGAGTTGAGTTGGCTTATGAGGTTCTTCAGGAAATAACTGGAAGTAGAAGTTATGCACGTGCAGTGTTTTGTCTGTATTTTTGTTTATGTTTATAAGGACATGATTGGGAGGCCATGTAGTAGACATGTGAGTGATAACACATTTATAAAATATCTTAGGCTGAAAAACCTAGTGAGAAGTGAGTGCTTGGGAGACCTAGGCATAGATTGGAGGTTAATATCAAAATTTCTGTCAAAGAAATAAATGTGTGTAGGTGGTAAAGAATTTATCTGGCTCAGAGTAGGACCTGTGACAGGTTCTTATAATGACCTGTTTATGACACAAAAAGAATCAGGGGATACCTGTCTTCATTAGTCAAGTGCATCACCATAGAGGATTTTGTATATATATATATATATATATATATATATATATACACACACACGCACACACTTATGGGCTACATGCATTATGGGTTTTTTAATATAAAATATATAGGTGTGATTATCCCGTCTTTGTCTCTCAGTCTAAATCTTACATCTCTGAAACTACCAAGTAGACTGTGATGACCTGTGGTGATATAATGCTGATTCCCAATCCAGTGGTACCTAAATTTTGTTTGAAGTTTACGTGAATCATAATTTCTTCAAAAAGGCATCTTATACAAATAATACTATGTAAAATAAAATACAGATGGTATGTGTATGTATATATATATATTTGTATCTTGTGCATTGAAAATCTTAGGTTGAAATATTTTTAATATAGTTGTTATTTAATTAAGTACATTGGACAACAATATTTTTAAAATTTGAATTCACAGTGTTATCCATAGGGAGATTAGCTTTGTAACACTAGTGTGAATCAGTAGCAAATCAATATACGTGCCATCGCAGCGCGTAACATAAAGAGTGTATTTGAAAATTATGTGGTGGTGTTCTGGGGCATGGTTTTTAGGTGCATTCGTAAAACTGCAAAAAAGACTATTAGCGTCATCCTGTCTGTCTGTATGGAACAACTCCGCTCCCACTGGATGGTTTTTTGTGAAATTTGGTGTTTGAGAATTTTTAAAAAATGTGTCAACAAAATGTAAGTTTTGTTAAAATCTGACAAGAATAACAGGAACTTTACATGGAGACATGTGTATGTTTATGATAATGTCTCTGACTTTTTTTAGAATGAGAAATGTTTCAGACACAAGTTGTATAGAAAATCAGAACACACACTTTTATGTTCAATAACTTTTTTTTTTTAAATAACGTCCCATTTATGAGATCCTGGATAAAAATTTGGTAGAACCAGACAGGCTACAGATGCCATAATTTGGCACATGCACTTGGCATGCAGGGTAACTAATGCTCCAACCACATGCTTGGAATATGTATTATACTTATTGTTGGTCAGTGGCAACAGTGGTTAGACGAACGTGCACCAACGTTATATTGATACGTACATTGCCTGTCTTGATGGATTTTATTATCATTTTACTTCTGCTTCTTGGCTTATTGACATGGTTTTTGTTTGTCAAACTCTACAGATTATGAATGAAAAGACAGTTTGTTTCATAAATTGTTTTCAGGTCTGGTTTTATTTTTTAACATTTCACACAGAATAAATTGTGTTAGTTTTCATGTTTACACAGTGGTGCAGTTGAAATTCCCTTCTCCTGGGATCGATGCTATGTCACCAGGTAATTGGTTCTGATTATGCAAAGATGCAGCATCTTATCCCAGAAGAACTGGATCCTCAGAATAAATTATCTCCAGGAGATATGTCAAGGTTAAAAACTATTTTGTCTGCAAGGTGGCATGTTTAATTCTTGAGGATATTCTTGGCTGAAGTCCAGACCGACCCTGGGGCTCACCAAGCTCCCTGGAAAAAACGGTACCGGCTTTCTTTACTGGGGGTACAGCGGTCGGGGAGTGGCGTTGACCACCCACCCCTATCTAGCGCCGAAGTTGAAGGAGTAGAACTATACCTCTACTCCCCTTCTTGGCCTTCATGACCTGTTCTAGGGTGAACTTATTCTTGGCAAAGTATTTTGTATTCTATTATTATGAAGTGCAGTTTTTATTGTCAGACTGACGTGTGGTTGGCGCTATCAGATTCTGGCTTCCTATATTTTTTCTAAAATGCCTTCAGTCCCTATATTTCAAAGTCACAGGCGCAGCACAGTTTGTCATATCAAGTGATGTGCTTTTCATAACAGCTCCAATAATTACTTACCTACTCCGTGGAGCAAAGTCCTTTTTGAAAAGGTAACCGCTTCTCAGCTAGTCAGGAAATTCCCTGCATTTTATGAAACCTGAAGTTCATAACTGCGTTTACAAGTTCCCACCACCTGTCCCTATCCTGAGCCAGATCTATCCAGTCCATGCCCCCATCCCACTTGTTGAAGATTCATCTTAATATTATCCTCCCACCTACACCTGGGTCTTCCAAGTGGCCTCATTCCCTCAGGTTTCCTCACCAAAACCCTGTCTGCACCCGTCCTCTCTCCCATACATGCTACATGCCATGCCCATCTCATTCTTCTCGATTTGATCACCCAAATAATACTGGGTGACGAGTGGAGATCATAAGCTCATCATCATGTAGTTTTCTCCACTCCCCTCTTGCCTCATCCCTCTTAGGCCAAAATATTCTCCTCAGCACTCTTTTCTCACATGCCCTCGGCCTACGTTCCTCCCTCAGTGTGACCGACCATGTATCACACCCATACAAAACAACAGGCAAAATTATAATTCTGTATACCTTAATCTTTTTATTTTTGGATAGCAAACTGGAAGACAAAAGATTCTGCAGTGAATGACAGCAAGTATTCCCTGACTTCAATCTGCTCTTAATTTCTTCCTGAATATAATTTTGATTCATTAAGTTTGTTCCCAAATATTTGAGCTGTTCCACCCATTCAGAGGAATTATTATCACTCTTTATATTTTGACTTCATCATGCATTCTGATCTCATGACATGACCATGTACTTAGTTTTATCAGCATTTACTTCTAATCCAATCTCCTTACTAGCAGCTACTGAAGCTTCTGTGTTTTTCTTTATAGTTTGTACGTTTCCATCCAGTATATTATTATCACCAACTTAATCCAAAAGCTGACGTGTACCATTTAATTTCAAACCATCCTGGTTTACCTGAACCCTCCTGATAGCATACACTAAAGAAAAGTTGAAAAGCAATGGCGTTAAAGCATCTCTTTGTTTCAGACCATTCTTAATAGGAAATATGTCAGACAAATGTTCGCGTTTCTGGACTGTGCTGTTGGATTTATTCAGACACAATTTTATTAGCCATACCAGTTTCATGTGGATACCAAACTCAATGAGAATAGACTACAAGACCTCCCTCAAAACTGATACCTAGGCTTTCTTGAAGCCTGTAAAGGGCTGATGTACTTCTTCATTTTATTCCAATTTTTACTCAAGTATATGACTAATGCAGAATATAAGATAAGTAGTAGTTGCCCTGTTGTGTCGAAATCCACACTGATGATCCCCTAAAATTTCCCCTGCATGTGCATTTAACCCTGACAACAGTATGTTGCATATAATTTTGTACATAACTGGCAAAAGTGATATGCCTCTATAGTTGCTACGATCTGTTTTATCACCCTCGTGATAGACAGGTACAATGATCGACTGCTTCCACTCCTCAGGCAATTCCTCCTTATTCCAAAAAGAATTAATAAGTTTGTAGATCTCAAAGCGAATTTTTCTACCCCCTGCTTTAATTAATTATGCTGGGATTTGATCAGTACCTGTTGATTTGTGTCTCTTTAGCTTTTTGATAACCATTTTCAACCTCAAAAGGCACTTGGTTCAGGCACTAGTGGCTCTGCTGTATGTATTTCTGTCTGCCTAACATCATTAACTCCTTGTACATTCAATAGCTGGGAGAAGTGGTTCCTCCACCTGGCCAAAATACTGTGGGAGTCTGTTACCAAATCACCCTTCTCATCCTTTACTATATTTTAGGCTGGTAACCCTTCTAAAAGTCATTGATGTCCCTATAAAAGTTTCCGATATTTTTTATCTTACTGTTGGTTTCAAGTTCATCAATTTTAGCTTTCATATAGTCCTTCTTTATGTTCGTGAAACGTCTATTAGCTTCATGTCTTATGTTGTTTAGATTACCTACAATGCTTTGGTTTGGATCCTGTAACCAAAGCATTTTAGCCTGCCTCCTTTCATCTAAAAGTCGTAAACATTCTTCATCAAATCATGGTTTATGTTGCTTCAGTTCATATGGACCTAGACTGTCTTTAACTGAGGTTTGATATTGTCTTTAATGTTTTCCTAAGCCCTATCTATGTCTTCACTATAAATTAAGTTCTCCAAAGCAGCAAACTTGTTTGAGATCTTAATCTGATTCTTTTTCATAACATGCAGCTCATTTAGCTTCATGAGACTAAATCTTAACACATCAATCATCTATGCTTCGTGCTTACTTACTGTCAGTCTTTCCCTAACTTTTGCAACCACCAGATAGTGATCAGTATGGCAGTAAGCGACCCTGAAAGATCGTACATCGAGTATGCCCGACTCCCATCTCCTATCTATCGATATGTGATCAATTTGGTTGTCTTTACTTCAGGAGAGGGTCACATGTATTTATGAATGTTTCGGTGCCGGAACGTGGTGTTGTGATGTGGCAAAATTTGTTATTCTAATACCATTATCATTTCTGTCCTGTTGTATACTCTCATTTCCGATTGTCGGCTTGAAAATATCATCTCTCCCCAATTTAGCCTTAAGATCTCCTAACAGAATTTTTATACGGTACTTAAGAAAATGATCGAAAACTTAATAAAAATTGCCTTTTGAAACATCACTTTTCTCCTCATTTATTGCATGCACATTCAAAACAATGATACATCAGCGACCTTTCAGAACTATATATGACGTCCTATCTCTAACAAATTTTACTCTCTTAACTGCTGATACTCTTCTGTGGTGTACAACAAAACCTGTTCCCAATTGATTGTTTTCGTTTCCTTTTCCATAGAAAAAAAAAATACCTTGCTGTTACCTTGTTCCCTTTGTCCAACCTAACCTCCTGTACACCCACTAAATGTAATTTATACCTTGATAATTCCCTAGTTACTGTTGTAAGTGAACCTAACCTATCCTTACATTGCATGTACCAAATCTCATGTCCCTTTTCCATTGCCTAAGTCGTACCAAATGATCAGTCCAAGCCTGAGGCACAAGTATACGTTTCGTATGGAGTCCATTTTTTCGGTTAGGAGTTGTCAGCACCTCTCGCAACCCCAAGCTGGAGGACCACCTCCTTTCGGCTGTCCGCGACTGCTTTTTCAATATATTTGCAGTTACCGTCCATATTGGAGGCCTTTCCTCCGTCCGCAACCTGAAGACGCGCCATGCCTCCGTGATAGGTACCCACTTATCATGTATAACTGCTTCAATGGCACTACTAAAAGTCATTTTCACTATGTGTATCTTGTTCTAAGGAATGAAGGAAAGAGAGGTCTTTACTGTACTGTATTTGTCCAGATATTAACCTCACTTTGCATACAAAATTTTGCTCATAAAACCTGAAGGGACGAGACGACGTAGGGTACATTCTCCTGCATGAGAGAATGAGATTGAAATGGTAGTGTTTATGTAGTTATCGTAAATTCTGCCAAGATGATACTGGGATCGTATCGTAAAATAGGTCACGACCGCTTCCTTCCTCGTTTTCCCTAATTCTTCGAGCGGGTTGGTGTGGTCGTACATTCAGGACTTGCCCGATGTTGGTATTTTAAGTGACTTACCGTTTGTCAATTCTGGCCGCTAATCCTCTGAGGGTATTGCCGGTACTGCAGTGATACGGTAAGCGAGCCTAGAGGAAATAATATAACGATATATTTCAGATTAACCCTCTCTGTACGGGAAGTACTCTGATCGAATATCGGCCTGGGCACCAGCTATTATGAATAAGGTTTTTCGTGGTTTTACACAGTTACTCAAGTCACATAGCCGGATATTATCGTGGTTAGGCGGCGACCGCTTCCTTCAATATTCTTTCCAGTCTCATGTCTCCTTTATATTACAAGTCTGCCATGGTGGCAGTATCGTAACATGAAGCCCAAACTACATTCACAATGATGCGCTTGTTCCATGTTATAAACTCTTATGCCCACATTTTATGAAGTGTTGTTGAATAAAGCAAACAAAGAACTACATGTTTCATGGCAGTGAAATGAAAGTACCCTGCAGCTGTTTTGTCTGAAACTGATGAAAAGTGAAAGTTCGCACGACGGATTTCGTGTCTCACAATAGACGCTGTAGTAGTGATGGATCAGGATAGACCAAACCGCTGTAACCTTCGGTTATGGGTTTCAAATTAACTTCTCTTCCCGACGCAAGACACTACTACGACCCTTCAGCTCTAAAGGTTTGTACTGCGATTACGCGACTTCGTGTGCCTTAAATGCTGCACTGTAAATACAGTTACTTATGCTATTGTTGTGTCAAAACACGTTTGTTTAGAATACAACTGTGAGTTATTTGTGTGGATATAACACTGATATAGCCTATACTAGAATATGCTCATGTGTTTATAAAAATTGGTCCCATGGCAGCAAACGCGTTCACTTCGTGAACCAGAAGTATGCCATGGCAGAGTAGTGAGCTCCGTGTGTCATACTTTCGCAGTGTGAAAATGAACGGTGCTATCATTTCCTTATTGTTTTACCTGCTTTTCTTCTAAATTACAGTCTAACCCGGTTATAACGACAGCGTTTTATACGACCTCTCGTCTATAGCGTCAGATACTCTGTGGTACCAATTATTTCCCCACTGTTAACCGTAACGCGGCTAGAACGACTCTCGCTTATAACGGCACAGTATGTCCAGTCCCTTTCATGACGTTATAACCCAGTCCGACTCTATATTTTAAGGTGGTACATCTGCTTCGCGTACAGTTGCTGTGAAATGTCTGAATTGCGGTACATGTTTCTGTCGTATTCACCACGTCTGGAATGTTATGAATGCTATCACTGAGCCCACAAAAAAATTAAGCGTGAATTGCGTACCTCATTGTCTACGAAAATTGTAGTCAGACTGTAGAAAATACGGCGCTTCTAACCATGCTATATTTTACACACGCTTGTAACGCGAGCTGTAGTAAGGCTCACATATGAAGGAGAGCACTGACGGCTTGTCGCGCCTCAAGAAAGCTGCAATTTCGCGATATTACAAGTTTTTGCCTTTAGCCTTGATTTTCAGGTTGTTGTAATACCGAAGCGGTAGAACAGTGGTTAAAATGCCATGTTACAAATCGGAAGATTGCTGGTTCGATCCCAGCTGGTGTCAATGGATTTTTCATTGACATAAAATCCTTCCGATCGCACTATGGCTCTGGGGTCGACTCAGCCTCTAACAGAAATGAGTACCAGGAGTATTTACTGGGGGTAAAGGTGGCCGGTGCGTAAGGCTGACAACCTTACCACCATCCTGTGCCTTTGTCACGAAATCTGGGAACCTTAATTCCTGGAACCACCTGGACCCCTTCAGGACTGTAACGGGATTGCTTTGCCTTTTGTTGTAATATCGAAGTGAGCAGTGTATTTTTGAAACTAGGCAGCAACGGCCGCAGCCCTGCAATAATTCGTCTCTCGCTTGAAATGCGGATGTCTGTCGGAAGATCAGTTTACGATGCTTATATTCTGGATTATTTTCACAGCTACTAAGAACAATTCACAAATAACTTTACTCCTGTCCCGCTGCTTTCCCAGTGGTCCACCCTGCAGTTGGGACATTTATCATGCCGTGGACGAGCTTCATTTTTCCTTTGGCATAGAAGCCGCTGTCCTGCGTTGTCAGCCATCTTGTCACAGTTCACAGCTTTAGATTTTTCAACGCTGGGAACAGGTTCCCAATAGCCCAGGGCCGAATCGGGGCTGTATGCTGTTTGTTCCAAGATTTAATTAAGAAATTGTATGCCATATGAACTAAGGAGAAGATAACGTGGATAGAACGAGTCTTGTGGGGTACTGAAGGTTACGGAGACCGCAGAAACTTTGCCGAATGCTGAGAAGTTGCAGAATATTTCTCTTAAAAACATTGTTGTCCGCTGCCGCTATACAGTCAGCCGTCCCCAGATGAAAATACTTGTCCACCCATGATGTAGGGGACCGTAATTTGTGGGGGGAAGGGGGGGAATACTGCAGTCAGATCGTACACGACAAAGCCTACGTGGATGAATTGCAGTTACCATGCTAACTAATGCGAATAGCTTTTGCCTTGAAGAGATTAGCGTTGCTGCAAATTACCTGTCGCTAGATAAAAGTTCGTATCAGTCTTACGCAGTTGTTGTTTTTGCGGCCTCGAATACGCCATTTTTACTACCATTTTCCTTCACTGTGTTTGGTGACAGGTTATTTAAGCTAGTGTGGACTGTCGCTGCCAGTAGTTCAAGTGTCCAGTGTAGCTACTCTGTGTGATACGTATTACTTGCTGTTGAAACTACCATGTCTGGATCAGTTGTGTTTGAGGTATATCACAAACAAAACGATGTTTATTTTACGAATTTGCGTTGTTCTCCTGCTGTAGCATCATGTTTGCGGGTCGTTTTTGTGTTTTGCTTTTAGTGGTTCTTTCATTTGAAAAAACTATTAGGCCCAAGTTAAAATAAATTTCCTATGTTGGTAAGTAGGCTGTTGGAAATCCAGGCATTACCATTCTGTGTCTTCCCTTGATAAATATCAACCAAAACGGCAGTCGTTATGTTGCATGTGTTCCGGGTCAGTATAGGATAGGCAGTTATTTTTTGTTGGACTGCTACACGAAACTATGATGAAAAGATCTGTGATCGAGGAGCCTCTCGAGGAAACGCCTGTTTTCGAAAGGCATTAAATGTGTATCAAGTATGCTTATGCTCCTTAGTTGTACTTCTGGGTCTGTTAAATATGAAGTTAATTTGGGCAATATATCCTGACTGTGATTGCTGTTCTGATTGTGTGAATGTAGGGCTACGCATTGTGTGGAATCTGGAGTCGAGTAAACTGTAAATATAACCGGAAAGTACGTGTTGCACTGTTACTCATCACTAAACTTGCGGTTGCATCCAAATATTTTTTAACTTATTGAAGTATTAGTACTGTACACGATTCTGTAAGAAATTAGAAAACCCATAGTTAATAAATCTGAACAGTGCCACTGTCCGCATTGAACTCTTCATGGGCCCGGTTTTTGTCACCTGTTATGTTGATCTAATGTCGAGTATGTCAAATCGGACTTCATTGGTTCCTCTTATGAGGTCGGAAGCAGATCAGGTTTCTCAAAGATTGTGTGCTATTGGACAAAGTTTGGAAATCGAGTAATACTGAACGAAACTTAGCCGTTCATTATTTACCATAAAAAACGATGACGTACTGTAATTCTGTGTGTTTGACAGCAGTAGTGTTATTTTAGTAGAGTTATTCTTTGTGGTCTCCTCGTGAACAGAAAGTTCTGCAACAGATTTTTAAATGATAATCTTACCTGTTACTTTGTGTCGGTGTGAAACTTGATCTCCCTCGCTGAGGGAAGTACTTATATCGTGTTAAGAAGGGTTTGCCGGGAAGAATATTAGGACCTAGAAGAGAGAAAGTAACTGGAGGATGGAGAAGGTTCCATATTGGGGAATTCCGCAATTTGTACTCTTTACCAAATATAGTAACATGGTCTTATATGCTAACTGTCGCTGGCCACTTCCCTTCAACTCGCTGATCTTACAAACAGTCGACATGGAATGAAACGCCAGAGGTCCCTTTCTCCCACGACGCACAATTACATTCCAGAAGACTGAAGGCCTCAAAGAGCAATACGTTAGTTACGTGTGACGCGTGTCGGCGAGCCGAATGAATAAGTTTTCAGCACCGTCTTTAAATTGCAACTAAAAGCATAATATTAACTGCAAGATATTTCAATGAAACGCGTGGACCCCGACTCTTGACAGGTTTGAATAACGGCGAGCTCCGCGCTGCTTGCAGTCACTCGAAACAGTTTGAATGAAAAGTGAGGCGAGTTGTTGAACAAAATACTGCCTCTTGTTGTTATGATCTTCACACCTAGTGTGATTAGTTAGCCGAGACCTGCTGTATACATTGCAGAGGCGGTGAGCACGTACAATTTTAATCAGAAGACTTAAATAAACGCGTGCGCTTGCCAGGCCTCGGGGTCGGTGGGAGGATAATATTAGGATGGATCTTAATTAGAGATGTGTT
>Ga0123354_10014437_pt1 | contig 12303 bp, 9 predicted proteins | sample TergutLab28metaG_2_FD_97872 | JGI IMG/M metagenome (GOLD analysis project Ga0123354, IMG submission 97872) | Labiotermes labralis P4 segment gut microbial communities from Petit-Saut dam, French Guiana - Lab288 P4 | ecosystem: Host-associated > Arthropoda: Insects > Digestive system > Gut ... | reverse complement strand
TTTAAAGGGTTAAATCCTCAGCGTCCAATCTGATCTCAGAGATACTTGATAGAGTGTATTTACGTGTTTTGTATGGATCTCAATACAAACAGCGATTATTCCCTTATGCAGAATTAAAAGATTAGTTTCTGCAACGGAGATGGAGTCATTACTGTGCGGTACGAACCGCGACTTTAAATATAATTCAGGTTAATCGTAGTCTTTAAAGGGTTAAATTCCCAGCGTCCAAGCTGCTCTCAGAGAAATACTGGTCACTCTCTTGTATACACAGCTGCACTGGCAGTTTGTCACTTCTTGGAAACATAGGAAATAACTCAGCTGTAGCTTACATTCATGGGACAGATCAGTTACGTTGAATGGAGACATTCTCTTGCTTTATTTCACATATATACGTGGTCTGGGAGCGGATGAAGACAGATACATTAGAAGTCACCATGGCCGTACGCTAACTCCTAACATGGTAATGTTTAAGCTTAAAAAAAAGGACGTTCCAATGTTAAATTAAAAACATTTATCTGTTACCATTAAAAAAAAACAGGACGGTTAAAAACAATCATATTTACATCAGCCTGTGCATGTAATTTAAAGGGCTTACACAAATTCTCTATTAATTGGGTAGTTCCAGGTTCAATTTGCGTTAACGACACGCCGTTTTCCGAGAATAAATTGAAACCTGTTCAGTATGTATGCAGTTTCTGTGTACTGAATCATGCCATATGTGAAATGCTTCCACTCAATGCAATGAAATATCTTTGGTCATCACGTTTTATGTCAGCCAGTATTCCAAAACAGTGACCTGCGTAAGTTACATCGAAACAGCAGTAAGACTTCGACGAATATGTGGAACGTCTGTAAATATTTTTTTTTCCATTAAAGAAATACAGTTACATCTGGTGATGATTAAATTTATTAACCTTGTGGATTTTTTCCATCGTTTAATGCATTACAACTAATAGAGTTTTATATATAGGTAAAGTGATCCCGTTACAGGTCCAGTGTGGCCCAGAGGGTAATTAGAGGTATAGCTCTACTCTTCCATGACCGCGGCACTAGAAGGGGATGAGTGGTCAGCAGCACGCCCCGGCAGCACTTTACCCCCGGGAAAGACCCGGTACCCCATTCTACAGGAGGTTGGGTGGCCGGTCTGGAAGAGTGCGGAAAATCTCGCCCCTACCGGGATTCCATCCCGGACCGTCCAGCCCGTAGTCAGTCGCTATATCGACTGAGCTACCCGGCCCACCATATATATATATATATACATATATACACATATATTAAAACCAACACAATGTGTGTGTGTGTGTGTGTGTGTTTGTTGGCTTTAAAATATTAGGAAATGGAAACAGTCCACAAAGTTAATTATTTGTGATATAACGTACCCAAAACGTTAAAGGAAAATAAATAACGCGTCATAATCACCATGAAATAAGTTTTCTATAGTGTTTTGTTGTGAAATGTCTTTTTAAGGTTAATTTTGCACAAGCAATTAGACGCAAAATTTTACAAAAAAAATACTTCCCTATTGTACAGTTCTAGTAGTAAAAATCATCTTTCCTATACAATGTCTCCCTTTTTTCGAAAGAGCATTGATGTTTTGGAAGATTCACAGGCTGTGCCCGTTTGTCCTTCTGCTAACAGCAATGTGCAGGTGAAGATGGTAATGGAGCATTGCTGGAAATAATACTGACAGAGGAAAACAGAAATGGTCGGAAAAAAAAGTGTACAGTGCCAATTTGTCCACCACAAACCTCACAGGGACTGACCTGGGATCAAACCAGGGCCTCCACGGTGAAAGGGCTGGCCACTCACCGCCAGGGCCGCGACACAACCTTGAAGAGAATCTTACTTAATGTCCCAAGTAATCTGGTAGTACAAAGATCCAAACACGCAGGATAATTATTAATGGCAGGTGTCAGTACGACTTCCTGTGTAAATTTTAATGGTTCATCCACACTAAATTTCGTGCCATATGCAGAGGAGCAATGTAAATTTATGACCAACTGGCATTTATCTTCCCCGGATGATCAAATTCCACACAAGCCAAAATGTTTTCATTTGCTGTAATTCCCATCTTCAAGGGTCAAGCTTGACCCTTAAAGATAGGACCAATGGACGTCCCGAAACGTCGGTAATATCCCAGACGCGATAAGGCTTCACTTACATTGTAGAGGAAGCTTGAAATCACGTACATTGCAAATGGTATTTTTATTATTATTATTATTATTAGTAGTAGTAGTAGTAGTAGTAGTAGTAGTAGTACTAGTAGTGGTGGTGGTGGTAACAGTAGTAGTAATGGTAGTAGTATTAGTGGTAGTAGTACTAGTGGCAGTAGTACTAGTACTACTACTACTACTAGTAGTAGTAGTAGTAGTGGTGGTAGTAGTAGTAGTATTGGTAGTAGTAGTAGTAGTGGTAGTAGTAGTAGTAGTAGCTGTAGCAGTATTAGTAGTGGTAGTAGTAGTAGCAACAGGATCAGTTTTTCCATTCGTGAAGAAGATATTACCGAAGCTCCCAAACTGTTTCGTTATATTTGCTTGTCGGACCCTATCTCAAATGTCTTATTATAGACACCATGCCTGGAAATATTGCTTTATAAATAACAGGTTATTTCAAGAGGTATTTGACTGTGTTTATAATCTATTTACATCCCAAATTTCCACGGCCTGGCCCTAACAGAGTATCAGATATCGCCTTCAAACCCAAAGCCAGATATCGACTCAATGCGGCCACCACGCTGTGTCTCATCCAACACAAATTTAACAAAAGCCTCCATCTCTTGTACAGGTATCTGCCTATCACACAACTTCTCTGCGTCCTATATTAACCAAAGACACTGCCACCCCAATCATCGACAGTTCAGTCTCATTATTAGGTTATACATCAATCTCCCCTGCTATTTGACCAAGCGCGTACTGAGAATTTAGTTGAAAATGTTCACATACTCAGCCGCCTCATAGCCTGCAGCTGGGTTAGGAATGTAAGCTGCCTCAAGCAAGGTGCCGGTCGGGCCGGACGGTGAGCGGGCACCAGCCAGACACCGAACTGTAGTGGCCGCAGGGCCAGTAGGTACAACCTGGTCTGCCTCGCCACCACAGGGTGATACCAGGCCTCTTGCATTACAGTACTCTTAAGACCGGAGTTACCACTACAAACCTCGCAAAATTTCTGGTTTCTTAGGACACACGCAAAGAACTACTACTCTCTGATGATCTGCCACGTCATATGCTTCGTAATTATAAAAACGGACATGTTTCATACCGAAAACGTACACGTGTGTTGCTGTCAGAGTAATTAGAAGTGATACATGACAGACACGTTTCGGGATGCCACATATTTTTCAAAAATAGTTTCACCAATTATAAATGGACTCGTAAATTAAACCCATGCAGCCGATTTATTCTTCATAAAATTACAGTCCCTAACCTGGTCAACAAATTTTCAGCATCCAAAGTGCATTTCTTTACCACGCTAATAAAAAATGCCCTGCAATCATATGGGAAGCCAGATGAATCCACGTCACATCCTACTTATTAATAGCTAATCCAATCCAGAGGTGGACAGGTTTTCCAAAAATCTAGAAGCCACTTAGAATTTTTGAGCGCCTAAACAGAGCCATGAAACAAGCTCCATACTGAGTATCCACAACAATTAGGTTCCACTGTACAAAATATAGTTCTCTGGGGGACTTAGTGCCAGGGATATGTGCTTCCCTGCTTCCATCTATTCTTAGGTTTCAAATGATGTACTTTAGTCTTAAGGTTTCCGACTTTGATGTTGAATGAATTTTTCATCTCACCGCAGAGCAGTAAATATATATATTGGAATAAAATCACCCGGTACTTGATTCCCCCAATAACGCATTATTTAAATACCCCAGTGATCGTTTACTGTTTTCCTTCAACTTTACTAGATCCTCAGACATGTATTGGCAGATATCCTCAGTCGACCAACTAATGGACTCTAATTTTTTTCTGAAATTGTCATTGTATCCACTGCTTTAGAAACAAGACACACTCTAGCACTGCCATGAAACTTTTGTATGAGAGGTGTTCAATAAATAAATTAGAAGTGTTTACACCTTTCATAGGCAGCCTATTTGTTCCGCTAAGATATCAATATTCCTCATAATAATCTCTGAGAATAGTAGGCATAGGTCTAATCTTGGCACGATTCGGTCGTGGTAGGAATCTGGCACTTGCATTCGTAACACTTCATGAACAGCCATTTCGTCTTTTCCTCATACTGGAAAACGGGTGACATTCAAAGCGTCGTTTCAACGGCCGAAACATATGGTTCGTCGCGAGAGGTGATCCTCAGCTCTAAAATGCTATTGCACAAAGTAACAAATTGGAAATAAAAGTTGCTGAAGTCTTTTGACTGGCAATTTCTGAACCACCAAACCTTTTGTTTGGACTGCTGAAGCAATGCTTGGAAGGTCGCAGTTTACGCAATAATGAGGAAGTGAAAATTGCTGTTCGTGAATGGTTACGAATGCAAGGGGGGGCCCATTATGCGCAAATGAATTTTTAAATTCGTGCCACACTAGAAAAAACGAATGCGTGTGTTTGAGGATTATTAAAAAAAAACTTATCGTTTGGTGAAATAAATTACATATTTTTAACACTGATATGAAACTCTTTTAATTTTTATGGCATGAAACCCTACTTATTGAAAACCGATCGTACAAAGACACTAACACTATTTCTATCCAATTTCACCATTTACGGGATTTTATGATCCCTGATTCCGCCTGCGTGTTACGCAGCAATCCCCATAGCGAGGGGGAGAATGTAGCGCTGTTGTCAGACGACGACGCGTGAGATTGCAATCTTACGCTGTAACAGTATACAAAGAAATATAGCTGTAGTGGAACAGAATTCTAAAGTAAAGCACATAGTTTGCAACGCGCCTGACCAAAACGTGACCGTCGACCATTGTTGTTGCGATTTAGACGACAGTGAGCACCAAGGGCAGGGTAACGAAATCCCAGATCGTGAAGAAGTAGGTACTAATTTCCTCCGAAACGCTGGTAAATTATTACTTGAACGCGGACATCTCTCCAGAGAACGTTACTGTAAGTGTACAGGTCGTGTTCGTTACGAATTAATTATAAATTAAGACAGCAGTGACTATGTATATTTCTAGTCACAGATAAAGAAACTGACAAATGATTAGTGAAATACTGTAAATCGGTTAAAATACTAATCTACTGACTGCCCAAATAATTTCAATACACCACCCTTTTTCTTTAACACTTTGTACCTTGTAAGAACAATTTCATTATAACTTAAACTGAGAAGTAAGTGTTTTGTTTTCACTTTCTAAATTGAGGAAAGATATACTGATCAATAGTTGAGTTCTTGCACAGGAAATTTACTCAACTTCTAAATATATTCACCACAAAACTTTACACCATATATCTCATGTAAAGACTATGAATGGCTGAAAGACAAGAGAACAACCCAAATAGCAGCTTTTCCTGCTTAGGCAGGTGACTTTTTCATGACATTCTTAAATTAATTCGTGTAAGTCGGGATATGATGCAAGAACAACGGAACCAGCCTTTGGTTTCAGGCACAGGTCATGGAATTTAAGTCAGCCTCTGTGAAATGAATATTTTCTGAACTAATCGCATATAAAGACGACGCATAACGGAACAACTTCGTGTTATTTCAGGTTTTCATAACGCTGTTAATAGACCACAGCGTTCTTAGATATATTGTATTTTTGACTGGTGATTTTCAGACGTTTAGAAGAAGTTTATTGCCTCTATTTTCAGGATAGTTCTTACTTACTCACTTACTTACTTACTCCATGGTGCAGAGTCCTTCTTGAGGAGCTAACTGGTTTGCAGCTAGTCAAGAAATTCCCCGCATTTCACGGAACCCGAAGGTTCATTACCGCACTCACAAGCGTCCACCACCTGTCCCTATCCTGGGCCAGCCCAATCCAGTCCATACACCCACATCCTGGAGATCCATCCTAATATTATCCACCCATCTACGCCTAGGTCTCCCCAGTGGTCTCCTTCCCTCCGGTTTCCCCACCAAGACCCTACACACCCCCGTCTCCTCACCCGTATGCGCCACATGCCCAGCCCATCACATTCTTCTCGATTTTATCACCCGCACAATATTGGGTGAGGAGTACAGTTCATTTAGCTCCTCGTTATGCACACGGCGTCACAACCCAGAAGAATTTAATCTTTAGGAACAAATTTGCTTCCTTATCTCCACGTCTTCATCACCTACAATTCTTCTTTCTCTTTCAACCTCATTCTCCCCTCTTCTTACTGTTCCTATAATTCATAAGTCTTCTTCCCCCTTGTCTTCTCATCATGCTCCTCCTCGCCCTGTGCCCTAACTCCTACAACTCTGCATTCAGAACACCAAGTCAGTGGCAGGACGCGGTACTGCAAAACTGTTGCACTTCGATGTTACAAGAAAAGGGAGAAATCAATCTGAAGGGATTTACAAGCCTTTCAGGCCCAACAAACCTACTTGTTCGGAAATCAATCACAGTAACTGAAATCCATCCCACGAATGGGGTACTGCACAGCCAAGGAAATCAAATCTTACGCATCGGTTTACCTACAAATGGATGGCGAGCATACGTACGAACCTACGGAGATCACGTGCCAGAAAATTTGTGGCGATTCTATCTTCGTTTCTTCCTCTCTACCATTCTTCCTTTCTTAGTAAATGCATATCCTTTTCATTCTAATTTGTTATTTGCTTATTCTTTTCTTTCAATGTACACGATGTACACAGGAAAGCCTGAAGGAAAGCGACCACTTTTAAAAAACCTAGGCTTAGGTGGCAGGATAATATTAAAATACATATAAAAGAAATGGGTTGGGAGGATGCAGATTAAATTCATCTGGCTCACAGTCAGGACATCTGTTTGGCTCTTGTGCAAGTTGTACTGCATATGCAGGTTCCGAAGAACACAGGGTATTTCTTGATTAGCTGAGATGCTATTGGATTCTCAAAAAGGACGCTGCTTCCTCTAGTTCTTTATCTGCTGTCCTTTCTTCTTTCTTTCCTGTAGTATTTTTTATTTTTCATTCAATCTTCCTTAACATCCACCTTTTGTTCCCTTCCCTTCTTGTTTTCTCTGTCTTCTATATTAAAGTATTCAAACCAGTAAAGAAAGACAGAAGAGAAGAAGAAAGAAAGAAAGAAAAGAAAAGAAAGGCACAGGCAAAACACCGCTCGTGTCTAAGAAGCGCTGTCCGTTTATTCTTCACTGGCCTGTCTTCGCCTTAAACTTTCTCGACTGTTTGTGCTCTACCACCTTGACTTAATAATCTAAGGACTTAATTACCGGCCGTTACATTATGCTGACCCCTACTTGCTGTTAGTTGCCAGTGTATCGCTTATTTAATGAGCCTTAATTACACACAAGTATGACAACTGAATACTAAGTCCGCAGTACAGGGAAGCGTTTCTTGAGGAGCTGACGGTTATTTAACCGGTCAAGAACTTATCTACTTTTATGGTACTTGGGAACGTTCATCGTCGCGCTCCAAAAATTAATCTATATTCTAATATTAACCTCCACTCTACGCCTTTACGTCTGAAGCAGTATTTTCAACTAAGGATTGCAATCAAACCAAATTTTTGTTTTCATCCATAAATTTAATAATATCCGTCTGCCTCTGGAAGTAATCAACTTGTTTTTTTGGCTATACGTTAATGGTACACAAGGAACATTTGTACAGAAGACTAACAATAGGTCTAACATGTATTCTTTCTACATTTAGTGCGTAATTTAATGAGGATTATGTCCCTCTCTATGTTTCTTTAGACAAATACCTGTCCCAAATGACTGAACGCATCATTTGTATATAGGTCGTCTAGCATTGTTTAAATACAATGCCAAATGTAACCGGATATTCCCTTACTTTAAAGTATATTAACCGTCTGAATACAAAAAAAAATCCAGCCATTATTCACTCTACCTTTGAATATATTTAACTAGGAATGTTAGTAAAAAAGGACATACCAACTTTTTCACGAAATATAATCCGTGCCTTTTCAAAGATAAAAGCTTTCAATTATTATGGAAAACACCCAGATGAAGGCATGGAAATGGTAAAGAAATATTAGTAATTCTGAAATATTCGTAAAAATATTTTAAATATATTCAGGAGTTTCTATTGCATATCGTGTAATCTAACGATTCTCTCTGTCATATTTCCCGAATAAAGCAAATATTAATATAGTTTTATCGAAACTTGCTGGGGAAACCGGAGGGAAGGAGACCACTGGGGAGACCTAGGCGTAGATTGTTGGGTAATATTAGGATGGATCTGCAAGAGGTGGGATGTGGGTAAATGGACTGGATTGGGCTGGCCCAGGATAGAGACAGGTGGCGGACGCTTGTGAGTGCGGTAATGAACCTTCGGGTTCCGTGAAATGCGGAGAATTTCTTGACTAGCTGCAAACCAAGTTAGCTTCTCAAGAAGGACTCTGCACCATGGAGTAAGTAAGTAAGTAAGTAAATAAGTTATTATCGAAGGCCTTCTTTGCTTGATTCGACGTAATTTTATATTGTTTGGATGCTGTACTTTCTACGTGTTCCACAATCACCAAAGTCACTCAACTCACTGCCACGTTATTTCGAAATGAAGGATCTGCACAAAGGTTGTAAGGCTAAGTCAATACGGTTCATGGCACAGCGCTTAATGCCACTTTAATACTGCGTACTTTCACAAGACCGCCATGTTTACAATGATGATGAAAAGTGTTAAAATTTTACCAAAGTTACCGAGTTAGCTGGAATTGCGTCCCGGGGGGATAACGTTCATTAGTAAAAATTGGTACGAAATATATTCAGACAGTGGCAATTCTTAGCGACAACCTTAAAGGATTTTTTGACGTTTTGCTGACCGTGCGTCTAAGTATATTCATCTCAGTAATTAACTAACTTCATGCACAAAATTTTTGTTTTACAATAAGTTTATTTCATGCCTCTACATGTTTCGAGCACATGTGCTCATCATCATGAGGTTAAAATTGCATTACACAACCTCTGGTATCATCAAACCTATAGGTGTAATAAGTAATAAGTAATTTTGGGTTTCATTTCCCAATTTCAAATTACATCATCGTTGCTTAAGGGAATGAATATGAAGTTTTAACTACTCAAATTCTACGTCTTTGAAAATATGGATATCATGAAGAAGGTAATTTCTTACACTGAAATTACGACATGGAAATGGCAATAGTAAAGCAATCCCTGTACAGGCCCTGAGGTTTCCAGGAGTTCGAGGCTCCCAGATTTCCAATCACCACATAAAGGTACTAAGTTTGTCAGGTCTACGCACCGGTCGCCTTTACCCCCCCCCTCGCACACACACACACACACACACACACACCAGGAAATATTCCAGGCACTCCTTTCTGTTCGAGGTTCAGCCGAAAAACATTCCTTATGACAGCATCGGAAATAGAACTCGCGACATTCCAGCTTGTAGCGCTGTGTCTACCAAAAGTCGACATTAAAATAGCCACAAGCATTATTGAAGAATTAAAAAAGAAAATTTCATTACATCCAAAACAACATCTTTTACATATTAAATTATGTTTTACAATATAAAATTTCAAATTTCATCTCTCTTCTAAACTAAGAGACCAACAAGTATCCATTTTCCCCCTCGCACGACGTTTCTTGGCAGAAAGGGTAAAGAAGCATGAACTTACAGAGAAATGCTGTTGGCATTTATTGTAAACCGACTCCCATAACTTACCTTACACACACACAGTATAATATATACAGAGCCAGAGGGCGGGCGGGTATATTGTGAGCACCGGTGTATTCATAATGCAAGACATGCACCGAGAGAAATACACAGCCGGCCCAATAGCAATGGGAACCTCTTCTCGCATAACCTACAGCAATAAATAACTCTGTTTGTCTTCCGTTCTTTAGGAGCGCGTTCTAACTTGAGAGTGCATAGTAATTATGCATTTTAAACAATTTCTCATGGTCCTGTGCATCGAGGTTCCTCATATTTGCATGATAAACTGTCGCAAATTTCTTGGGGAACAAACTCACAAATCATAATCATATTGATGACCAAAATAATACGAGGTTAAATTGACGAAATATTCACTAACATTTAACTCACACTGTATTATCTGACTCTGTCTTATCTAACACCTCATCACGAGGTATTGAAAGCAGACTCCTTCTAAAACTGACAGTCGCGTAACTGCCCTGCATTTTCCTGAACTCAAAGCATCACATAGTGTAAAAGATCCACTCCGGACCCAATCCCGATCCATTTAAATCCACTCTATAACGTCAAACCTATAACCCTCTTTAACCCTTACCCCGCTAATGTGGAGAATATGGTGAGCTCCTAATAATGCCAGCAAATGGCAGATGGGTTTTAACTCGGCGTTTAAAAGGTTAATAATGTCTTCCGGTTTATATCTCTTCTCTTACTTTTTCACCTTAGTCTCATTTGAAGATAACATTTTACGTATTCTGCTCCACTTTCGTTCTCATACGAAAAGGAGACTGGGTCTTTGAGACCACCGCCCCATCTGATGTGTGCGCGTGCGCATGTCCACTTTAAATTTAAAGTCAGCTGACCTTTTTATCACGGAACTGTGTATGAATATCACACCAATGGAAAACCCTCAGTGACACACTTCTCTCGCTTACAGACACCATAAAAACATGGCGTACCCGCGTACTTGTGAGTCGAGAGCGATACTAGCGACAATTACGTTGGGTCCCTGATAAGACGTGTGATGATCTTGAGAAAATATGCAACTTTATTGGGGTAGTGTTTGTATAGAATGGTAAACAACGAGCCGGCAGCCGTCAAAAGCTTTTGCTATGCCTTCGGTTTGATGCCGATACCTAACAAACAAATAAGACTAGATATAAACAATGCGGTAGGTTAGACAACGAACAGACCTACACATTCTGCATGAAACCGTCTTTGTAAATAAAAAATTACGAACATGACTACGAGACGAAACTTTGATGTTGTGTCCGACTAATTTCATATAGGCCTACATGCACATACAGAACGTGAATTTGCGTAACACAGGTTAAGTTGTTCCTGTCCATACCATTAAGTCAAACAGGGGGAATAGAGGTTAAGCTCCACTTATTTAAACCCCGACGTTAGAGAGAAGTGAGTAGTCATCACACCCCGGTTCCTTTGCCCTGGGGAGGAAAGGCCCGATACCCTTTGAATACGTGGTTGGGCGGGCCCCAGTGGCATGGCGTTTCAGAAGCAGAGAAAAATTACATACATCTGCCGGGATTCGAATGCCAGACCGTCCAGCTCGTAACTCTACAAAGGACAACATCACACACCTTACTTTGTACTACTCGCTTGTTTAATAAAACGGGTTGTTTCCGTGTGGGCTGAAAGCAATTGGCTTAGGACAGCATCCAGAGGCACGCTGTCATGCGAAGGACGACAGACCCGACTTCCATAACCAGGGAACTTCTTGACCAGCAACTACAAACTTTCTCGAGAAAAACCTTGTTCAATGTCGTCAGCTAGGTAATAAGTCCATCAGTTTGTCTCTCAGTTTGAATCTCCCATAAAGTTCCGACCGTCGTGAACATGCTAATGAGGGCTGCGATAAAGACAAATGCGGAGTACAGAACGAAGTCAATGTATCTAAATACAGAAATTGTTTTTGGGGCCAACAACTTATATTAACATGCCGCCAGTCTTCAAATTATCGAGATCTGAAAGTTGGAAAATTCTTATATTTGCTATTTTCGTTGTTACACCGTGCATGTTGTCGAGTTACTCAATTATTATACCAACTACTGCACATATACAAAATTTATAAAATTTATATATGTGCAATAGTTGGTATAATGATTGAGTAAATCTCATACTTGCTATTTAGAATTATGAAAGCTAGTAGCTTTCGTTTCTCTTTTTTATGTTTTGCTGATCGTGCATCTCACTATAATCTTAGTAATTAACTAACTTAACGCACAAATTCTTGTTTTATAATAAGATTATTATATGCCTCTACATGTTTCGAGCACTATGTGCTCATCATCAGGAGGTCCAAATTGTATTATACAGCATCTGGTATCATCACACATGTAGGAGGCCGTCCCGTGCACAACCTGTGCACCAGACGGCCTCCTACATGTGTGATGATACCAGATGCTGTATAATACAATTTTGACCTCTTGATGATAAGCACATAAACTAAACTCCGTGGCCTTAGTCCGCACGCGAACTATACCGACAGAGCGGCCGCCGCCGGTCGGCGAAGTTAGTGCCAACTTTTGCGGATAGAGGGG
>Ga0123354_10014434_pt1 | contig 12304 bp, 12 predicted proteins | sample TergutLab28metaG_2_FD_97872 | JGI IMG/M metagenome (GOLD analysis project Ga0123354, IMG submission 97872) | Labiotermes labralis P4 segment gut microbial communities from Petit-Saut dam, French Guiana - Lab288 P4 | ecosystem: Host-associated > Arthropoda: Insects > Digestive system > Gut ... | reverse complement strand
GGAGTGCCCCGACGTAGGGCCCGGTAGCTCAGTTGGTTAGAGCGCCAGCCTGTCACGCTGGAGGTCGTGGGTTCGAGCCCCATCCGGGTCGCCAAACTAGAAGTCAGATGACAGCTGACAGAAAACAGAAATAATCTGACGGCTGACATCTATTTTTAACACTTCTTGCGCCTCTGTAGCTCAGTCGGTAGAGCAAAGGACTGAAAATCCTTGTGTCGTTGGTTCAATTCCAACTGGAGCCACCATTAATAAAATACATATGTGGACAAACTAAGATATAATCTGGGCTTGTCCACATTTTTGTTTCCGACATTTTATGATAAATTGCGACAAAAAAGACAAGTATTTTACCAAGTTGAGCAAAGGATTATTTCAAGAAATTGGAGTAATCCTTTGCTCATTTTTTTGCCCTCTCTGAACATATTATTTCAAGAAAGGAAATGATGTGAAATGTATGGAAGCAGAGGCAGGGGCAATCTAATAACGATGAATTCTGAACTTGAGGATTTAACACTTGAGGAAGTTTTTAATAAATTTATTGCAGAGAAAAAAGCTATAAATTTAGCAGAGGAAACCATTGAAACTTATGAAAGTGTGTTTAATAACTTCAAGCAAGTGTATTCATCAGAAAAGCTATGTAGTGGAATTACACACAATACTATTAATGAATTTATCAATTATTTTCAAGAGAGGAATGCCAAAATAAAAGCGGTGTCGATAAACACGCAATTAAGGCATTTAAGAGCAATATTATATTATGCTATGAATATGGGGTATTTACAAAACTTCAGCATTAAGATGATGAATTATCAGAAAGAAGAGAAAGATATTTATTCAGAGGCAGAGCAAAGAAGATTGACGGCAGCACCTAATAAGAAATGCAATTTTGCCGAATTTAGAAATTGGGCGATGGTATGTTACTTCTTAGGCACAGGCAATAGACTTAACACCGTAAGAAATTTGAAAATAGGGGATATTGATTTTGATAATGATGAAATCGTATTGAAAAAAGTCAAAAACAATAAATCATATAGAATTCCATTAAGTCCTTTATTAAAAGAAATATTGCAAGAATATCTAAAACATAGGAAAGGGCAATTAGATGATTATTTATTCCCAAATCAATATGGCGGACCAATGACAAGAAACACAATCACAACCGCAATTTATAGATATAATCATTCAAGAGGTGTTATGAAAACAAGCACTCATTTGTTCAGACATACATACGCCACAAACTATATCAATAATGGCGGTAATGTTTTGAAACTTCAAAAATTATTGGGACATAGCTCAATGGCTATGGTTAAAGAATATGTAAGTTTATCAAGTAAAGATTTAGCAAAAGATTATGACAAACTTAATCCACTAGAAAGTTTAAGAGAAAACGTTTTAGGACGTAAAGCAATTAAAATGAACTAGCGGGAAATATTTTGGGAAATAATTTCAATCTGTTCTTTCAAGGTATTCTTGTAACTGTTCTTTTGACGCAAGACAAAACATAAACATAACACAAGCCCCTGCCGAGCGCAGATAATTTCGATAAATCAAAGCTTTCTCCCTCGTAATAAAGGGGTGTCGGCTAAGGCGGTAGTGCATACCATACCCGACACCCCTTTCTTACATCATGAGTAAACTTTGAGAGCAATTATCATATAGCGCTCGGCAGGGGCTTTTGTGTGAGTGAGTGCGGGAAATAAGAAAAGAAAGAAAAGGAAGTAATAGAATGAAAGAAAAAGGAATAAAAATAACGGATAGAGATATGGCTATCATATTCATGATCCATAAGTTTAGATTTTGCTTAGGCAAGCATATAAAAGTCCTAGCAGGATTTAACGGATTAAGAGCCTGCGACAGGCGATTGAAAATCTTGCTGGAAGCAGGATATATCACAAGAAAGAAATATCTATATGGAGTGCCATATCTTTATACTCTGACCCATAAGGGGAAAATCTTTATAGGGGAAAATAAGCGATTAGAAACTATCAGAATAGATAGAATAGCCCATGATATTAGCATGATAGAAGTGGCAATCTTCTATATAAAAAAATATGGCTTAACTCTTAATGAGGTTATATCCGAAAAGGAACTACATTCAAAATCAGGTTTTGGAACAAGAAAGCACGCTCCTGATTTAGTGGTAAAAGTTCAAGGCGGAACTTATGCCATAGAAATTGAACTTAACCCCAAAGAAAAAGCGAGAATGCAGAAAAACATCAGTAATAACTTTATTAATTATAATAATCAAATATGGTTTACCAATAACAATAAAGTTAAGTCTTTAATCGAAGAATTCCAAAAGCAATATCCCAATCTAAATATTGTGAATTTAGAGGGGGTGAGAGCTATTGTGGCAGATTATTATAAATAACATTGATTTTATCGGCTTAACAATACTTGGCTCAATGCTTATCGGTTGCTATTTTATTCTAAAACACTTAAAAGGTAGCGATATATATAACTTTGAACAGGATTATGAAATGGCTAATAAAAAGGCAAAAGAGCAAAAAGAGTTGAACATAGAAAAAACATTTATTGGAATTTCACCGAATAGAAGAGATGTTTTTATTCCTAACAATGCCAAACACGTCTTTGTTTGCGGCACAACTGGGAGTGGTAAAACGGTTGCACTTTCTAACTTTATCAAGAGTGCGGTTGATTATAATTATCCCTTACTTATTGTTGACGGCAAGGGAGACACCAACGAGGGCTCAATTTTAGAGGTAACAAAGCTAATCGGTGAAGATAGAAAGCTATATATCATTGATTTGAATAATCCTTCAAAATGTCATAGATACAATCCATTCAAAAACACAAGCCCAGATATTATCAAAGATATGCTGATAAATATGACAACTTGGAGTGAAGAACATTATAAATACAATGCCGAGAGATATATTCAAAGATTATGCTTTTTGCTACAAGCAAGTGGGATAACCATTTCGTTGGAAACAATAACAAAGTATTTATATAAAAATAACTTCCTTAAACTCAGCAAAGATTTAAGTGAACAGGCAAAGATCAGTAAAGACGAACATATAGCAAATATTGCTCTTGCTGATACAAGTGGTGATATTGCCGAGAGTGCAAGTGCTAGATTTGCCACTATCAAAGAAAGTATGCTAGGGCAGATTTTCCATGAGGACGGAATCGACATCTACACAGCATTAAAAGAAAATGCCATTATCTTATTTATACTTAATCCTTTGAACTATCCTGAAACATCACCACTTATAGGAAATCTAATAATTATCGATAGCAAGAAAGCGGTTAGTAATTTTTATAATGAACGTAAACATAGAATATTTTACATACTAGACGAAATTAACGTCTATGCTTCACCGTCTTTATTAGATTTAGTTAATAAATCAAGAAGTGCTAATATCACTTGTATTTTGGCAACTCAAAGCCTTTCAGACCTTGACACAGTCAATGAGCAGTTTAAGGAACAAGTAATCGAAAATTGCAATAATTATATTGTTTTAAGACAAAACAGTTCCACCAACGCCGAGCATTGGAGCGAGATAATCGGCACACGCCAAACAATGCAAGCAACTTATCAAGTTAAAGGCGAAAAGGGAGTAACAACACCAACTACACTGGGAACGTTAAGGCGAACCCGTGAATTTATCTATCACCCTGATGATATTAAAACACTAAAAACAGGGGAAGCTTTTTTTGTTTCAAGAGATGAGATGTTTAATACAAAATTAAAAATACACAAACCATTTTAGGAGTTGATTTTGGAAAATCGGGAAAACTGGAAAGAAATTTTAAGCAACTATCCATACGCAATTTGGGTAGTTTTTTATGCTTGCTTGTTTTGGCTTATCTTCGGTGCCAATCTGCACAGCTTTTTTGTCGTGCTAATAATTTACGTTGTATGTATGGTTTTAGCTTGCACACCGCCTGCCGAATGGATATATCGAAAAATACAAGGAGTAAGACCTCTTGCCACTCAAAAAGAAAAAGAGCGATTGCTTCCCTTGTTTGAAGAAGTATATGAGCAAGCCCAAGAAGTCGATGAAAACCTTTCAAAGAATATAGGACTCTACATACAAGATTCAATGGAAATTAACGCTTTTGCTTTTGGCAGACATACGGTAGTAATAACAAAAGGCAGCATGGAATTATTAAATGATGATGAAATAAAGGGGTTGCTAGCCCACGAGCTAGGACACCATTCTCATTATGATACAATGGCACTTCTTTTTGCTTATATAAACAGTATGGATTGATAAAGACTTTTTATCTATTAAAGGAACTAAAGATATTCAAGAAGTATTACCGATAGGCATATTTGATTTCCCAAAGCCGGTTAAATTATTACAACGCATACTTGAGGTGGCAACCACCGATGATAGCATTATTCTTGATTTCTTCGCTGGTAGCGGAACAACAGGGCAAGCAGTCTTAGACCTAAACAAAGAAGATGGAGGACAAAGACAGTTCATCTTGGCAACTGCTAATGAAATAACTGATACAACACCGAACGGCATTGTTAAAGATGTCACAAGCAAGAGATTAAAAAGAGTTATGACCGGAAACTGCTATGATGGCACTTCTGATTTTAGTTGGCTAGAAAACAACAAGCCTCTCGGCGGCAACCTTGATGTTTATGATATTTTTACTGTTGCGAACTTTGAAGCAACAAAAGATAAAACGCCGTTTGATGTGATTGATGAAACCCTATACGGGCAAGAAAAGTTGAGTGTCAATGAAAAAGTTAAATGGGTATGTGAAAACTTTGATGGAACTCAAAGCACTATTGAAAAGGATAGTGATTATAAAAACCGCATTGGGGGTGCGGAATAATGTTACAAGAAGCAATAGACCTCCAAAAAGGAGCAGTTGAAAAGTTGGGTGAACTAACCGCAACACAAGATGAAATAACTTTCAAAGCACCCACAGGAAGCGGAAAAACATACATGATGGCAGATATGATGAACTGTATCTTAGAGCAAGATAAAGATGTTATTTTTCTTGTTTCCACGCTTTCAAAAGGCGATCTTGCAACGCAGAATTATGAGAAGTTTTTGGAGTATTCATCAAAGGGAAACTTCAAGGAATTAAAGCCTTATTTAATTTCTAGTGAAATCGCAGGTGAAGAAAGGCTTTTTGTGCCGACTGAATACAATGTATATTTATTACCACGAGATTTATATAAAAAAGGCGGACGACTTATGCAAGGAGCAATGGAAAGCTTTTTGCAAAATATGACTTTGACGAAATGGCTTAACGGACAAGAAAAGAAAGTTTACTTAATAAAAGATGAGTGCCATATTGCCACTAACAATCTTGATAGCTTATCTGATGTATTCTTTACTAAAATATATAATTTTTCGGCGACACCTAAACTATCAAGAGGACAATACCCTGATGTTGAAATTAAAAATGATGATGCAGTTAATGCAAAATTAATTAAAGATATTGAGTTAATAGATGATGATAGCGTTAAAGTTGCCGACGCAATAAATAAGTTTGAAGAGATAAAAGGACAATATCGGAATTTATTAGGAGTTAATCCTTGCCTTATTATTCAAATATCAAACAGAGATAAAGCCGATGAGGAACTTCAAGAGATATACGCTGAACTTAACAAGACCGAGCATAATGACTTAAAATGGATGTTAATTGTAAACAATGAAAAAGAATGTGATACAAACGACATTTTTAAGGCAAAAAAACTACCAGTTAATAAATGGAAAGACTATGCCAAAGAAAACTTATCAACAATAGACATAATCATTTTCAAAATGGTTATAACTGAGGGTTGGGATATTCCTCGTGCTTGTATGCTTTATCAGATGAGAGATAGCCAAAGTAAGCAGTTAGATGAACAAGTTATGGGGCGTGTTCGCCGTAATCCTCGCTTGCTTGATTTTGAAACATTGTCAGATGAAGCACAAATTTTAGCTATGACTTCTTGGGTATGGGGTATTATCCCAGAAGATTTACAAAAGAGTTTTGGGGTTAAGTTGTGGCAAGATAATACAATTATTACTGATGAAATAAAAATCAAGACAACGAGATTAAAAAATTTATCAAAGAAACAATCTTTTGATATTGCTAGATTTTTGAGTGAGCAACCAATAGTTAATGCTCCAACAAGTATTTTTAAGTTATATAATGATTTTAGAAAGGCAGAAAACACCATTCAAGAAATAGGGAATGAATATGCAGAAGATTATTCTAAATGGCGTGAATTTACTGAAAATATAGAAGCGGTATCAAATGAAAGTAATCAGTATATTTGCGATTATGAAAATAGTATGGAGTTAGTGACAGACGAGCAAGGGAAAGATGTTGAAGTGTCTTTTGCTCACACTGCAAATTACACAGATAATGGCAATTATATAAATATAACTGATTGGGTTTGGAAACGTAACGACGGAAAAGAAAAGTTATCGTTTGATAGCGACGCTGAAAGACAATGGACTGAAACATCACAAGATCTTGCCAAAGATGATAATAATGATGGCAAAAGAGTTGGGAAGAAAGTTATTGTTGGCAAGAAAAATCCGAATGCAGGAATGGAAAACTTTTTTGGCAAAGAAGAAGATTTTATTGGCGATACAAAACAAATCTACTTATGGGGTAAAAACTATGTATCTAACTCGCCGATCAAGTTTGAGTATTATTTAGGAGCATTGCATTCTTCTTATCCTGATTTTGTGATGAAAGACAGCTATAACCGTATTCATATATTTGAGGTTAAAAGTGTCAATATTTCTTCAAATATGATTGGCGGTTTCGACAATAATATCTACAAAACTAAATTAGAGGAACTTAAAAAAGTATATAAACAAGCCTCGAAGATAACAAATCAGCTATTCTATCTGCCTATATTGCGTGATGATAGTTGGCGTATATTTCAATATATGGGTGGCAATGAAAAAACTATAACTAAAGATGAATTTATAAATTTTTGCAAAAGCAAAGCGATAGAATAAATGTGATAATGAAAGCGTTATCAGTTTTTGGAAATAGTTAAAAGCAACACAGCGGGAGTTACTATATGAATATTTTAGATTTTTTGAAAGAAAAAACCAACTCATATTATCATTTGAAATATTATGGGCCAAATGATTTATCGACAGGTATTATAATAACTGAATTTATTAATGATAACAAAATAATCCTTGAGTATGCAAAGACTATAAATTATGTTGTGAATTCTATAGATACTTTAATTGATTATGCTTTTTTTGATGTAGCAATAAAATATGAAGAAGCAATAAGTATTATGAAACCAGAATTTTTGGAACAATTCAAAACGGCATTAGATGATTTAAGAACAATATATTCAAAATTTAACAAAGGCGAGGCAATCAAATATCTTATTCAAAATTATAAAGACGTTATAGATTATGACGAAAAAGATGACGATAAAAAATTGCACATCGAATATGAATTAAGGGAATATGTGTTTGATTTTTTAACAAACCACTTAAATAATGATATTAAAAATTCAGGATATTTTGAATATTTATTATCAAAAGATATATGTTTTGCTTTCGACAATGTCGACGTAATTATGAAAGTCGACGAGAAATATTTAAGTATTTTCTTTGAAGAAGAAAATCTAAAAGAATTATTTAGATACAATAGATTATCAGACATTATGCAAACAATCATTAATGTTAAAAATAATAATGAAGAATATAAAAAGCATAAGTCGTTAATAGATAATACAATAAATTATTTATATACATATACATGGAATAGAATAAAAGATGAATCCAACCATATTTATGAAAGATATGATTTATATCATAAACTATCAGTTTTCCTTGAAAAAATCAGCGATGGCAGATTAAATGGATTAAAAAAGTTAGAAACAAATTTAGCCAACAAGATAAATGAAGAAATCAAAAAAACCGGCAAAACAGTTGAATATTACACTAACTTCTAAGATATATTCAGAGATTTTATTTAATGAAGAATTATCACTATCTACTAAATTTTACTTGCTTACTCACTTTATAAAAGAAAATAAAGAAACAAGTCTTTTAGAAAATTTTAGTGATAACTTAAAACCCAATCTTAGTGATGTTTTTGGATCTTATGGCACAGATGATTATTTTATAACGTCTCGTATAGCTAAAAATAATGGTTTTCTACAACAAGGTTATATAAACCTTACTTGTTGGTTAAATAATGAAAAATATTATAATGAATTTTGGAGTTTACTATACTCGGTTACTACTGATATTTTGAAAAATCTTCAATTTGATATTAGGAATGAAGAAATAGGAAATGATTATGAATACTTAGGAACAAGTTTTAATCTTTACAAAAACATACCCAATGAAGAACTTAAATTATTAAATATTAATGCTTATTACTTGGTATTTCATATTATTGTTTTAATTGAAAAAATACTTAGAAATGTGTATTTAGCCTTTAATCCTTACTGCCCTATAAAACAAATTCAAATGAAGAGGCTTTTAGTAGATACGCAATGTATGGAGAACATATTAGGGCATCATACACAAAAATTTCTTTTGTATTATTTATCTAAAAACGACAATTTAATAGGAAAAGATATGAGAAACAAGATAATGCATTATAATGATATAAACATAAATGATTTTACATATAACACTATTCTTGAATATATGTATTTATTAGTCCTTGTTTGTAATTCCATATATACTAACTCATTAAATCAAGGAGGGAAAGGCTAATACTGCCAATAATTGGTTATATATTTTCATTGTTTATGAACATATTAGTAATGGGAGGAATTTTAATACATACTTCTCACATTATTTCTAATTTGTTATAGTCCGAAATCAAAAAACGTTGACAAGAATGCTAGTCGTGGCTATAATAATTAAAGTAATCATGTTTGCAGAGAGGGAATAGTCCCTTGCTCAAATATCTTACGTTTGCTAACAAGTATATATAAAATGGTGTTTAGGCCTCATAAAATCGGCCTCTGTAGCTCAGTCGGTAGAGCAAAGGACTGAAAATCCTTGTGTCGGCGGTTCGATTCCACCCGGAGGCACCACACCGTCGGAATCCGTTTCAATGCCGCGACTAGCAAACCAAGTTTGCAACTAGCGCGGCGACGTTTTGCGATACCTCCTCTTCCGCAAAAAATACGTTCCTTTATTTTTACGGTATGTACGTGTGATAATAGGTAATAAAATCTTACATTGAGTTAAATAATATAAATAATTAAACTGCTATTCCCCAATAGCTCAGTCGGTAGAGCATTTGACTGTTAATCAAAGGGTCGTTGGTTCGAGTCCAACTTGGGGAGCCACCTAAAAGCCTGCATTTCATCGTGATTTGTGGGTTTTTTGATTTCTTAAACTACTTCGGATTTTGGCTCCGTGTCACACTTTGTGTCACAAGTTTGCTCTTTTTTGTCTTTTGCGAACATATTTTCCATAACTTTTATTGCTTCTTCTTTAGTGTTTTCAACAACGTGGGTATAAGTATTTAATGTAGTTGTAATATTCGCATGTCCTAACACTGCAGAGACTGTGGATATGGGAACGTTGTGACTTATCATATAAGTTGCTGCGGTATGCCGCAAGTCATGGAATGTAATAGGAGTTAAGTCATGTGTTTTTACAAAATCGCTCCACCGAGAAGTCGGTGTGTGTAAATCCATAATTTTACCATTACTTTGGGCAAAAACCCAATTTTCATCGTGCCACAAATCTCCCATCTTATGCCGCTTGATATTTTGTTCGTTTTGCAGCTTTAAAAGTGTTATTTTCAATATTTGTGGAAGATGTAGAGTTCGTTCGGATTTTTTCGTCTTAGTTTCTTTGGTGTATGTTCCCTTTCCGCTGGCTACGGTTGCAGCTTTGGTTATTTTAAAAGCATCGTTTGTGAAATCTATATCAGACCAATTCAATGCTAATATTTCTTGTCGCCTTAAACCGCATAGAACAGCAAAGTAGAACATAGCTTGAAATTTTAATTTTTCGTTTGCGATTAGAGGGATAATACGCTCGATATCTTCTTCGGTAAGCGTTTGCTTTTCCTGCGCTTTATATTTAGGTGTTTCTACATTGTCGCATGAGTTAGTTGCGATGTATTCCCAAGATTTCGCTTTGTGCAACATTGATTTAAGCATTTTGTATACAGCATTTTTATTTCTCGCACTATCAACACTATTGATTATATCATAAATATGTTTGGCTTTCAGAGTAGAAAGTTTAATGCTACCGTATTTTTTAATATAATTATTCCAATAGTTGCTATAAAAAATTTGCGTGCTAACTGCTAATTTAGACACATGATTTTTATTCCATTCACCATATAACTGTTCTAATGTCTGCGGTGCACCGTTGCCACGCTCTTTTATCAATTTCTCACGTTCCGAGTATAAATCCATGAGCATTTTTTCAGCTTCACGCTCGCTTTTACAGTAGACTACTTTTGTGACTTGCACACGTTTGCCGTAGTCATCAAAACCGCATGAAATGCGCAGACGATATTTACCCTCACTAAGTTTTTGAATGTTGCCATTAGTCCTTTTTGACATTGGGTTTTCCTCCTTTTTTATTAATGAATTCTAACCATTTTTTAAATTCTTCTTCCGTCGTTAATCCTTTTTTAATATCAATTTTCCATTTGCGATATTCACTCTGAAAATTTTCGAATGTTTCTTTATATTCTTGAATATCTTTGTTTCTTGTGGCTGCCATTTGTAATTTCATATAAGTATTACGAGCAAATCGCTTTATTTCATCACTTTGTGTTCGGTCATACCATAAGCGTTTTTGACTATATTCTTTACAAGTTAAGTCTTTATTTTGGGGTGATATATTGTCGCAATATAAAGTGTCAGAACGTTTGGGAGGTATAAAAAGTTTTTTACAATTCGCACAATACTTAACTTGGATATTATTTTCAATTATATTTACTAATTCAAAGATAATTAAAGAATATAAATCTATTATTGTGTAACATGGCAATAATGGAGGAGCATCTTTAATTTCATCTTTTGATAAAGCCTTTATCTCATATTCAATTTTTTGCACTTCTCCACATTTTATCAATCGAGATATATCAGCTTTTCCGTTATTGGCATATTCCTTCAAAGTATCTCTACCAAGAGAAATCCAACTTTTTGCATATTCTATTAAATCTGGCAGTCTTTCATGCACGTCTGCGACTCCTTCTACAATATCGTAAACATCTTCTTGCATTATGCCATAAATCACAGAAGCTAATGGCAAACTGAAAGTGCTAAGCAGCTTATTTTTGATTTTATCTATATCGCTAAAAAATTTTGCTCCTGATGTTAAAATTCCAGCATCGGCTAATAATTTAATTTCATTCAGAGTTTTTTCTATGTGTTTTTCATCATAGTTTGCGAGAGTAACAAGAAGTTCTCCAATTTTACATTCAGTTAGCGGTTCGGGAAAGCATTTCAAAAAATATCGTTCTTTAAAAATATAAATCTCTAAAGTTCCCATTATGGATTCACTCATTTTTAGACACATCCTTTGTTGTTTGACTTTGATATTTTTATTATGCAACAACAACAGCAGCTTGTCAAGTTTTTGTTATCATTTGATAAAATAATTTATCACATACATTGTTATCGTAAATAATTATTAAATATTGACAAACAACACAACAACAATTTAGACTAAGTTTATTGGTTAATAAAAAACATAGTCTCTGATAAACAGAAGAAAGGATTTAAATTATGGCAAATATGGATTTAAGACAAGCAGTAAATAGTAATGGTTTAAAATTATGGCAGATTGCAAATAAACTGTCGCTAACAGATGGCAATCTTAGTCGAAAACTGCGCTATGAATTATCTACAGCGGAAAAGAAAAAAATCTTCAAGATTATTTCAGAACTGAAGAAAGGAGAAAAAGAATGTCAAATCGATTAACTCGTGCTGGGGCAGCGAAAATGCTGCCCTGTTCATTAACAAAGTTACATTATTTGGAGAAATCTGGGCTATTAAAAGGTTGTTTCTATAATGTTGGCACTAGACGTTTTTACATCACTGATAAACTTACTGCATGGTGTGAGGTTGGAGGCGAGCAAGCGGCGATAGAACGTCGAGAAAAAGGAGAAAATTACAATGGCATATAAAAAATCCACCCTTGCGGCAACAAGGGCGAACTATTATTTAAGAGCCTTACAACTCTTTAAATACATCATAAAAAAATATCTTATCAAAGTCAAGAAATGAACAGACTACACACATACTTTACATATTTAGAAATAAAGAAGTCAACTTCGAGATATTTGTTTTTGGATATTTTTTTGTACTTTTTTGTACTTTAAGCTACGGGTTTTAACATTAAAATTG
>Ga0123354_10014429_pt1 | contig 12305 bp, 10 predicted proteins | sample TergutLab28metaG_2_FD_97872 | JGI IMG/M metagenome (GOLD analysis project Ga0123354, IMG submission 97872) | Labiotermes labralis P4 segment gut microbial communities from Petit-Saut dam, French Guiana - Lab288 P4 | ecosystem: Host-associated > Arthropoda: Insects > Digestive system > Gut ... | reverse complement strand
GGGGTGGGCAAAGTTTTACCCATTCAAAACCATGGCAAAACTTGGGGGGGGGGGGGATGATTGGCCTCATGTTGCGGTCGTTTTACCCTCTACGATGTATTCCGGTACCCATTAGATATGAGCCTTAGAGCCTGTCTGGATGATCTAGAGAAGGGAAGAACTTTTCTGATGCTAGAAAACGAACCCTGACTCCCTCAGTGCTGCAGACCATTGCTCGGTCACTACACCGACTGAGCCGTCTCTGCTCACGCCTACCCAGCAGGTATCTCAAATTCGGATGCCTGTAGAAGTACGACGCATGCGAAATCTGTTACCATTATGCATGGGGGGAATCAGGTAAATGTTCGGCCGTCGAGCCCGCTGTAACCCGAACCTCCCGCTTCAGCCACCCACCCAGACCACGATTTGGGCTTACTCCGAGTTTACCCGCGGATTGAGTCTCCCGTACCGCAGCTCTGCGTACAGAGATCGAGCTAGACTACGGCCAGGCATCAGCTAGATTTTCATGACTATAAGCCAAACCACAACGTTTATCCGCTTCCATATTCAATGTATCACTCGACGGGAGGGGGGCCTTATACCGACTTTGGAGGGAGCTGAAATATCGACGGGTTAGATGATGGAGTGGATCCTCGCTCCTGATGCCGGGGATTAAAATCCTCTCTCTGCTGTAGCCAATACGATATTTCAAAACGTATGGTTTTGTCGTATACACTGGGCGTACGTACATACCGATTTAACGTACAAAGATTCTGACGCTGGTGTGCTGTAATTAGAAGCGACTGATGTCCTAGATGTTGTCTATCGCCACTGGCGAAAATAAACCCACACAGCTGTTGGGAGGATGGATCTCTCTCCGTCTTCAGTAGAAAATAAGAAGTAAAAAAGGAACTACTGTGTTTGGTTCTTTAGGAGTCACTGAAACATGTCAAGGTCCGACCGTAATAGGTCGCCCCTCTTCCATTTACTCCTGAAGACGGAGACAGATGCATCTCCGAAACGTCGTGTTTTTTCGGCCTGAGACGATGGGCCGTGTCTGTAAAATCAGTCACGTCCAATACACATTGATTTTTGCATGAACCATTCTTCAATATACCATATGTAACATGCTATGGGTCACATATGGAGAGAATACATACGTCCGAGACCCAGAGCAATAGGCTCAATTCCGCTTGCGTCATTATGTTGGGTCGTGTTGCATGATCGCCCTGACCCAGCACGGGAGATTAGATTAACGAGTGATGGATCTGTTTTGTGGTGTGGGTGTCATCATTGGTGCGAAGGAATTAATGAAAATCTCTCTGCAACCTACATATACCAATAATGTCCTGTCAGTAGTGCTTGTACTATTTTACAGTCACTAATACAGACACAGTTCGTATTGTCGATATACCTAATTATTCTGTCCGTATTGTGGACATTTTAGGTCTTTAGTCCCTATCTAAATGGGCACAAAAACGTGGTATGTTGCGATTCAAATTTAAACAGAAAAAGTGGACGTGTTGGCGTCCCTAATTTGGGCCCCTTTCACAATAAAATTGACGATCCAATTAAAATACAAACGTCTGATTTCTCTGCATTATAGATTAAATTACGGCTGCTAGCAGAACCGTCAATACTGCAAACATCGTTTCTCTTCCAGTGATGAATACTGTTCGTTTTGAAATTTGTAAAGACGTTCACTTCACTTTCGGTTGTACCGGCGCGCTATCCTTTTACTGGTCAATTTATTCTTGGACAATGCCTCTCATGTTTTAAAGTAACTGATATCGCGGAACATAGTCATTCCTTGGTTCGACTCCAAGAAGAATTCCCTTTTACAAACGGACATGTTTTCTGCATTTGCTGGCAACTCGGGGACTAAAAAGAACACGTGGCAGTGAAATGTATAGCAGCGATGCACGTGGCTCAGATATGCACTTTGTCATAAATTTAGTCTCTCCTTCGTTCTGCTAACTGAACTAACAGAAGTCATTAGATTTTTTTGTAGCGAGGCTGATTTGAGAAGCAGCCAGCAACACTTCAAATTCAAAACTTAACACATGGCCCTGCGTGAATAAACTTTATGTAGCCAGATAACGGACATGGAACATATCTCCAAATGTCGAGCAGCAGTCAAGGAACGTGATCTAGTTCGGTATAAAGAGTGGTCTAATGGTGTAATAATATAAACAGCCAACTAGATGCAACAATAATAATTTTGCTAATAATCTCAATCAGCTCAACATGTTTCGGGCGATAATTTCGCCCATCCTCAGGAGCACGAGATTGTGTTTAAAGCATGTGGTATAAAGAACCGACGATGGTGCCTGCCGGTGTCCAGGTCACCAGCAGGCAGCATCGTCGGTGCTTTATACCACAAGCTGCAGACACAGTCTAGTGCTCCTGAGGGTGGGCGAAATTATCGCCCGAAACATGTTGAGCTGATTGAAATTATTAATAAAATTATTATTGTTGCATCTATTTGGCTGTTTATATTATTATTATATCAGTGATGTACGGTCACACAAACATCAAAATGATCTAATGGTGTTGTGATGTGATGAGTGGATTTAATTTTTTTATTATTTTAGTGGGTCCAGATAACCATACGGAAGTTAGAATTCATATTCAAATTTGAAAGTCCATATACCAAGGAATCTTTTAGTTATGTCTTTATATGCACATTTCAGACACTTCGTCTACGGTTGCTACCAAAAAATCCGTAAGATAAAGTCACTGCGACCAGTTTAGTACTTCGGTCTTATATATTTTAAAACCTTGCAGCATCTTGTTAAGACACTACATAATAATTCGGAATGTATTCGATGTATTTTAAGGAATACAGTAAAAGGCGTACATTATTTAATGTTGCGTTTAAAACGTATGAACTGTGATTGTTCATTTGCTTGTGTTTCATTAAAATTTTTCAACCAACGAATGCACATATAATTTCACATAAAACACTTTAAAAACACTCCGACAGGTTTCGATCTTGTCAGATCATCATCAGGGAGCTTAGTTCCTTACCACTACTCCACAACACATTCCTACACAACATGATATGCTGCCACAACACCTCGTTTGCAAATACCAATTGAATTGTGAATACTATAACATAACTTTAGCAAGGAACTAAGCTCCCTGATGATGATCTGACAAGATCGAAACATGTCGGAGTGTTTTTTAAGTGTTTTATGTGAAATTATATTCGCATTCGTTGGAAATAAATTTTAGTGATTCTACAAAAATGCACGGTGCTACAATAAGATTTATTGCTTGTGTATGTTACGTGGTAATGTTTGTGACTGTGCCGTATTTGACAAACAAACAAACAACAGCATTCTGCGAGATTTCAGGCTTCGGCCGCGGTGTAATTGCGACCTTCGCTTTTATGCGTTTCTACGCAGCGTAGATTGGTAGTTTGTGACCGACGTTTCGGGACAACCTGTCGGTCCCATTTTCAAGGGTCAAGCAGTCCGAGAAGAATGCCGGGAACACTGAGGTGCGCAGTTATGTAGGGAATGGTGTGGGCGGTGATTGGTTCTCAGAGAACGTGACGCTAGCCAGTAGGATTAGTGGAGCGTGAGGGAGAGGGAACGGAGGGAGGAAATGTTCCCGGCTTTCTTCTTGGACTGCTTGACCCATGAAAATAAGAACGATAGGTTGTCCCGAAACGTCGGTAACTAACTGCCATGCTACGCTGTATAAAGTTCCAGAAGATAGATCTCGAACAGCATTCTGTTGAATTTTTTTGACGTGTCTGTACATTATTTAATCATTTCAGTTTCTCTGATTAACGCAGGTGGCAGTTATTCGTAAATTACGTCCTGATGACGTTTCTGATAGCGGGTACCAAAGCCTTCTCCTCTTATTACTGCTAATTATCCTTACCGTATTTATTAAGTAACCTTTAGAGATGAAGCCGTGTGTAATGTAGAGCGAAGAGTGGTACATGACCATGATTCTTGCGATCAGTGCAGACGTAGCCTGATTTTCTTTCATCTGCATGCAGTTCTAGTTCCCTGCTTACCAAAATCTTTTCCCTGTACAATATGTAACAATTTGCGAGAGGGTCTTCGCTCTTGTGTGACGTTGCGTGGCGTACGTTCGTAGCTGGTTATTGATGGTCTGGGACAACACACCGGTCCGATCTTCGAGGGACTTGTAATCAAAGAAGCCTGCTTGATCCTTAAAGATGGAACCGACATGTAGCTCCGAAACGTCAGTAACTAACCACCGACCTACAACACCGAACATCCCAGAATAGCGCCGCGGCGGAACTTTGCAATTTCGCATAGGAGACTGTTATTGCTTGCCTCTGATCGGTAAGTTTCTTTTGCATTTTGGTTGTCCACTTTTTTAGTTGCGTTCGCAGCATTGCGAAAAGCGACTATTAGCTTTGTCATATCTGTCTGTCCGTCTGTCCAACCTTCTGCATGGAACAGCTCGGGTTCTACTAGAGGGATTTTCTTCAAACTTTATATTTGAATATCTGAAATTATTCGTACCATCTGATGATATCGAGAAAGAAATTCTTGTACGCAAGAGGGGCAAATTTGCTTGTGATTAGCACTGTGGGCCCACGTTGACAGATACTGCAGTACGGAGCACGTACTTCGCCATGCCAAAAATGTCTACCTCAGAAACGCGATAAAAATAGTAATGTAGAACCTTAGATTTTCGATTATGGACCAAGGGTTGACGGTTCTTTGAGAGGTGCTGAAGTGATTTTATGTAGCCTACCGAGACGGTCTGCGAAACGCTGCTTTGATGTGCAAAGTGAGCCCCACAGTTCTGTGTCAAATTATTTTGAATTACTGTTTTTATTTAGATAACATAGTTGTTTTATACAACGTAATGATTTACGTATTTAGTTTGGTGCACGTGTACGTTGTTATGTTATAATTGTTGTCTTTTTAAAGGGGAGGAAGAGCAATGTGTGCACTCTCGCGATCACAGGCGTCCTTTGTCTAGACTCTACTGGCACTTCTTAAAATATTCTTCTTTTTTCGTTCTTGGTTGCAAAACAGCACGTGAATGTTGTTCCAGCTGTCTGTGGCGGCCGATATACTACCACATCTCACTCGTTATGAATTTATCTATTTGTCGGAATGTGGTGTGGACGGTGTGGGTTCTTTGACTGTCACGCCACGAACTGAACATTACTCGTTCAATGCCTCTGGCAGATAATCAGCCTCAAGAGATTTCCTTTTTAAACGACTGGAGACAAAAACTTTTTTTCTGCACACCGTATCCATGTGCTCTTAGTCTGTTGTTGAGCTAATTTTCGGCAAATTTGGCTTGTTTAAGATTGTTTATCCGACACCTACTTGTTGATAAAACAAATGCAACACGACATATTTTAAAATGTGTTGTATATAATCTACACTTCAGAGTAGGTCTAAATAAAGTGTAAAGTAAAGTGTACCAATAGCATTGTATTCATTTATATTGAAATAGGGGTAAACATCCTATAGCTGAAACCTTCCTAAAACGAGAGCTGTAAATAAAGAGTTTTATCTCGAAAAAATTCTTAGTAAATAAATTCACATGCTATAATACGTATCATTGATCTGGAAATCAAAGATTGCCTATTTGAAACAAGTGCCTTTTTGAGTGAACGTAATGGCAAAAGGATAAATAATTCGTGACATATACCAAAGAACTCAGTCGTAAAACTGACCAGGTGTTGTGTGGAATTTTCTATGTGCCTTTCCCTTCTTACTGAACAAGATTAGAAGCCAAAACCAAGCTAGCACCAAATTTATCAAATTTGTACGCCCTTGCGGGTAGTTCGAATTTATTCCTGTAAAGAAAAGTATTTAAACAGGAATTATGTCAGAACTTGACAAGCTGTTCTAACTTCACTCCCTTAGCACGGCTCCCTCTCTTCAGTGGGTCACTTAACGTAGTTTAGGAACCAACTGTTCACTATTTAGTAGCTGCATTACTTGGTTGCGTTCAAGCTCTGAGACATTTATTGAACAAATTCTTTCTATACAGTGGCAACATTTACTTCAATCTCATAGGAGTAAATGGTTTTCTGCTAATTTGGCGTTCAGGTGACCGTGTATCGTGATAAATTCTTATAATAAAACCATCTAGATGCACTAATTTCTCAATTTTATTTTTGGAATAAAACTCTACATGTTTCGAACAGTTCCTCTGTCCATCAGCGGGCAGGATCAGGACGGAACTGCAGTTCCGTCTTGATCCTGCTCGCAAGCTGTCAGCAAACCTGTATGACATATAACATTGCTGTGTTTACAGTGAAAAACTCCTGATGATGGAAAGAGGAACTGTCCGAAACATGTAGTATTTATTCCAAAAATGAATTTGAGAAATTAGTGCATCTAGTTGGTTTTATCATAAGAAGGTTTTCTGCTAATAAGTTGGTCCTAAATCTGGATAAAGGAAATACAGTAATGTTTAAAGTGACAAATGCACCGCACTGTGTATGAAAACTTGTTATAAAGCAAAGTGTGTACAAGAAACGTTAAGTACAAAATTTCTTGGCTTACAAACTGATAACCGTCTAAACTGTAAGAGTCATATTCATCAAACCATTCGTAAGTTAAATGGAACATGTTACACATTTAGGTCCGTATTTCATGTCAGTCACATTAGCACGCACAAATCAATTTATTTTGCTTATTTTCATTCTATAATGATGTATTGCAAACATTTTGCGGATGATTTGTCCAACAGTCGGAAGATATTTACTTTGCAAAGAATTGTTAGAATTATGGTTAGTGCAAAACCTTTAACTTCTGTAAAAGTCTGTTTAAGGAATTAGAGATTTTACCTGTTCCATATTAATATATGTTTTCATTAATGAACTTGATTTTAAATAACCTAGATAATTTCCGAACAGATTAGTCTGCACACACTACTAATAGAAGCGATGAACACAATCTTCACAGACCAAATGATAACCTTTGCACGCTTCCAGAAAATTCCATTCTGTGTTGGCATCGGAATTTCCCAGCAGTTTGTCATATAGTATCAAAAGTCTTAAAAATGAGAAGGCACAATTTGAAGTATCAATAAGAAAATATTTAAATATGCACTCTTTTAACGCCGTAGCTGAATATTTTTATGTTTAAGCATTACCATAATACTGTATATGAAATCTTTATGGTATTTGTGTTTTATATTTTGCATATTTTGAGTATGCTGTGTTGTATGTTTATGACTTATTCTATCTCCTAAGTCATTCTGGCAAACATTTGGATCCATGTATTATGTATGTTTGTATGTACGTATATATGTATGTATGTATTTAATTTTGTGTCTGTATGTATGAGTGCATGTATGAATGTATGTATCTGTGTGTGTATGTATGTATGTAAGTATGAATGTATTAATGAATGTATATAAGTATTATGTATTTATGTATGTATGAATGTAGGTATTATGTATATATGTATGTATACGTATGCATGTATTTGTATATGTATGTTTGTATACGTATATGTATGAAAATAAATATGGGCTACTCAGTGTAACATTATATAGTGTCAACAGGCTTCAGGGACGCGACGCCATTTTGTACGGAGACTAGTTTCCTCTGAAATATTGCTCTGCATTTACTGGAATATACGACGTCACGTGTCTGAAGATTATCTTAGTGTCAACTGTGGAAGAATTTCAGACTTCCATTTAACAGTAGGCACATAACCTAATTTGTTGTTACGTATTCATTATCGTGACATTTTTTATTTTCCTGTATATAAAGCTAGTTTGAAGGTGTGTTTGTACTCCCACATGAGCTAGTTAACTCCTAGGATGACAGATGACGTTCATCGCCAAACGGCCGCGATGCATCCTTACAGGTTTTGGACCTCGGAGACAAAATGTATTTTGGCTTCAAACTTCAACTGTGTTTATTTCGTGAATAATAACCCCGAAGAGCGCTGTGTGTAATAATCGAAGAAATGACACTATTGATGAAAACAGAATGAAGTTCTGTGATGTTGAAATGGGCTTTGGTACAGTGACAAAAGTTGACAAAGACCATAAATGTGAACTAAAAAGAAAATATGTCATGTTTGCTCTTCGCTTCTTGTTGTAATAACAGTCATTTCACAAGGACAGATACCTAATATTGGCTTATTTCACGATTTTTATTCCAGGGAAATTTACATCTAGCTTACACCTGCTAAATCTGGCAAGCTAATTACATTTTGGTTTGTTGAGGCCAAACATCTTTTTCACGTGGCCCAAAAAAAAAAAAAAAAACAGTTTATAAATTTTATAAAAATGTTCATCCCACAGAAAATAGTTCGCCGCATGAAATATTAATCACGTGAACTGTGGCTTTGACATGACAGACTGTGATATAATTGTGGTTTTTGAAATTGGTGCATGACATAAAATATTAATCTCATTAACACCGACAATTTTATTTGAAATTGTTTTCGATGTGGTATTTATCGGAATATAAAGAAAGATAGGAAAAGGCTGGCAGTACACTGTGACATTTATAGTGTAATTACCTTCCATATATAAATACCAGATATGTGTCTGCCAAAAACCTTAATTAACATCACAGCTTGTATTTTATGTGCAAACACATTCGAGAAATATGTGAATTTGATGAATCGTAGGTTAGTTAACGGCACTCTATGGGCTTTAACGGTTACTTGTGTTCGAATTATGCGATATGTTTATTCCTTTTGTTGAATTTTAAAGGATTCTGGAGAAAGCGGTCGTGGCTTACGTCGAGGTTGACTGTAGAGTCCCTGCATTTGCCTGGAGGGACTGAGGTGAAACATAAAACCATTCCAGTTGTAAAAGTCGGTGTTCTGTCTAAATTAGAACTGGCGTCTCTCGAATACTGGTTAGAAGCATTACCGCCTGAGGCATCGTGCTCGGTATACGTACGCTATAATGGGTTAAATAGCATTAGGGTCTGTAGATTTTACCTTCGCAACGTAAAGTCGCAGGGACTGTGCCATATGAATAATTTCGATGGGTTGTGATGTGGACGCCGGTTGCTATAGCGTAGCATGCTGCCATGTTATATCTTGGTGTGATGCTCACGGAAATTCCCTCTGCAGTAAGACTAAAATCACAGTAGCAGATAAATGGTAAAGGTCATCCCATGATACGCATATGCTGGTACAGAGGGCAGGCGGAAGTATAGTTCGGAGACATTCGCAACCCGGCACAAGAAGGAGGCGGGTGGTCAACACCACGCTTCGTCCGCTTTACCTCTGGGAAGACCCGGTACTCGTTGAACAGGAGGCTGCGTGAGACTCGGAGCCAGTCTGGAGAGCACGAGAAAACTCACGTTCACCGGGATTCGATCCTCGTACCGTCCGACCCGTCGATAGTCGCTGTACCGACTGAGCTATCCACAGCAGACATGTTTCTAATATTGTATAAAATTGTGTTATTCATTCGTCTGTGTCGTCGGTACAGGCAGCGTGGTATATAAGCCTACCGTAGGCTCTGTATCACTCATACGGTAATATTTGATCGTGTCCCATCCGTTGGAGCATTTTTATGTCGCCAAGTATTCCACAGCTGAGCGTGTTTGAGGGAAATGTTTGGGCCTAAGATGGACCATGTAACAGGGGACTGGAGGGGAGATTATGTTCTGTACTCCTAACCAAATATTGTTCGAGTGATCAAATAAACAATAACGATATGGCGGGTATGTGGCACGTGTGGGGGACAGGAGAGCTGCGTACAGGGTTTTGATGAGGAAACTTGAGGGAAAGAGACAATCTGGAAGACCTAGATGTGGGTGGGAGGATGGTATTAAAATTGTTCTTAAAGAAATCGTTTGGCAGCCGTGATCTGGATTGATGTGGCTCGTAATAGTGTAAGGTGGTGGGGTGTTGTGAACGCGGCGATGAACCTTTGGTTCTCATAAACTGCGGGAATTTATTGATGTGCTGAAGAATTGTTAGCTTCCCAAAACGGACTCTGATCCTTGTAGTTAAAGTATTCCATGGTGAGATAAATTGTCTTCTTCCAACATTGTGCGTCTCGTTTGGCTTGCGGTACCCACGGTTTTGTAGTCCATCTTTGTCTGCTTTGAGTCCTATCAGAGTCTGTTGGGAACTAATCTGTGTGCGCTCGGCAGTCAAACTGACAGGAACATGACGTCGCCTGAGATGAACGCGCGTGTGACATGTAGTGACAAGTTGTGACTTGCAAGAAAGCTGCTCTGAAGATGCCATTTCTTTCCGGTTACTTTTCATCACTCATGTTAATTCGAGGTAAAGGGAGACGGGAAATCGCCTGTTAGTAAGGAACCAAATTCTTGATCACCTGCGAGCGAGGCTCGAAACGTAAAGTCAAAACCGTTTTCTAAAAAAGTTATGTAGCCGAACATAATCGATATTTTTTTTTTCTTAGGATTTCTGGCTTCAGTTACGGACGGTTCATGACCATGCGTTGTAAGTTAATCTGTCAACGTATATTCGGGATCGTCGGTGATAGGTAGGAGGGGAGAGATTTAAACGCCGAAAAGGTTAGGAGCTGATAACGGACCGGACGCTAGCAGTGTAAGGAAGTCAGTCGCTTACGAGTGTGGTGTAGGTGGGAGTACAGAGAAGTGACTGTGTCAGTTTACTAGAAATGATGTAGTTGTTTAACTGGTTGTAGCACTCCATTATTTTACATCAAGAATAAAATTAATAAATAAAACGTAAGTAAAAAAAAGAAAATCGCTAAAACTATATGTGATTCGGTGAACCACACCCGTTTCCCGAAAGAACCTACCAGACTGAGCGCGTCGGGACAACAAAGTTACGAAGGTTGATCGTGTAGGGTTACGTTCGCAGCACTGAAAATTGTCGCGGATGTAACCAGTAGGTATCTTCACTTCGTTGCTGCTGATTCATTTTCATTGCCTTTTGAATAGTGACACATTCCGCATAGATGATTTATCGACAAAATGTATCAAAGAAGAACGATGATCATAGTTATATTTTTGCGGTTATAGGTTAAGACTAGTACGTAATCAACTTTACGAAAGTGCGATAATACGGTATCGCAGTATTTCGCGAGCCGTAGAAAGTTGTGCGAATGAGTAGAAAGACTCGACATGGTATAGAGAAGGAGGCTCGTTAACTATTTAAAGATTGAGATTAACCTAACTTAACAAAGCTTCTCCTCGTATCACGCAGTAAACGCAATACATGTAGGTTATAACAAGACAGGAATTGTACGTATTACGTAAAGTTGAGGCCCGTTCGTGCAAACATTGCTGCCTTGGAAAAGCAATAACTTAAGTATTCTAAGTGCGTGTCTGTAAGCTGAGGTATCCAGCGTGAAATGCTCACGTGACATTTTGTCATCTGTGGCATGTCCGGCTGTATTATATATATATATATTTTTTTGCGTTATCTCATAAAGGCACGATTTTCGAAGGAAAGTTATTGAACATAAAATGTATGTTTTGATTTTCTCTACAACTTTTGTCTGAAACATGCCTCATTCTAAGAAGAACTGAGCGAGACATGATCGAAAAAATATATAATGGTCTTCGTGTAAAGTACCCGATATTCTTGTCAGATTACAATGCAACTAGAATTTTCTCGACAGCTTTTCGAAAAAAAAAAAAAGTGAAATATCAAATGTCATGAAAATCCGTCCAGGTGGAGCCGAGTTGTTCCATGAGGACACAAGGACGGACAGACGGACATGAAACTAAAAATCCCTTTTCGCAGTTTTGCTAACTCGCCTAAAAACCAATCAGTAAATGCCGTATAGGGAGAGAATTTCTGTTTATTCTGAGAACAACAAATGACGCATAAATCCAAGTCTGTGGACAAAACATAAAATTTTGTGGTGTTAAACCTGGTGGTACATATAATTACCACAGAATTTTAAAGGGTTAATGACTCACGTTCTGAGATGCCGTTAGCGTATGCTGATGACAGTGCATCTGAGATGCCGTTAGCGTATTCAGTCCAAGCGAAGAATTCCTGCTGATGACAATACATCTAAGACGCCGTTAGCGTATTCAGTCCAAGCGAAGAATTCCTGCTGATGACAATACATCTGAGATGCCGTTAGCGTATTCAGTCCAAGCGAAGAATTCCTGCTGATGACAATATATCTGAGATGCCGTTAGCGTATTCAGTCCAAGCGAAGAATTCCTGCTGATGACAATACATCTGAGATGCCTTTAGCATATTCAGTCCAAGCGAAGAATTCCTGCTGATGACAATACATCTAATATGCCGTTAGCGTATTCAGTCCAAGCGAAGAATTCCTGCTGATGACAATACATCTGAGATGCCGTTAGCGTATTCAGTCCAAGCGAAGAATTCCTGCTGATGACAATACATCTGAGATGCCGT
>Ga0123354_10014428_pt1 | contig 12306 bp, 9 predicted proteins | sample TergutLab28metaG_2_FD_97872 | JGI IMG/M metagenome (GOLD analysis project Ga0123354, IMG submission 97872) | Labiotermes labralis P4 segment gut microbial communities from Petit-Saut dam, French Guiana - Lab288 P4 | ecosystem: Host-associated > Arthropoda: Insects > Digestive system > Gut ... | reverse complement strand
TTGCGCTGACCACGTGACACCCCTCTATCCGCAAAAGTTGGCACTAACTTCGCCGACCGGCGGCGGCCGCTCTGTCGGTATAGTTCGCGTGCGGACTAAGGCCACGGAGTTTAGTTTATACACAAATAGAGGACTGGTTGAAGACATTACAAACTGAGAAGCGACAAGCTCTACACTACACAATGTTTGTGTTGAATCTTAGCACGAAATGCAACTGCCACATGAAAAGTCATTATAAATTCATGCGCTAAACATACTACTGCAATTTAGCAAATGGATCACTTTAAAATTTTATTTTTCTTGCACCTTCCGCTGCCAATGTCGCCACTGCTAACTTTCAACTGCGCAACGCACGTTACCTGTTCCGGAATTTCAGAGTTGATTGTTAGGTAATGGCATTCAGAAAATTCCGTAGACCCAAATTTGATACAATCGATCTTTATGGAAATAAAATTTTCGATAAGATCAATGGGAATTACGTTAGTCAAATGTTAAGGGACTAATCTTTTTTTTTAATATTTTTTCTATGACGACTGTGGTAGCCTTAAATCGTTCCTGGAAAATTTTCTGAGATGTCAGTTGAGGACGGTAGCAGGTGAATACGGAGCACTGTAATGAATGCGAAACCTGTGTGCTCAAAGAAAAATCTGCCCCATTGCCACTTTGTCCATCCGAAATCCAACATGAATTAAGCTGGCAATGAACCCGAGATTCAGTGTTTGGAATTCGGAATCTATCCATCTGACGCAACCAACCGAGGCCCATTCTTTTCTTTGTTTACCTTCTATTTCCTGCTACTTACCAAAAGTTACCACATTTCTGATCAATATGAGGGCGAAGGTCGCAGTACAGTTACGGCACCAAGTGCTCGGTATACCCCAACTATTTTATCTGTGCGTTCCTATCTAATCTGGCAAAGGATTCAGGTGTCGAAATCCGTGCAATGGGAGGAATTTTCATTTGAACGGTAGACACGTGCGGAAGACTGGTAGGCCATTGGGAATAGAACGCCCAGAAGCTATGACCTACGCATTCACCTCTATGGTGACTTTCTACACAGTACATGAGTAATACGATACAAATCGATTACCGCCTACTCAGACCTTCTTTAGCTGCATCCAGCACTGACAAATGCCTCGCTAATAAGTCATGGTTGTGCGGAGAGGTACACTCCAGTACGGAGTAAAAATATTTTGCAACCGCGTCGTTTGTTTGCTATTTTACAGCCGTCATTACCTCACACTGAAGAGCCTAAATAAGAGGTGCAAAAATCCCGCGTGTGCAGCTCGCCTGGCGATGAAAATTTGTACGGTGGCATCTAATGGTTGTGGATCGTCAGGATGTAAATGTCACCCATTTGGCATGCACAGTTTTGAAGTGGCTCCTTGAGTTTTGGCAAATTTGCGGACCCCTGGCCCAAACAGAAAAAGGGCACACGCCATCCGTCGTGGTGGAAACAAGCTGCTTTTAAAGCAGTATAGGTTCTACCATTCGATGGACACATCACATTGTTACAGAGAAGGCCTAGCATATCCAGTACCTGAGCGGCCTCCTTGCCAACCTGGTTGATGTTTTCAGGCAGGTTACACAGGAAGGTTGCATGATAGGTAATCACCGAGACAAACGGGATGGGAAGCGAGAGGTGGGAGCCCACACTAGGCCAATAGGAAATTTGGGCATGGATAATGAGAATGGTCCTTATCAGGGCCACTGTGGCACAGCAGTTGGAAAGTGAAAAAGTAAACATTTTTATACGCGTTCGCAAAATTGCGAAAAGCGACTATTAGCTTCGCCGTGTCTGTCCCTCCACATACACGCAGAACAACTCGGCTCCCACGGGACGGATTTTAATGAAATTTGATATTTGAGTATTTTTCGAAAATCTGCCAAGGCAATTAAAGTTTCCTTAAAATCCGAAAAGAATAACGGGTACTTTACATTAAGACCAATATACACTTATGACTATACCTCGCTCAGTTCTTAGAATGGAAATTGTTTCATACAAAAGTTGTAGAGAAAATTTTATGTTCAGAAACTTTTTTTTTTCGAAAATCGTGTCGTTTATGAGACAATGTGGGAAAATGTTGTATTGTACAGCCGGAAAGGCCACAGATGACAATATGGCACATGCACATGGCATGCTGGATACCTAAGGCTACAAATACACACTCAGAATATGTAAAACTTATTGTTTTTCTGCTGCAACAATGATTGCATGAATGCACCTGAACGTTATGTTAAATGTATGTTGCCTGTCTTGTTACACTTTTAATATAAACATTTTATACTAATTCTTTACTTGCAGTAACATGTAGCTAGGCCACCAAATTTTCAGTGGTATAAAAATCTGGATATTATGACACTCACTGATAATCTAAAAAATTCAGTCATTCAGAACCCTGTCTGGAGTACTCACCTTGTTGTTTCTGTGGCAGAGGAGGCAGATGGGGATGTGTATGCTGATGATGATGGTCAGAATCCAGAACTTACGAGCGCATTGCCCTGGGATCTCCAGCACGTGCCACTTGAGTTTAAACGTCTGCCTGTAGAGGACACGATACAACGGTCCTTGGAGTTCTACAACTTCATGAGCGCAAGACGCACAGTCCGTTTCTTCAGCACTGATCCTGTCCCTGCTGATGTCATCCGCAACATCATCAGGGCTGCTGGTATTTTATTCAAACACTGATATTTCAATTACATGTTAAAACTCTTTATCATTCTTCATACCCCTGTTACTGAGATGCACATGTTTGTCAGCTAGTTGGTTATTAAACATCTTATCATGATGTACAGTACCAACTGTTGAGGTCATGTAGCTTTGAATGAGATATGATAGGATGATTTTGAATGTCAGCTAGTTGGTTATTAAACATCTTATCATGATGTACAGTACCAACTGTTGAGGTCATGTAGCTTTGAATGAGATATGATAGGATGATTTTGAATAACGATCCGGGACGGAAATCATGGGAAGCCATCATGATCTATTTGAATATATCATCCCTCATAAAATGAGTGTGATGCAAGGGTCGATCAGCACCCACCTCTTTAATCAACCAGTTGAGATAATACTATGCCACAATCTGTCTGAACTACTCTGAGAACACACACTGGCCTCCAGGTTGTGACCCAAACATCCTGAACATAAAGCAGGTGTACAAACCACCAGTGTTATGTTTTTGCACAAATTATTAAAGAAAAAATAATAGGTCCTAGTAACGTCTACATCCAGTTTCTTAATCTACGTTACAGAAAAAATTCTTGGCCAAAAAGATCTGTCTGTAGCCAGCATATTAAATGGATACCTTCAGAATGTCACTAAATACAAACTATTGCTGTGTATTTTGGACAACATGCGATTACCATTTCCTTGAAGAGTAACCACTCAACTTTTTATAGGTACTGCCCCTAGTGGGGCCCACACAGAACCATGGACATATGTAGTGATATCTGACCCTGAAGTGAAAAAGAAAGTCAGAGAAATTGTTGAAGAAGAAGAGCACATCAACTACACCAAAAGAATGGGTATGTTTTAACAAAGAACTGGCAAATATTATGCCTACTTCTGAAATAAATAATAACCACACACAGTGCAAGTTGTTCCTGCTTGTATTTGTGTTCCTGCGTACTGTCTTTCAAACAAACTGGACAAGTGCAGTCATGTTCATGATAGTGCCCATCTACAAGAGCACATGGTATCACAATCCAGAAAACAGTAGTCTCAACAATCATATGCATAACTTGGGGGGGGTCACAGGTATTAGGAATTTTAATTTACAAACAAATCATGTTAGAAACAGGGGGAAAATTGGTTTGAACAAGTCCTTTATATACATATATACACCTCTTTTCCCACCCTCAACCCAATTTCTTTTTTTATTTGCCTCTATTCAAATCAATATCCAGAAAAACTATTCTTGGGTAGAAAAAATATTGCCCCCACACCCAAGTTATCTAACCCCACCCAGTGTATTGACTTGACTTTTCACAGTTGGCAGTCCTAACAAGATATTATTATGTACTAGACCATATGGCCGACCAGTCTGAAGAAGACAATAATCAAGTACAACATGTAAAAAATAAATGTGTTGCAGGTGACCAGTGGATGACCGACTTGAAGCCTCTACGGACGGACTGGGTCAAGGAATACCTCACAGATGCTCCATACCTAATCCTTGTGTTTAAACAGCCATACAGTATTAAGGAAGATGGAACTAAACGCATGCATTACTACAGTGAGATGAGCGTGTCCCTGGCTTCAGGCATCCTACTTGCAGCCATTCATGTGAGATATTCACTGACATAAACCTTAGAAGCAGTGCTTCAGACACATGTAGTACAAACAAGCCTTTCCACACATAATTTACTCCTAATTATAGTTAATTCTGAGTCCATCCTTAGTGGGGGATCACCTGTGTAACCATTAACTTAGAAAAAGGACTCTGCTCCTTTGAATTAGTTGTACTACCAAAAATATTTATGATTGCCTGCAGGGGATGACAGTCCTTTAATCTACCAAGAACCTTCAATTTTATGGCACTTATAGATCCATCACCAATACCACATAAGCCTTCCACTATAACCTATGTCTACTGTAACATACAAATAAACCCAACAATGTTTATTGAAATTAACTGTCACTAACCTAAGAAGAAAGAGAGGAATTTCTTCCACACATACAATGTGACTGCACAGCTGCAATTCATGCATGCTAAGGAAAAATTTTATTCTGTTGCATAAATTTGTTTTAACTGTAACATCACTGTCTTCAAAAATGTGGTTAATTTCAAAGCATTTTCTTGGATATACGAATGTTTCATAACTTGCAGTCTGTTCCTTCACTGCAGTTATGGTGTACAGGCAAAATAACCATTTCCACACTGAATTCCAAATGAGTCCTTTATTGTCTGGGTTGCAGTATGCTGGGTTGGTATCCCTGACCAGTACTCCACTGAACTGTGGGCCTGCTCTACGAAAACTGGTTGGAAGGCCGACATACGAGAAACTGACACTGCTGCTGCCAGTGGGCTACCCAGCTCCTGATGCCACAGTACCAGACCTCAAACGGAAGCCACTTGAAGACATCTTGGTGGAGATATGAATTTAGACTACCACAGACAGATGACAGTTTCAACATTCTGACATCACTAGAGCCCAATATCATGATAAATATTATGAGTCTGGGCAGAATCAAAACATCACACTTCAGTAGCCTGAGTCACAAATTGCTACAAACACTTTTAATGCCAGTGGCGTCTTTAAACACTGGACTTCCATTAGTTTGATCACATTTGTTATTAAATTTGTGATTCGTCATTTCTGTGCTAGCACTGTGCAAAAGAGAGTGCTAGATTAAGGGTCCAATAACCTATAAAGGAAACGGGAAAGCTGCACTGCATTGCCCAACTTTTCATTACTTATGATAGGGCCACTTAAAGGCTGAACACAGTGAGCATGAGATTTACAAAACCTTGACTAATTCATCTACAAAATCAGAAAGTTTATATATTTAAAATATTATTACTAAACTTGTTACTAGAAGAATTAGCTACAATATCTACAGGGAACAAAGGAAACAGAATACCAGAACAGACTCCTGGAGTCTAATCCCTTGGGTCAAAATATCTTGCAAGCCTGAAGAATTGAAGTAGAGAACTACACCTAGAAGGTTTAAGGGCAGGAAATTATGCCTAATCATGCATAGTTCATGGTCTCTGTGATGATAATGACAAATTTACTAACTTACAGCTTACAGAAAGAAACAAGGTCTTTGAAATGGTGACACAAACTGACTACACACATATGAATACATACATAAAAAAGGGGGTGAAAAAGAGCCCTTTACATGTCATTATGAAGCTGAAATTACAATAACTATGAACCCAATTTTTATTCCATCAGTTCTTGTATAATATTTAAACAATTCCTGTCAAAGTGAACCAATATCTGGCATCAAACAATTGTTCTAACAGCACTGTTATCTTCATAACCTAGTTCCACAACAGATATATTAAAAAGCATTATTGCACTTTATGGTTATCACTCAATGGATTATACAAATAAATTTTTTTACTGATTGTATGATCATTTCTTTGGTACCAGCTGGTTATGCTAATCTTACCTCTGGCACGCGTTGTTATTACTACATCAATGCTGCCAGGGGCTGTTCAGAAGAGATGCTTTCATCTTGCCTTACTGCTCAAAACTGAAGATGTCATGATTGCTTTTTTTAAACCATCACCTATTTTCTTCAGTCAGTTATTCAGTAAGACACATTAAATTTTACCACTGATTTCTCCTGCCATGTAAGTTTACATTAATCAGTTAATTTTATGAGTAATCAAGCACTTCAGTTGTTCAACAGCCCTGTGAAAACTACAAGAGACCTAGAGTTAGAATGGCCACAAGTTACACGATTTATTCCACAGTTCACACTTATAACACAATTACAACATCCTGACAGTTTTCCAAAAATTACAAAACATAGTTTCCATGTAATGGACCCTTTCCACAGGACTGAATCTGTGTGAGGCCCAATGCATAAGTATAACATATGGCAGTCCTTCTCCTTCCTCTTCTTACTTGGCTTTGACATTTCCACCTTTATGCGAATCATCTAACAATCATATTTCCTCATCTGTCGCTGCCTTCCCAAAGCTCTCCCTAATCATCAATACTGAACCATGTTCTTCCTTCTTTCCATCTTTGTGCCATGTTTCCTAACCTGATCCCACCCAGAGTGCAGTCTTCCTCTTGAGTATTTTCTGCTTAGTTTTGAGTTAAGAACTTTCCTTGAGATTCTATATTTGTTCAGTTTTAAATTTGCCCATACTGTCTTATGTCATTATTTATCAATCTAGTTTTAAATCTCTTATTCTTTCTTTTCTGGTTTTTTGTTCCATTTACTTCTTAATAACCTCATCTCTGCTGTGATAAGTCTACTAACATGCACCTTGATCCATGTCCATGTTTTCACTACATACATTAGGGCATTCAGTAGCTTTCAAAGGAACATATTTTTCCCATTATAAGCATCTTTCATTGCCAAAAGTATAGTATCCCTAACAGACTGATAAAACTTTCTCACGTTTTTTATTTTTTCTGTAATATATTCTTCAAATGGCTGTTTGTCACCATTTTACTTCCCAAGTAATTAAGACTCTTGACTTTGTTTCATAATTATTACATTCCATATTTTTCTCCTGTCTGCTGGCTTAGTTACTGCATTAATCCTAATTCATATTTAATGAAAATTCTTTACACACATAACTTAGTCTTTTTGTGTCCTTTCAAGTACTGAGAAAATAAACATAAAAATATCCACTTAGACATAAAATGTTCATCACCAACAGTATATAACAAACTGGTCAAATTTAACTCTGAATGCAAAAAAATAAAAATAATAATAATAAAAAAAAACTGACAGGAAAATCCACATGCAACCCTCCCCAAATAAATTTCTGTAAGATACTCTTGACAAGACTGAATGAACAATAGGGAATATTTTACACCAAATGTGACAGAAAGATAACCATAAAAGGCAAATTGGGAGAGACAGAAGCGACCACGGCCTATTTGGATGTGTTAACCTCATATTTACCTGGAGGTTTTGAGAAAAAATAAGGCAAACCTGTCAGGTCAGCTGATTTCCCAGCCACAATTCAAAATGGCCACTTCTTGAATATAAATTGTGTGCACTGCTGCTGGACTACCATATTCAATAAAAAAGATCTAAAATTCTCCAGGTAATAGCCATTTAATATTTAATAAGTAAAGTGTGTGCAATTGATGAAAAAGAAACTAGTTGATACTAAACACTTAATATTAATCAAAAGAAAAGGCAACATTTTCTCCATGAAACCACAACAAATAAATTCCAATAGTTACAAATTAACTGAAATGTCAACACCTTACTGCATAGGTGGATTACTTTCATAAACAACTTGTCATTTGACACAACAGCCTTCAGTACAAGTCTCACCTGAATTTACAGTCCCCTAACTGTCACATTATTACAGTTGCTAGCACTCTGTCCTCTCTGACTGCACACATGCACATGACTTTGTGTCTCTTGTGACAGCAACCCAGGCATGCTGACCAAACACCACGGACTTCATAAACAGAGCTGCACTACACACACAGTACTAAAACACTGTCCTAAACTGGACCTAATGCCACGACTAGAAAGATACATTTACACCCAAACTACATTCATACCATACTGATAAACACTCCTCAATATGATGCAACGCATTACCACAGTTGCAAGTATGTCCTAATTTTCAGTTCCTACTCTTCGTGATTCTGATGCTGTTCACACACTATGTCACCTTCTCTCTACTCTGCCTGTGTGACCTAGCTGTGATGTGTTTCAATCTTGGAAGGGCTCAACCCAACTAGGCACGAATTTCTGCCACTACTTAATGTTTGGACCAGCATGCATTTTTCAGCATTAAATAGCATATGGGATATGCTATGTGATGCCCTGTGAAGACACTGATCATGTCTTAGACCAGGCAGCCATTCAGACACTAGCTTTCTCTCTCTGAATTTGAAGGAACCCCTGGTAAGATTTCATTCACCCCCAAACAGCTGGATCATGGCAGATGTTAAACAGAATTCTCAGGGCTCAGTCATATTGCTCTCAGGAATTGTTTCAGCTCAACAAATTTATATGATCAGCTGACATTACAACACTGAATCAGAATTTTAATAATTTTAAAACCCATAAATTACTAAACATACTGTACTAGTTACATATACAACCCAGTTTTTGTAATAAATTTTCATCAACTTTACCCCACACAGGGGCTTCCTGAAATTCCCATGTGGATACTTCTCCTTTGCAGCACTGCATTTCATATGCACAGACAAAGAATGGCTGCAGTACATGTGAAAAGTTAATTTCTATCATGTTGAACAACAATATTCTAAGGCCTTTCAAGAGTGATTAACTCTTAGGTTATTTAAAAGTCCTTTTCAAATGCAGAGCTGAAGAGCAGTGAATGAGATGAATGAATGATCACAGACATGCAGGCCACTCACAACTTATATAAGGTACTATTCTGGTATTTACCCAGAAAGACTGAGATAAATCAAACACATCAATATGGGCAGCTAAAAAGATGGCCAGTAAATCAAGCATAGCAATATGGGCAGCTATCAAACTAACCATGATTCAACTGGGTCTCATAAATACGCATACAGAGTATGGCAGATATGGCAACCCATTCAGTAATAAATAACTAACATTTCACAAAAAACTAAGACAAGTAGCAGTGATCATAAGAGAGAAGTTGCAAATTACAATTTGGGTGCAGTTTTTAAACTACAAAAGCAGCTATGACACCACTTCCACATGGCTCAGGTATTGCTACCCCCTCCCCACAAACCCCCCAACAATACTGTTCCTCTAGCATACAGAGCAATTTCTTGATCCCTTGATATTAATATTAAAGGTGTTACCCCACTTCTATTAAACACATCACCCAATTACACAACACTCTAACCTAACTACAGTGGGGATGCTACAACGGACGTGGAGGAATACTACTGACCGATGTAGCACGTGCGTGTGCTGACGGGTCGAGCCTTCCCGCTTTGATTACAGCGTCAGTCATCATCTTTATTATTATTTGTAAGGTTCGGTCATAAGTTTAGTTCAGTTATCTGCTTATCTGCACAGTGTATAAAAGTTAAATAAATTAATTTTATATTATTTTTGCATTTACATTTTTAATTTTGTGTTATATTTTTACTGTTTAAATGGTTGTGTTGGACGGTAACGTTGCTCTAGGCCGTGGGCCTGAAACGGATTACCCCTAAATACATATATTTCAATGTATGCTAGAACGAACAGATACTTTAACAAACAAGGTTCTAGAACCAATTACGTTAATTCTGGCATATCTCACTTTATATGCATGTCAAGTACAAATATCAGGTACGTACTTTACTGTTATAAGAATCAGAATGACAGAAACAGTTTCAAGATAAATATCTTTATATTGTTCATATTCCATGCATTATACATATTGCACATATAATTCCAACAAAATGCACTTATAGTTGACAAGTATTTAAATGGTATTTTCTCATAATATATATTTAGCTACATATTTCAGCTCAAATAAGCCATCTTCAGGGAGATTCCTGTACAGAGAAATATACATTTTACATATCAACAGAGAGAATTCTTTTGTACATGAACCTCCCTGAAAATGGCTCACTCAAGCTGAAACAGGTATGACAGTATATCTTGTGAGACAATACAATTTAAATATTTGTCAATTTCAAGTGCATTCTGTTGAAAATATATATGTGTGTAATAAATACCTTTATCATTTTCAGTCAAAAGCAAACGGTCCAACACAAACTGAGTTGGAGCATATACTTTACAGTATAAATAGCCTACTGTGAACACAATGGGGTGTCATGCTTTAGGTTAAATATCTGTACAATAATGACCTGGAACCCAGTAACTCGCTTTTATAAATTTCACCCCTGTCGTAATCAAAATACCTAAGAAAATTTCTGGTATTTTATCCCTTATTTTGTGATATGAAAAAGCAAGTTCTTTTCTGATGTTAAAGATGAAAGAAGCAGGATGCAGACAAATATGCACTGAATGCAGATGGTTGCAACCAATCTGCACATTCACAGCTGCAAAGTGGTGTGAGTAGAAGTATGAGTGTCACAATTATGTCTTTTTTCTTCACACTATTTTCACAGATTCCCCAGTCTCATACACAGTAACTGCCAATCATTCCTGGCTCTTTCCTTCATCACTTACATTCTTTATTATTCCTGTGTTTACATTTAACCCATTCCCACCTTTCAATTGGCATCCAGTAACTTAGCTCTTGTTTTTTTTATTCTCTATTTGTCTGCACCAACTCTGCTTCCTATACTCTAAACAATGTTTTCTCATTCACTCATTCTTCTATCATTAAATGTTTGACCAAATCCACCTAGTCAATTTCAAGTTAACTTCAACAATTAATTCTCACATATCTCAAGTAAACTATTTTTGATTGTGGGAGAAAAAAAAAGAGCATTTGTGAACACCACGAACATGTCTGATTTGTCACTTAATTACTTCTGTGAAAGGATTTCAGTGTCATATTCTATAACATTTGGCTGACACACTAGTATATAAAAATTACAACACTTACAAAAAATGACGAACAATATATGGTATTACATTATCACTATCACTTAACAGCCATCAAATTCATGGTGACATGAAAGTACAATCTATACTTCTCAGCAGCCAGACTGAAGTATTATCTACCTTGATTACTTGTGCTGAAATTTAAAGGAACTGAGATGTTTGATCTGAACAATGACACAAAAGTTTCGCTCATTAACTGTAGGTATAGGCTAATTACTTTGTCTAACAACTATTGGCTGCCAGTTCCTGTTCGCTCATTTATTGTATTAACATAACCCACACAGGCAACTGCTCACATGTAGTGGTAGGAAGTGACAGCAGTTGTCAGATAAAATAAGAATCCTACATTCACACTCTAACTGGAAATATAATTTAGATCATAAATACAAAAGGCAATCTTATTTTTTTAACCCAATCATATATCACAACTGATATGAAAAGCATGATAAATTATTAAAAAATCCAAACTAAATGTTTATAAACATGGCCTAAGTTGAATGCACTTTTGTGATTCACTGATCACTTACCACATTTCATCAACATATGTTTCCAATGCCTGCCTCCCTGTTCATTAGTGCCACTACATTCAACTTGAGTCACTGTGGAATGTGCTTGGTACTGGTCACACCAAGTGCAGCATGGGTAATACTTCATTCCCATGAGGAACATAAGCAAGGCACTCACTTGAAGAGTTAATCAAGCATTTATCAGGCTATGTTACCAATCAGTCTGTTTTCTGCACAATAAATCCTCTGCAACAAACACATGTACAAATACACGCATGGAGTAAGAGTTGTCAATGTATGTACTTAGCGTTTCTAACTAATTACTTACTTACTTACTTACTCGACACATTCTTGCCTACCTGGACTCTGCTATATGTTTCAGTCAAACTCATCTTTATTAACCTTACAAGTTTCCTAGGGATACCAAACTCAATGAGAATCTTATATAAGACCTCCCTCCTAACTGAATCATAAGCCTTCTTGAAGTCTATAAAGAAATGATGAACTTCTTCATTGTATTCCCATTTTTTCTCAAGTATTTGGCAAATGCAGAATATATGATCAATAGTCGACCTGTTACGTTGAAAGCCACATTGATGATCCCCGATAATTTCCTTCGCATAT
>Ga0123354_10014425_pt1 | contig 12306 bp, 15 predicted proteins | sample TergutLab28metaG_2_FD_97872 | JGI IMG/M metagenome (GOLD analysis project Ga0123354, IMG submission 97872) | Labiotermes labralis P4 segment gut microbial communities from Petit-Saut dam, French Guiana - Lab288 P4 | ecosystem: Host-associated > Arthropoda: Insects > Digestive system > Gut ... | reverse complement strand
CAATATATCGTTAAATCGTTGCATTGTTTCTCTATTCTTTTCATAGCTCATAACCTCCATGTTATTATATTTATCAATAATTAGTTATAAACCATACTACCGTAAACAGTAATACAGCCTATATAATAGCGTCGCCGCGTAAAGGCTATTGATAATAACGCCGGAAAGCCGCCACAACGTTTGTAGCGTTTTAGTACAGACATTCAACGAGCGGTTTTTAGTTACATATGAAGCATAGCCGCAAAGTGTAACTAACCTGTTATGTTTCTGTAGTCTTCCGATAAAATATGATTGCCGTCAATACTGCAATTACATTAAATGTTACTCTTTAAGTTATTCCGTTTATATCCATACGATTATTCAAAAGATTTTATTGTAGGGGTTCCGGAAGGGTTTGTACTTCCTGCGATCTACTCTAGTATCGGTCAGATATCGTTATTATCACGCCTATATATATTCGCGGAATGCAAATTTTATATTTACCGGTGTAGAACATGTTTCCCTATTATTAAATTGTCAATGTTCGGTAGTGATTTGTATATTTACTGATTTGCTGTCTACTTATATTATCGTCTGTTTCTCTTGGTTGCTTTACTGGTAATTTTTATTTGTTTGCTTGTCTGTATGTGGATTGCCGATTTGCTATAATACTATTATAAGCGTTATGCTAATGCATGTCAACATATTTTTAAAAATAATTCATGGTAGTTTTTGGATGTGCTGCAAGAATTGATATTTCAATGTTTTTATGATCTGGAAGTTTCGCAATTAAATAAAACAAAACGATTTCAATATAAAATAGATTATAAAATATAAGATTTAAAAATAAAAATGATCAAGCTAAAAAATAAAAACCTTAAAAGGCATATATTTAAGCACAATAATTACAATGCTTAGTGCAATTATTTTGTGCATTTGTGTTTGCTTTAATGCGTTTATAGTACGGATAACGAATATAATATACGCAGCTAGTAAAGCTTTAAAACCGCCAAACATATGCAAAACAAGTGTAAAAACAAATCAGTAATAATTAGCGATACAATCCCAAGCGGTAGCCAAACAATAAAGATTGATCTGGTTGCTTGTAATTGTACTTCTCATTCGGTTTTATTCGATCAATGCTTTATGACCTCAATATTGTATTATTGCTAAACTACGGAAAGCATTGCAAAATCAACGATCATTATCAAAAACATTAAAATGATCTGAGTGGAAATAATACCGATAAAAACAATCTGCCTATAACCTATGTTCGGTGTATGCGTGCGATTATAGGTATAAATAACAGTCGTACTAATCTTGATATTATTTGTCTGTAATAGAGTTGAACTCTACGATAATGATAATTGATGGTCATCAACGTAGAGTTCAACTCTACCTTATGTAGTGTAGCACTCTACATTATAGTATTTTTATCATTACTATAAAAATATATTCTATCTTTAATCGTGCACACTATTTGTTATATGGTGCTGATCCTTTTGTGATGATGGTGGTTTCTTTGCCTGGTGCAGCATGTTCAATATACTTATAGTTATTATTATTCTTATGTGGTAAAATGATTAGGCTTGGGATATCTTCATCGGAAAAATATTCATGAGGCTTACTAGATTTCTAAGGTAAAATATCTCCATTATAATTGCTGATTATATTGTATAATCGGCATATGTATGGTGCTTATATGCCTAAATCATGATGACTACTAGCTATTTTAGGCACTTATCACCCCGACTATACCCCCTATTTATAACCTAAATTTGGAAGCTCAAATCTCAATAAGCCCGGAGCACACCACCCACGCAGCCTCTCTATAAAAAGTATCCACAGGAACAAAGTTTAAACAAATAGCATCATCCTATTAAGCCTTGCATTACCAGCAACCCTATGATATAATAACCTAAGTTGATAACGGTTGACGACGTTACGGCTACTCATATCGTTATCATCAAACAAACCGCTGCTCAGTAGCGTCAACTACTGGACGGCGGTTTGTTTATTAACATTTGCTATAAAGGACTGGAAGTGAATCAGTGAGTGAGCGCGAAATAACAGGCTATCTTACCGATGAAGCCTTGAACCCGCTTATCGAAATTAAGGATGGTGATAAGGTTAAATACACCCCATTCGACGAGTCTGATCCAAGCTTAAGGAAAGTTAGGATTGGAGCATGGCGAATGTTTAATAAGGAGTTCCATGGAGCAGGCGATCTGCTTCAGTCCGAATTGACTACATTAAGCCAGTGGCGGATATATGCAGTAATGTCTAATAGGCTTGGATTTGAAACGGGATTAATTGAAAACAACAACTTTGATCCGATAACAGCCATTGATATTTCCAAAATTACTGGAATAAGTAAATCTATGGTTTTCAAAACTTTAAAAGTGCTGATCGGAAAAGGCATAATTGCTAAAATTATGAATGGACGTGATACTAGGTTCTACATGAATCCATATATAACTTGCAGGGGAGCTTGGATACCTAAGTATTTGGAGGATTTATTTATCGACACAAAATGGTATGAAATATACCAAAATAGGCTCGATCTTGAAAGCCGAAACAAGCTAAAAAATAACGAAAAAAAGAAGGGGTAGATATAAGATAGCAATAAGAATTGATCTTAATGCTGGCTAACGTTGAAATTACAGTGATTGGGGATATTTAAAACTTGTTTTTTCAGTCTCCTGGGGAGAGACTGAAAGTGGGGTTTCAGTCTCCCCCCAGGAGACTGAAAATATCTTTAAGTAGTCTTATTATGGAAACATAATATTAGCTATAAAAAGTGCAAGGATGGAAATTGAGAATTGAATAAAGGAGGTATAAAATATGCAATATGTTGTATGTATAGCGAAGAGTGGGCGTGCGATAAAATCTTTTAAGCCTATTTATCATCCTGATGATTGGGAAATATATAAAGAGGCTAGGTGCAGGTCTAATAGCGATTATGAGCATCGTGAACTTGATTCTGCATTATTAGAGCAATATGCTTTCGATAAAGGGCTTAATAAATGGGAAGTGTCAATGTATTGTCACTACAAGCACAGGTTTCATAAATTTAAGAAATCTGAAGTAGAACAGTACAATGCGATTAATAATTTAAGGAATAATGTTTCAATGATTAAGGAGTCATTCGGGTTTGTTTCAAATATCCAACAACTTATAGAAAGCAGGATAATTTAGAGATAGCATATTTGGAATTAGAAAGCAAATATTTACTGTTAGAAACTGCTGTTAAAGATACAACAATAATCTTGCGTTCTTGTCAATATTGCACAAATGAAAGCTATTATGGAAATAAGTGTTACAATGAGAATGCAGAGAAATGCAAGCAAGATTTTAGCTCATGGGATTTCGATAAAATGAAATATTGTAAAGCGGTTGGTATTGACACGCACTGAAGTGTATGATACCCTGTGTAGGGAGGTGATGGCATATGAAGACAATTAAGCAAGTCGCAGAAGAACTTGGGTTTACTGAAAGAGCTGTATATGAATGGGTAAGAACAGGCAAGATACAAGCGGTGAAAATCATGAGTGAGTGGAGGATTGAATCTGATGAAGTTGAGCGATTAAGAAAAGGCGGAAAAAATAATGATTAACATTTATATCATTGACTTTAATTTTTTTAAAATACAACTGACAAACAGCGTGGCATAGAGATGGGGGATTGCAATGGGGAAAGACCCCGCCATGTTATGGTATCCATCTGACTGGATAAGCGGAACACAGGGGATGTCGTTTGAGGAAAAAGGTGCATATATGGAATTGCTTATGTTGCAATTCAATCGAGGTCATATGACCAATAAAATGATAATTAATACAATTGGGGATATATGGGACAGTATATCACTTAAGTTTGAGCAGGATGATGATGGATTATGGTATCATCACAGGATAGATTTTGAAAAAGAAAAAAGGAAAAAATACGTCGATAGCCGTAAAAAAAGTTCTGAAAAATCATTGAGTGATGAGTCAAGAATATATTTAATAAGGGATGTGATATCAGGTAATATAAAAATTGGGGTTTCGGTTGATCCAATAAGAAGGTACCGTGAATTATTAGGACAGCAAAAACCAGCTGTATTAATAAATAATGAAATCAGAGATTATGAGATGATATTTATAAGCAAATTATTACTACGTGAAGTTGGAATTGAATTGCATGATAAGTATTCATCAAAGCGTATAAAAGGCGAATGGTTCTCTTTGGATAACAATGATATTGAAACTATATGTAGTGAATATTATGAAACAGACATTCACGTACGTAAAGCGTACGAAGAACGTACGTTAAGCGTACGTAAGGAGTACGCTTTACCGTACGTAAAACGTACGCATGGTCGTACGGAAAATGAAAATATATATATTAATATATCTAATATATATACTAAAGATAAATATAAAGATATCTTTAATAACCATGTATTTACCGACTCAATTAAAAATACAATTATAAATTGGTTAGAGTATAAGAGAGAGCGTAAAGAAAGTTATCGGCCAAGAGGGTTGACAGCTTTATTGACTCAAATACAAAACAGAATAAATGAGTTAGGTGAAGAATCTGTTGAACAGGTAATACAAGAAAGTATGGCATGTAATTATAAGGGGATTATTTGGGACATGGCTAGGAATATAAGTACAGGAGGTGGCAATAAAAAGCAAGAGAGAAAATATTTTGATTTCGTAGGTGATGATGAGCTATGACTAGAAGAGAAACTCAGAAATTATTAAACATGATTATTGATACTTATCCCAAATTTATAAGTAATCCAAGGGAGTCTATGCTTGATACTTGGCATGGGTTACTAAGTGATATGCCCTTTGAAAAAGCATTAAAGCACCTGAATGAGTATCTCGCTACTAAAGAATTCCCGCCAACGATTAAGGATATACGTCGGGGATATATTGATTGGGCAAATTTTAAGCCTGACCTTAAAAAGCCATGGATTATTAAGCCCATTGATCTTATGACCAAAGAAGAGATGGAGGCCGCACACGGAAAGCACAACAAGGATGATGATTTAGGTGCATATGAATATCTTAGAGATGAATATCTCAAGTGTTTCAGTAATGAGTAAACACGACTTAGCAACTATTTTATGCAGGAAATCTATATTTACATCAAGCTCCAATGCATATTCCTTGCAAATGTGATGATAGTAGCTATGGTATGGCTTATTTGCTGAATTTAAGAAAGTAGAGTGATGGTAAGGTGAGTGAGCGGAAAGTTACGGACAAGATGCAAAAGTTTATAGATGAACTTGACAAGCACATGACTAGAATTGCCTTTCAAGCGAAATTAAATGGTCGTGCGAATACTTGGATTTATCACGAGATGAAACGAGGGTTTGATAAGGCTCCAGAGGCAATGAAACCATATTTGCAGGAGTGGCTTGATAGTCGATGGGGTGATTATAAGTTGTTTTGATGTGTTACTGATAAAAAACTATTGCGACGTGTAACACCCGGGATACCCCTTCACAGACGTCAGGGCGTGGGTAGGCTTGCTTATAGTGCCTATGCCTGGGTTAGGGGGACATTCAAGTGAAAAACGTCGCCATGGGGCTGGAAATGCATTTAGAATTGAGGTGTGAAAATGGAGAAAATTAAACAAGTGGAGAATATGCGGGGAATTGTTCGAGAATTGGATATTCATGGTCGCATTGTGATACCGATGGAAATTCGAAAGTCACTTGATATTGAAGTTGGAGACAGGATTGAGATTTTTGCATGGAAAGATGGGACATTGCTTTTAAAACCATTTGATAAGGCAGGAAAGCATAGAAAGATAACACGGTAATTAGATCCTTGACATGGAAATAAAAAACTTGTATTATGCTATACAGTTAACAACGATGCTCGGCGTTGTTGACGCATAGAATCGTTGTTAACTACACCACCGAATGGAAGCGAGCACTTTCATTCGATGGTGTTTTGTATTTATGTGAGCAAAGTCGAGTACTGACTGTAAAGTGTACGACTTATGAATCAAGAAGGAAACGGCGCCGTTTTGCAAATTATGGAGTTGATATAATATCATTTATACCGAGATATATAACGATTGAAAACAATGAAAAACATTATTAGGATGGCTATGGTTAACTGGAATATCGCAGGCTTTATACTACTATAGGCGGACGCTAGGCCGTAGTATTAAGAGTGCTCTAATGACGTCGGCTAGGTGATGATGAAGGGGTTGTGCTGATTGAGTGATATGATGAAAAGATATTATTGGTTGAAATCAAAAGGAATTTGTGTTGTTTGTGGTAGTGCGGACGCAAGGGATGGAAAGACCAGATGTTTAGATTGCTCAATAGCCGACACTGCTAAGCGCATGAAGTATTATGAGCGACGGCATGAATCATTCGCATATAAATATAAGGTGGCTGAGTCCAGGTCGCGGCTTACCTATGAACGTCGTAAGGCTGGATTATGTACCCGTTGTGGCAAAGAACCGTCTGAAGGATATTCAACATGTGACTCATGTCGTATAAAGAACCGGATAAGACAGGCGACATTAAGATACAAGTTGAAAAAAGCATAGGAAGAGGCTGTTTTTTGGTTGTGGATATCCAGGAATAGGATATAGTTTTGATTACAAAGATTATGGGTAGCAAATAATGTTGACCCCAAATATTTTTCGTTGTGAAATTTATTCAGGAAGGCGACTAAGGTTTAATATTATGAATGGACATAAAGATATTATGCAAACGGAGACGGCTATTGTTAAACATTGTAATGGTTGTGGTAAACCTCAAACTAATATTGGTTGGTGCGAATCATGTATTGCACGTATAAATGAACATAATCAAGAAATGAAAGACAATCCAATTATATATCTGGAACCTTGGGATCCAATACTTGAATGCATGAATAACTACTAAAAACAAGGCAGAGGACAGATGTTAAGATGACTATAAATCCGATTTATCGACCTAAAGGGGCGGCGTTTGAATACTGTGAATTAGCTCTTAATTTGTACAACTCGTGTAATTATGGGTGCGAATATTGTTGGTCGCGGGCTATGGCTAAGCGGGTTGGGAACCCTTGGACTGGGGATGTTAAGCCTAGGGATGGGATTGTTGAGGCTACAAAGCGGCAACTTGATAGGGGGAAGATTCAGGGGAAATTGATTTGGCTTTGTGCTACATGTGATCCATATCCCGCAGCGCCAGTTGATACGACTGTTACCCGCGAAATAATCAAGCTTATCAAGGATAATGGGAATCATGTCCAAATTCTTACAAAAGGTGGATTAGCTGCTACACGTGACTTTGATTTATTAGATTCACAGGATTGGTTTGGAATAAGTTATGCTGGATATGATGATATTGAAATGGCCCCTAAATCAGAACCTGGCGCGGCTTCTGTCTTTGAAAGATTAGAAGCGCTTGAGACGGCGTATCATAGTGGTATAAAAACCTGGATATCATGTGAGCCAGTGTTGGATGCGGAAGATATATATGAAATAATTAGGCTTGGAACCTGCGTTGACTTGTTTCGTATTGGAAAACTGAATTATCAAAAATCGGATATTAACTGGCACGCGTTCGGACGTAAAGTTGAGGAACTATGCAAGCAGTGGAGACGTAGTTATTATATCAAACATGATCTGCGAAAAGCTATGGAGGAATAGAAGTTGTGAGTGGATGTAAATGCACTATACCAGTAGATCAATATAATGGTTGGGAATGTGATGTGTCAGGATCGGCATGTTTATTTATACCGTCTAATAGTAAATTATATGCTGAAATATACGATGAATGGCCGGATATAAATTTGGATAATTTAGATACTAGATGCATATATAAATCACATGAAGGCTACTGTGAATTGCATGGTGATGGAATTGATTAGAGAGCCGTGCTTGGGTGATTTGTGCGATGAGGGGAGATATGAGTAAAGAGGAAAGATAAGCCACTAAATGCAAATTAACAGTTAAGGGGGTTGGTTTTTATTAAAAAAATAGATGTTAAGATTTTGAACCCTGATGCGGTTAAGGAGGTTGAGAAGATGATGGTTTTTTCAGCTAGATTGACGCAGGCTGGGCATAAGATTAAGGATATGGATGATCTGATGGCGTTATATGAAAAATGGTATAGCGAGGATACAGTGAGGGTAATGACTGATTTGCCTCACCCTACGATACAGAAATTTGGAATCATTAATGTGGTTGTTGTAGGTGCAAGCCGTCGGTTCTTAGCTCAACTTACTCGGCACCAAAACGAAGTTAAGTTTATGTCAGCATCGTTGCAATATAGTGATTATTCCGATGAAAATGATTTCGTTGTGCCGTATGAGTTGCTTAATGATCCCGCTGCTAAGGCAGCATATTTAAAAGCTTGTCAGAACTCAATGGGTGTATATAAGAACTTGATTCAGAATTGTAAGGTTGATTCTGATACAACGGGGTATATTGCACCACAAGGGCTTCGTAATGTACTAATGGTAAGCGCTACTCCGTACCAATTAAAACATATGATTGGACAACGGATATGCCGCCGTAATACATCCGAGACACGATATGTCATGCTGAAAATATGGGAGCAGCTGTACGAAATAAATCCAGCAATGTTTTCTGTAAGTAACACCGGGGCGTACTGTCAGAGGGATAGGTGTCCAGAGAGAAAGATGAGCTGCCAGAACCCCATATTTAGGTATTATATGCCAATAGATATACTGCATTCTGATTTTCCGTTGTTGTCTGGGAAGCGGTAGGGATGGTAAAACTTATTTGGATAGGGGATTATGTTTTAGTAGGAGGATTATGGGAATGCGATATGAGCAGATGCTGGACTACCGTGGGATTCCAGCTAGGATAGACCAAATCTTGGAAGAAATAGAATTGCTTATGACAAAGGCAACGAAGTGTACGTCATCTTTATCAGAAGAGGGATATGTGCGTACGAATACTTTGAGCGATAGGACCGGAAATAATGCTCCAAGTATTGCTCAGCTGTCGGATAAAGTTGATAGATTGAGATTGCGGATGTATGAGGTTGATGTATATATCGATGAAATGCAGGATAGTTTGCTGGCTACTATTTTTCAGTATTGTTTTAAAGATGGATTGCAGCTTAAGCAAATTGAGGATAAGCTGAGGAAGACATTAGGTAATAATACGCCTTCGGCTAAGGTGATTGATAATAGGATTCGGAATCATTTCAAGCAGAAGTAAAGTGAGCTTTTTGGGATTTTGGGGTTGTTTTGGGGATTTGGGGCATTATTAGTATTTTGGGGATATTTAAGCTGGAAAAGATTTCTTGTGTTTTGACATGTTGATACTTGACAAATAAAAAGACTATGTGATAGGATGGAAGGGGTCAGGGACGTTAAACGCGAAGAATGTCGTGTTTTTTTGTTATTTGCGGATTTTTGAGGATTAATTCATGGGTGATTTAGTTTCGATCGGTGATGCTGCTAAGATATTGAAAGTATCGACTGCAACATTGCGAAAATGGGAAAACGATGGAAGAGTCTCTTCTGAGAGAGCACCTTCTGGTCATAGACGATTTGATATATCTAAGCTCAGACAAGATTTGATTAACAATCCTATTAAACATGGTAGCGCTAAGAAACTTGTTCCTCCTGTAAATAATGATGTGGATGTCAAATCCGAACATCAAAAAAATGTCCTCAATCTCAAGGTATATTGTCTTTGTTGTGGAACTGAATTAAACTCAATCAATTCTTTAAGGTCATATTCACCTTTATATGCTCATAATAAAATTACTGTAGGAATAAATAAAATTTATAAATCGGTTATGCCACATTGTAAAGATTGCATAAAAAGAGAATATTTAGAGATGGAAAAAGTGATTAGTGAAAATGCTTGTGTTACTTTTATTGCAGCTCGTTATGATCTTCCATTGCCTTCCGGTTCTGTTACAAAATTGAGGACATCTAGTTTGCAAACATGGCTTGATTTTTGTGAAAAACATTGTCAAAAATTTGGTGAAACAAAATTTACTCAAAGTGACATGAATAGAATTCAAGGTGAAATGGCTGAATCAACGAAGGTTGATCGTGAAGTGTATCAGTTTAATGGGGCGCAGGAAGCAAGGGAAAAGTGGAAGGAAGAAAAACTTTCACATAAGGATTGGCGGAAGCTTGAGGAATATGAAGTTTCTTTTTTGATAGAATACCCTGGTATTGGTGAGGAACAGAAAGTAATATTGAGAGATATTTGTTGGTGTTTATTGAAAGCCGATAAAGCGACACGAGAAGAAGATGCTTTTAAGGCTAAGCAATGGAGAGACCAGGCAAGTGCTTTTCTTTCAATGATTATAAGAAATTATGATATTGCAAAGCATATAAGAGCTGCTGATGAATTAGTGCTTGATGATAAAAGGGAACAGTATATGGGGTGTGCTGCTGCACGGGCTGAGTGGGGAGATCCTGAGTTGTCTAAAGATGATTGGGAACGACTTGAGGTGTTGAAGGCTGAACAGGTTGCGGATAGACCAGCGCTTAGTACCGGTGGACTTGCGGCAGTTCGTGAGTATTGTAAGAATATGTTGAAATCTGAACAAGCTAGACGAGCAGACCGGGCTTCTGATGCCAAGACGTATCTTGAGATGGCAATTAAGTGCTTAGATAGTGAGAGCTTGCTTAAGAAACAGGCCAGCGCTGTTGAGCTTGATCGGTTGTCTGGGATGGTTCAATATATTGAGGGCATAATCGGAAGTATACCGACTGTGAAGGATTTGTTGACTTGGGCATTTGAGGAATTGCCCGAGCTTCACGGATATAATATAACGGCTGATGCAGCAGATTTGATTATTGAGGACTTGCATAATCATTATGATATAAACGATAGTAAGGAGCCTATGAGTGTGTTTCCTCATCATCTACGTGTTGTTGATCGATTGAATGAGTTTGTACCAAAAGAGAAGCAGAGCCAAACAGAGAAGAATGTTTTGAAACTGCTTAGGGAATATAATCGGACTGGTAGTTTTGATGGGGCGGATTTTTCTATATTGGCAAGGGATGAATAAGTATGCCCAAAGGAAAAATTTTAACTAGAAATAGTGGATGGGTAACTGCACCTAAAGGAAAGTATGACTATAGCCATCATAATTTATTGAAATGGATATTTGTCATTGCAATATTTAGGGAATATCCTGATAAGCATTTGAATATTATTCGAGATAAAGATGCTGATTATAGTTTGGCGCTTATACAGGTTATCTTTTTTAGGGTTTTGGCTAGGTATCAAAAGGTTTTCATTACGGCAGGAAGAGGAACAACGAAAACTTTTTGCACAACGGGTTCTGAGTTGGAAGAATGTACGTTGTATCCTGGGGTTACGGTTAAGCATATTGCCCCGACTAAGGAGCAAGCTTCTGAAATATTGGGTGATGCTCTTAGGGTTTATGAAAAAAACTATCCTTTGCTTATGGAAGAATGGGGAGAGAAGAAGTCTAATAAGATTGAGGAGTCCATAAGAACTAAGGAATTTTCAATGATTCGTTCTCATGCTACATTGCCTGGGAATAGGGGCGGCAATATAAGTCGTGTTGTTGCCGATGAGTATGGTCAGGAAGATCGAAAAGGAAGACCATTTGACCATGATATTTTTAGAACTGCGATAAAAAAGTCGGTTCGATGCGGAAGAGCTTCATGGGATGAGTATTATATAGCTGATAAATATAATTATATAACATCGGCAACATCTCAGCAGAATGAGGCATTTACGACACGAAAGACTTTGCTTAAGGCAATGATTGATAATGTTGGATTTGAATTTAAAAACCGAACAGGTACTTCAATTGTGATTGGATGCTCAAGTATTACGGCTGTTGCCAGTGGGGTTCGGACAATACATTGGTTGAAGGATCAGGTGGAAGATTCGCTGCCAGAAGAAGAGGAACGTGAGCTTAGAAGTAAATGGACTGGTACTTCTGATAACCCGATGTTAACGGATATGGCTATCACGCATTCGCGGATTTTGATGTATCCAGAGTTTGAGCATTGTGAGAAATCGGATGTTCATTATGCAATTGGGATTGATACATCTTATTCAAATGCTGATGGAAGTGCGATGTGTGCTGTTGTTGTGTTGAAGTTGACCCCGCATGAGCGGGATGGTAAGATAAAGCTTATGCGCGAAGTGGTTAATTTATTTGACTTTTCTCCGCCTAATGCCGATATGGATCAGACTGCGGATCGGAAACAGGCCATAATCTATAAGAAGATTTTTATTAATTATATTCCTAAAACATGTTCTTCTGGAATTACGATTATCGGTATAGATGCTTCTATTGGCCATAATGTTGTTTCTGAACTTATGGATGATCATAATGATGGT
>Ga0123354_10014424_pt1 | contig 12307 bp, 5 predicted proteins | sample TergutLab28metaG_2_FD_97872 | JGI IMG/M metagenome (GOLD analysis project Ga0123354, IMG submission 97872) | Labiotermes labralis P4 segment gut microbial communities from Petit-Saut dam, French Guiana - Lab288 P4 | ecosystem: Host-associated > Arthropoda: Insects > Digestive system > Gut ... | reverse complement strand
TTGATGCACAAAATTTTTGTTTTATAATAAGTTTATTTCATGCCTCTACATGTTTCGAGCATATGTGCTCATCATCAGGAGGTCAAAATTGCATTACACAGCCTCTGGTATCATCACACCTATAGCAGAGGCTGTGTAATGCAATTTTGACCTCCTGATGATGAGCACATATGCTCGAAACATGTAGAGGCATGAAATAAACTTATTATAAAACAAAAATTTTGTGCATCAAGTTGGTTAATTACTGAGATAAAAACCATGAAAATGTTGTATCACCACGCAATACCTAATCCCATTTGGATTAGGTGTACATTTTTATCTGGAATAAATGCATACCACAGATATGACGTGAAACAAAGAAGATATTTAGAAAAGATGTGTAGGCCCATATCTTTCATCATGAAAGGGACTAATAGCAGTCTGAAGACATGCAACGGACTTTAATATTAGCGTAGGTATACAATATACACCAAACAAAAACAGAACGAAAGTAAATAAATTATTTTTTACGTTTTGTTGACCGTGCATCCTAATATAATGATAGTCTTTTTTTTTACCAACTTGATGCACAAATTCCTTATTTTAATACATTTATTTATTACATTCCTCTACATGTTTCGAGCACTGCTGAGCTTATCTTCAGCAGGACATTTGTATTAACACAGCATTTGGTATCGTCATTCTCTTTGGGTGACTGTTCAGTACACGGGTCACGAGTCCTCTCGTAACCTGTGTGCTGAACAGTCACCCAAAGAGGGTGACGGTACCAGATACCGTGTTAATACAATTGTCCTCCTGAAGATGAGCACAGTAGTGCTAGAAACATGTAGAGGACTGTAATAAATGTATTAAAATAAAGAATTTGTGCATCAAGTTGTTAAGAAAAGACTATCATTAAATAAATTATATTCATAATTATATAATTACTCCACCTAACAAAAGAGGGTGCGATGAGAAACTGGTCTACAATCACCCGCTATCCAACACGTTATTTTTTATCATGAAGTTACCAAAAAAAATGTGACACCACAGTCGACATTATATAAGTTAATGAGGTTGGAAGAAAGGCAGTTTCCGGGAATCTTCGAATGTGTGTAAAATGTGCCAATTTTAGCAATACAAACAAGGGGCAATTTGGCGGCTTGTTACTTGTTCATTAAGAAGTTAAAACAAACCACAAATTCGACCACTATTGACACCAAAGCACGAGGTTTGAATTCTGAGAGCGGTACCAATGAAGATTCCAGTCTTCTGAATTATAGTACCGTATCGATTGGTAAACAGTTTCCACGCTGAGGATAACCTTGCTGTAACGTCCATTTAGTCGCAATGGAAAGCTCTTGGACTGCGGAAGCCATGCACAAAAATCTTCCGAAACTTCGGTAACTATTTACCAACCAACATAGAGTTACATCCAAAAAGATGTAAATGTTCAACATTAAATCCATACTGCACATGTCACACTGTTTCCATATTCTTTTCAGGAGTATGTGTGGCAGCACAACTTAACAAGTTAGCCGATATCGCACCTTCGTTAGACAATCATTTTTAATCTGACCGAACAGGGTAAATCCTAACGGGAATCAAGACAGTTCTCTGCATACGGTTCAATCACCGTTTCCTAAGTCACACATATATACACAAGGGGGTGGGTATTAGAATTACAGTCCTCTGGGACATGTTGCTATGTAGTCTGGTGGACAGATACTAACGTACCTGAGGAACTGGCCGTCTCCATCCTCGGAGCAGAAATGAGCGGAGAAAAATAGCTGTCTACAGGAATGAAAAATGTGGCCTAGGCAATGATGTACTAGGCAGCTTGGTGTTCTGGAAGTAAATGGTCATAAGCTACTCTGATTCTGTTTGTCCTCAGACTCTCTAAACCAGGGGTGAGCAAACTTTCTAAACTACACGCGTCCTGCCAAGCCGAAAAAGAGGCCAAAACAATACAGCCTCTGTCAATAAAGTTAATACCAAAAAATAGAGCCGCATTTACTGACAAAGTTCGCATTATTTGGAAAAAATAGCTTTGGTACTCGCTAGTAAGGAGATTGGTCTAGTACTGAATGCTGACAAAACTAAGTATACATGTATGGTCATGTCTCGAGATCAGAATGCAGGACGAAGTCACAATATAAAGATTGACAATAGCTCCTTCCAAAGGGTGGAAGAGGTCAAATATCTGGGAACAGCCTTAACAAACCTAAATTTTGTTCACGAAGAAATTAGCAGCAGATTGAAGTCAGGGAATACTTGCTATCATTCGGTGCAGAATCTTTTATCTCCAGTTTGCTATACAAAATTACAAAGATTAAGATATACAGAACTATAATTTTGCCTGTTGTTTTGTATGGGTGTGAAACTTGGTGGCTCGCATTGAAGGAGGAATGTAGGCAGAGGGTATTTGAGACGAGGGTGCTGAGGAGAACATTTGGGTCTAAGAAGGACAAGATAACAGGGGGGCGGAGAAATCTACATAATGAGGAGCTTTATGATCTGAACTCCTCACCCAATATTGTTCGGGTTATCAAATCGAGAAGTATGAGTTGGGCAGGGCATGTAGCATGTATGGGGAAGGGGTGAGGTGTACACAGGGTTTTGGTGGGGGAAACCTGAGGGAAAGAGATCACTTGGAAGACCCTGGCGTAGATGAAGGATAATATTAAGATGGATCTTCAGGCAGTGGGATGTTGGGGTATGGACTGGATCGATTTGGCTCAGGATAGGGACAGGTGGCGGGCACTTGCGAATGCGGTAATGAACCTTTGGGTTCCATAAAATAAGGGGAATTTCTTGACTAGCTGAGAACCAATTTGCTTCTCAAGAAGGACTGTGCTCCAAGGAATAAGTAAGTATGGACGCTGGAATGGGCAAAACTTCACTCAAAAGTGTGCCTATCATCCACACCCCGATTTCGGAATTCTTCCCCTTCATTAGACAGAAAGAGTGCTCACAAACATTTGTGAATTCTCACCGAAGCGAACATCTGTTGTGCCTTGTAGGCCACACAGCTGAACACTGTCTGGAGCCTTTTGGCAATCAGTTGAAAAAGCAAACGTAAATGGGTCATTTTATTTTCTTCGCTCCCCAAATGATTGCGTTCCCCATGAAACTAATAAAGAATGTCACAGTACCTACTGTTTACCCTCATATCACACGTCTGCTTTGTAGATTGCAAATACTTGTAGGTGCAAATGTATTTTTCTGTGATTAATTTTAAAAACAAAAGTAGCTTTCTGAGAGGAAGTCCCAACAGCCGTCCTGACAAAGAAACCTTTCTTCACAGTGCCGTGGAAGTGTAGGCATCGAAGTCCTCGTAAATAGTGGCGCCCTTTCAATATGCAGGACGCCTTATTCCAGAACAAACTCTACTACAAAAGTATCTTGGAGTTGGGAAATCATTTGCATCCGTAGATGTTGCACGTGCAAGGCTGCCTTTCTTCTGAAGGATTACTGGTATATTCAAAGGATCCACATAACTCACTTTGGTAACTAGGAATGTCAGAACAGCTTTCCAACTCGTACTTCCTAGTCAAGCTTTCAATATGAAACACTATAAAAAATATAAACAAGGGAGTCCTTAGCTGTATTGCTAACAAATACTTAAGCCAACAACACGTCCAAAGAATCTCACACCTCAGGACACAAAGATTAAAATTCAGAGTACAACCTCCGCAACCAAATAAAAAAAAAATTTCAAAGAAGTTCCTGCATAGTAAGAAGCAAAGTCTTAATTGCAAACCTTACCTGTTACACAAGGATCTATCGAAATATGGGGGAAAAATGTGGTACCTAACTGAAAGATCAATTAGAGTCCACAGAATGAACTGAATAGCAAATACACAACTCTGAAAAAGGTATTATACATCCTGATTAACAACCCAGATACCCTAGCCTGAAAAACATAACACCTTTCACAGAGTTGTTAAAAGTACAAAGATATTGTTTTGCAGAAAACAAAAGACACATCTGTCTAAAGTTTAAAATATAATCATCATTACAAATCTAAAAATTGGATCAGGAATTTAGGCTTTGTAACTAAAGCAGCTATTACTTACATACCCATATGGGAACAAGAATGTGTACGACACCCGGTAGACAGAAACATTACGAATGTCTATACATTATGTAATCATTCAATTATTGCAAGAAACATTAAGAATGTGTATACATATTGTAATAAGTCAATTATTATAATAATCAATTGGCAAAGACAGCAAAAATATCTACAAACTAAAATCGAGTGCTTGTTGACAACAGCCCTAACAGGAAATGATAAGCGAATTCATAACCAAAAGAGTTTCAGGTGAGACATGTTATATGTTATACGAGATATCGCAGGTAACAAAACCAATAGCATTGCTAATTGTATATTTATAACTTACTAATAAAAGTAATCAACCTGAATATGACTCATAACTAGAAACGAAACATGTCGTTGAACAAAACATTGTAAGAAATACACCTTAATAAAATCATTAATTGTGTTGTGTTTGACTATATATTGTTTATATCTATAACCAAAGAAGTTTTGCGTTAGCAAATACACATCTCACCATCACTTCTCACCTAAAAATTATAAATAACTAAAGAATAAAAACGCAATAAAAAACTTAACCCAAACACCATCAACAATTCGGAGGTTAATAAAGTACACAAAGGTGCGCGTGTTCACTTCTCCTTTATTGATCAGTGCTAAAAACTCTACTGAACTGGCGTAAGGATTAAGGAAAATTCCATCAGTACCAAACCACAATTTGCTTCAGTTGGTATTAGCAACATGTATCCGAATATCCGCACTAATGAACTGTTCAGTACCGTCGACGACATGCTTCATACCAGTATGGCCAATGCCCACATAAGTAATGCCTTAATCAACCCATGTACTCGTACTTAACAATAATCGATCGAAACTGTATCTCCTACAACGGGAAGAAATACATACACAAGAAGGAATCGGAGTTCCTACCTCTTCTTATTTTCTCTGAGATTTATTTACAATGACTGAACACAACAAAATAAACATCCTGTGAATGAAGTCCCAAATATTAGGATATTTCAGACATGCAGATGATAAACTAAACGTATTCAACAAATGATTAACCGATACAAAACAACATGTTGCCTGAGTTGAACAATATTTGCCCGCAACTAACTTCCAACTTGGAACATAAATGGACAAGATGACTTTCAAGTCATAATCTTATACAATTTTCTACCATCCATAAACCAACCACAAATGATAGCATCATTCCTACTGACTTCTACTCCTGTCACGCCTTTTAACACAAGCCGCACCAGAAAACTTGTTAATTACCACGGCCTGTACGCAATATAATTATTAGTCCAAATAATACATTGATTTGATACGTTTTCGTGTATTTCCTTGCTCACAAATCGCCTCACATTATCATAATTACAGACAGGCCCAATCATTTCCGGTCCAGCAGGGTCGACATACTCCAATTTTCCCAGTTCGCTCAACCATTCACACTGAATGTTCAACACGTTAACTACCAACAGTGTAGGTCACGACGGTAAATTAATAAACTCTACATTCCTTATCTTCGTGTACAAAAAGTTCAACAGCTACATACTGTTATTACATTTCAGACCACAACCAAACCCGCACGAGTCAACACAAAAGTTTCCCACATGTATACCTGGAATGCTCCTAGTTTTAAAAAGATAAAATACGTGTGAATTTTAAGGTGAACTTTAACCAAAAAAACACTTTTTATAACTGACAAGATACGCACAAAAACGTCTACATTCTAGGCGATATACATAACAACACACAATAAAATACAGAACAATTAATGCTATACTTTTATGGTTATTCTTAGGTCAATAACGCTCTGAAATGCGATTGCAAGATTCGCTACCTCAAATTTTTTAAAGAAAATATAGTATTTTATTATATTTTCCTCATATATTATCTAGAAAAACAGACTGATGATGGTTCTATTATAAGCCGAAATGTGTACCGATGTTGTATAAAAAACCAATTTGTTTTACCAGCAAAGAATTGCGTTCGACCGGATTACTATTATTTCTCATCCCTTCAATTTGTCTTTCAACTGTGGGCTTCGCAATTAATTTCCAAAAACGTATAGCTCTGTTCCTTTAAAACCGACATTCCGTTGAGTTATTAGCCTAAACTAAACCACAGAACATTACCATGGTAGGTTACATGGATGAGAACAGAACAGCACCCACACCTCCCAAAGCGACTGCAACTGCATGTGGTTCACTCCTCTCACTCTCATTTAACTCACAATATTTGTAACTGTGTTTATCAAACGGGTCGCGTCAAGAACAGTTTTGCACATGACCTGCTGTTACACAGACAATGGAGAAGTTACATTTCCTCTTCAGAACAATTTCCATTCATTGCATAATGCAGTCTTCGCTAAAGCCTACTTTTATACCATTTACATTAGGTGACCCAACTGCGGAACCTAGAGTAGCTGGCATCTTCATACACGCCTTCGCCAGTTATAGTTTCCGTGGAAAATAATTTAGATTTGTTGTTCAACTGTATCACTTACGCCTCTACTGTCCTAAATGATATGTAGCAGGATGCCTGAACTATTTACTGTTAAGCGTGTTCTAAAATTCTTACTTATTTATGCTACACAACTCACAGTGCGCCCCTCTAAACAGACTCACATCTGTACACTCTGATGTCAAGTGCCACACAGCTGTACTGTTGATTACTTCATCGCAGTTTTCTACCAAACACGACACACAATTCCAGAATTGTGGAATCCAAGATAATGAACCACAACTGTTCGAAACACAATGGGTTAATACAAAAAAGTGTTACTATTCGTATGTCACAGAAAAATACACTTAACTGGCATTTCAAAACTTTGCTGTTCTCTGGGTAAACGGCTTCAACTGCACATAACAAAGGCTAAACTATTTTCGCAAATTCACCATCCGGATAAATGTGGTACACTTTGGGATGCTATATGCCCCCCCCCCCCTTCACCCTGGGAAATAAATTCGCCGCTTTTTGCTCTGTGAAGTAAAAACAATTCGTTGCTTTTCAGGTTCGGCAGCAATCATTACCTTAGATTTTAATGACCTTGTATGAGGAGGAGTATTTGAATAATCCCTATAATTTTTAAACAAAAGTGGCGATTCAAGGTGAACGCTACGAAACTGTAAAGCCTCAAATCAAACACAGCTGTACAAAATCCACAAACTCACCAACAATTCTCAATTACACGACACGCGCTCCTGTCAAAATAACGAATTACGACTTGCCGTCATAATTACACAAAATTCTAGCCCCCCCCCCCCTCTTCCCACCCTTACAACTCTGTGTCTAGAAACGGCCAGCCTGCTCTGCACCCTACACGACAAACTGCTGAACAAGGTCAATTGATTCCAACAGTAATGTCAAAGTACAGAATGACATCGTTCCTTCCTGACCAAATCTCAACATCGCGACAACCGGTGTTTCTCGCACTAAGTGCCGCGAGGCGACCTGCTGAGAAGCGTGCCCCATTGCCCTTAAACGACTTGCGCATTTTTAGCCAACAACAGCAATTCACAGCAGCACTTCTGACAAATTCAGCAAGTATTATCAGTATGCTTTTGAAATTTGTGCAACGAAATTCAGACAAATACAATGTCAACTCCACGCTACTGACGTGTATTGTCCTTCGCCCACCTCAACAATACGGCGTATTTCAGAAATCCGCCGCGTTTCAGGAGCATTGTCGGCACAAAAACAATAGAAGAGTGGCCTGGGAAATTATAATCAGTTAAATAAATGTATTAAACGATAATACTCAAAGACAAAACTTTCATAACATCTCCAAGAGCAATAGAAATCCCTCCGCCGTGCGTAGTTTACTCATCCTACTTAAACAAAAGCCAGTGTAATATCTTGCATATAGACCGGATTGCCTCGAATGGTTTGGGGACGAAGCCATTCATGGCATCGTCCCCAACCCATTCGACGCTATACAGCCCGTACAGCTGAACCTAAATCGCTACCTTAACAGCATATCTTTTCGATCAGTGTCGTCCATTCCTAGCGTTGTTTCTTTATGTTAGTGGTAGGCGATCGTAACCGGCAATATACGTCGATAAAGATGTTACATAAGGTTCTAAATGAACATACAACGAATAAAAATACAAGCCAGAAAGTCTAATTCTATCGTCTGGCACAATGGGTTCTCTTTGAATCGGCCGTACTCCTACAGCATATAAAAACCCCTCAAGTAGAACGCAACAAGCAAATGGAAACACTGCGGACGACCTAACTCTGTACAAAACTACCTCGCTGCGCATGGTTCTGTAAAATTGCAGTAAAAAGGTAAAGCAGTCCCATTACGGGCCTGAACAGGCCCAGAGGGTTCTTAGGAAGTTAAGGTTCCCAGATTTCGTAAGAACGGCACAGGATGGTGGTAGGTTATGAGCCTTACGCACCGGCCGCCTTTACCCCCAGGAAATGCTCCTGGTACTCATTTCTGTTAGAGGCTGAGCCGACCCCAGGGCCATAGTGCGATCGGAAGAAATTTATGTCAATGAAAAATCCACTGACACCATCTGGGATCGAACCAGCGACCTTCCGATTTGTAACACAGCACCTTAACCACTGTGCTACCGCGGTCCCCGTAAAATTGCTAGTACCAGCAACATTTTACCGGTCTGGAACTTCGTTTTTTCACCCTAAGGAAGAAAGGCAGGTTTACGGGTGCTCAGGAAAATATTTAGACCTAAAAGGGAGGAACCTGAAGAAAAGACAACAATACACAACGGGGAGCTTCGCCATTTGCAGGCCACCTCTTCACCAAATATATAATCAGGGTGAAGACGGAATGGGCGTCGGATTTACCATGCATATCAATCTCACACTCACACACACACACACACACACACACACACACCTTTTGTCGAAAGCCCAAAAAGAACATACTACTTATAGACAAAATTACAGACAAATAGGCGGCGAAATTCAAACGTATCTTAAAGTTGGTGTGAGAATGTGAAGTGTGTAGCTCAGGATGGGCGCTTCTGAAAGCGTACAGAAATCTTCGTGTGCCGTAAGAAATGGCTAACTTCTGGCCAGCTCAGCAACTATAGCCCTAAGCGTCTCAGAGAAAGAACTATCCCAATATATGGATTTGTTGAGTGCATGGATTAGACAACAGACATTCCAAGATCAGGTTCCATCACTAGAGATGGGAAACAGAAGGTGAGTTTAATACTGTTCTTAACTGGTGTCCATTAACAATATTCTCCATGGAAACCCACGAGCTCAAACGCAACTGAAAATACCATTACACTACGCTCCGGCTGGTGATAGTATTAACACATACTCTCGTCTGAACATCACGGTTAATTTCGGGCCGAAAGAGACATGTGAAGGTGATGCCACATCTGGTCATCCTCCTAACACATTAACCGATGACAACGTAACGCCAACCAATTAAAATCTGCAAAAAGATCACAATCCCCAAAATGTTGGCGGACAAGTCGAATATACTAAAAACCTGCATGGTACATATATTTTTGTCGTAAACCATGAAGTGAACAGTATTAAAATGGACCTCTCAGAAACAGGATGTCACAATATGAACTGGATTCACCTGATCAGGCGACGGTACAGTCCACAGGCCCTTAACAAGCCAATGGCACTTGTCTGGTCCCATTAAGTGGTCTGAAGCTGACACAAGCGGGCAAGGAGACTGGAAATTTTGCTGAACTTGCGAAGTATGCATGAAATTACTAAAGATCGTGAAAGAGAAGTTCCATCTTTGGAGCATTACACGTTACAATTACAGTTTAAAGACAACTGTCGAATTATCGAATTACCACCTGCACTCACAGCAATCATTACGTCATCTTACGCTAAACAATAAGTGCCTCCAATATCGCCGGGTACAAAAACCTGGTGACCTTGATATGGTCTGCAAACAAAAGAATAAAACGGTTCATTTCTTCTGCTATATGACGCTGTGTAGACTGGCATATAGCCACCGGCGTTTCAAAAAACCTTACTGCCTCTATCCTCGGGGTGGTCCAAAGAAGAATAAAAAATCCAAATGGATAGGCAGAATTTTTTCTCTCAAACAACAGAGTATTCTTTGCTGCCAGAAGATCGATATTTGCTCCGTTTTATTTTAGATTTCAGACGTATTGATGCGCTGAAGTTCCCTTTGCGGGAAACATCTGCTGCACAGAATTCGTGTAGACAATATCCGTGCCCTTAATTTTCAATCAGTCTCCCTGAGCAGCGTGCATCGGCGAAACGGTTTCTCCAGCACCGTGATGTTTAGCTGACAAAACTTCGGGTGAATGAAACTTATGCTTTAAGAGATGGTCCGAATTGCGGGAGGAGCATCCGGCTGGGCTGTGGGCGTGCACACAGCTGTACTAAAAACGAACGACCGCATACTGCGTTATTCGAATGACAATCTCTGGAAATAAGAGTCAATATTTTGTCACACGCATTTCAAGTGTTCATCTTTGTGATTTATACATATTTAGACACTTACACGTTCCCCAGCGAGATACAGGGCTAACACTACAGCAGAAGTGGGAAAGACTGCAGTGGCAGAACCGAGCATCATTACATTTGGGTGTGTATCGTACTGTGTTTGTACTAACTTGTTTTCTAATATGTGGGTGTGTGTATGTGTGGGTTTTGTAATTTGTGGGTGTTTTGGTAATATGTGTACTTGAATTTACTGTGTTTTATATTGTTTGTACTGTGTTGTTTGTATTGTTTCGTTTATGTATAATTATTCTTATTTGCTTTGTCTGTACTAGTGTAAGGACTACTGCCACCGAGTGACAACTCAACTGCAGTCAGTAATAATAAAATAATAATAATAAATTTCAGCACCTTCAAACCTTCATCATAATCTGAAACAGGGGTACCAACGCAAGGAGGGAATTTTCAAAGCGAACAAGTTATGTTGTAGTCCACTCCATACGCCTTAAACTACAATAAATGACAGAAGACGGTTTATGACTTCCTTCTGCATGTTAAGGTGCTCTCACTTCGTTACCATGGCAACATATTTCACGTATTTACACACTACACGTAAACAAAAAGATGATAAGCAAACCCAAAAATACTGACCTCAGGAGACACGAATTTCCATCCACGCGAAGTTACATGCGGCTTTTCTGGTTGAGCGTTTTAGCTGCAAGGTCATTACCAGGAACTCAACAATTAGACCTACAGCTTTTAAACCCACTTGGTGAACCTTGCAGATTGCTTGTTCGGAAACTTTTGCGTGTTGCTGTTATCATTACAGCTGCTATTGTTGTTAACAACACTGTTACTTTTCTCGGCTTCTAATGCAGACGTCGAACACCTTTTGGCTCAATCTGATGGAGATAATCAAAATTCTGAAGTTTCATTTCTCCAGGTGCAGCAGTTCCCGAGAATTGTATTTGTAAAATCGTGTTTTTGACCTTTCATGCCTCTCGTGTAAATATGCACGGGAGGTCGTCTGGCTTGCAGCGCATTCTGTTTATATTTCCTCGGCGTGGTTTTGCTTAACGCTGACCGTCACGTGAAGCTCTTGAGGGAATGAGCTACGCGCTATCGCAAGAGGCTCTTTGGAAACATTTCCGGAGCAGAGTTATGTAGCATAGCTATTCAAACACAAAATCAATTTAATTACCTATCAATTCAATCAACACCATGATTCTAACCCGTCGTCAATAACTGCGATACGAATTATCAGGAAAACTTAAAACTAGAATGCCCAGACGTTATGAACTGCTCCTCTCCAATATCTCACCTGCTTTGCGTCAATGGAATATACGTCATGAACAGTTCTCAGCTGTTACGTGGAAGGGTCAGCGTCATACACAGAAGCTGTGCGTTTGTTATCCCTGCTTGCTAACTGGAACTCTACAGCATTGAGAGAATTCTGTCCACCAACCTCGTGTTCTGCGCCCACTCGCTCTGCCTCTCTTCTTTCCTTTGTCCTCCCTCTCTCTCGCTCACGTTCCATCTCTTTCTGCGTCCACACTAAACCAAGCGCAGCCAGGGCCCAGGCCGTAGCACTGCTGATGTCTTCCAATGATTAATTGTTGCAACACGAGAACTGTACAGCAAAGCGAATCCAACGAACGAACGCTGGCATAGCTGCTACTAGCAAACACAACCTAACCCCCCCCCGACTACCCTATTGCACTGCAGTGTGTGTGTGTGTGTGTGTGTGTGTGTGTACGTGAATAGAGTCTACTATTCGTACTGCTGCAATACCATGCCTTCAAACACACAATTCCTCTCCACACAAGACCTTAAAATCCGCCAGCACTG
>Ga0123354_10014423_pt1 | contig 12307 bp, 8 predicted proteins | sample TergutLab28metaG_2_FD_97872 | JGI IMG/M metagenome (GOLD analysis project Ga0123354, IMG submission 97872) | Labiotermes labralis P4 segment gut microbial communities from Petit-Saut dam, French Guiana - Lab288 P4 | ecosystem: Host-associated > Arthropoda: Insects > Digestive system > Gut ... | reverse complement strand
AAGTTCTGCTGCTCGGCGATGTCTATGGACAAGCCGGGTGCAGGGCTCTTTTTTTCAATCTGAAAAGTATTATAAAAAAGAAAAAAGCAGACCTCGTAATAATAAATGGAGAAAATTCCGCAGATGGTTTTGGAATTGTTCCCAAAACTGTGGAGCAGCTTATACAAAGCGGCGGAGATGTTATTACCACAGGCAATCATGTGTGGCAAAAACCCGAAGGGGTACAGCTATTGAAGGAAACTCCAAATGTATTGCGTCCCGCAAACTATCCCGAAGATGCTCCTGGGCATGGATTTTTTATTATTGAAAAATCCGGAGTTAAAGCAGCGGTTGTAAATCTTGAAGGCAGGGAAGGTATGTCGAATCTTGACTGCCCTTTCAGGAGCGCTACAGAAATAATAAAAAAAATAAAAAAAGATAAAGCAGTAAATATAATTATAATAGATTTTCATGCAGAATCTACAATGGAAAAAGAAGCTCTCGCAATATATCTTGATGGCCAGGTAAGCCTTGTTGCTGGAACTCATACCCATGTTCAAACTGCAGATGAAAAAATATTGCCTAAAGGGACAGGTTATATAACAGATATGGGTATGACAGGTCCCGAAGACTCTGTTATAGGAAGTGAAAAAAATATAGCAGTACAAAGATTTTTAACACAAATGCCTATCAAGATGGAGGCAGCAGAAACCCCGCTTATGATCAATGGAGTGTTTGCGGAAATAGATCCGGAAACAGGAAAAACCGTTTCAATAGAGCGGATCTATGAAAGAGTATGAGCAGTACTTCTTTACTTGCGTTACTTAATAAACAATTTGGAAATGATAAAAAAGAAGAAAACTATGCCCTTATTCTTTGTGGTAATGTTTTAGTTAATGGTGAAAAAATAAAAGATCCTAAAGAAAAAGTTGATAAAAATTCAGAGATAAAAATAATCAGAAAAAAGTATGTTTCACGAGGTGGATATAAACTTGAATATGCGCTTGATCACTGGAAAATTGAAGCAGAAGGAAAAGTATTTATTGATGCAGGAAGTTCTACCGGTGGTTTTACCGACTGTCTATTAAAGAGAAACGCTTTGTTTGTCCATGCTATTGATGTAGGATACAATCAAATAGACTATATGCTTAGAAATGATAATAGAGTGATTCTTCATGAGAAAAAAAATATCATGGATATAAATTCACTATCCCCGACTGCAGATATAGGAGTAGCAGATCTTTCTTTCCGTTCAATAGCAAATGCTGCTTCAAAGATACTTGATTTAGTCAAAGAAAAGAAATTGATTGCTCTTATAAAACCACAATTTGAAACAAAAAAAAATAATCTTGAAAAAGGGATTATAGAAAGCGCTTCAATACTTAAAGAAACACTTTTAACAGTAATAGATAAATTATTTTATGAAAAATCATTTGTTCAGGATATTGTTCGATCACCCATAAAAGGGGCAAAAGGTAATCGCGAATTCCTTTTTTTAATAACAAGGGAAGAAGTTGAAAAAAATAAAGTTATAGAAAAATTGTCTCTTTTATTTTCCGACTTTAGTCAAAACATATCTGATAAATAATTTTAACAATTGTGGTATCCATGCTACTTAATGGTTGTAGTTAAGGACCTCCGGAAAAAATGGGGATGGAGCTCCGGTGGGGTTCCTGTTTTTTCCGGAGATCCTTAAGATCCTGCAAGGGAAGAAGGTTTTGTTAGGATTAGAAAATCAATTAGAAAGAGTCTCTTGCAAGAGGTTTCCCTATATATATCCCTTCAGAACCAAGATAGTTTAAGGTTTTACCATCAATAAGTATTTGAATCCGTTTTACAGTGGAAAATTCAGTAGCAGAATAGACAATCTGCTTTAGCTGGCCTATATATCCTTCTCTTCCAAATGAATTAAAAAGAAAATTTTCATTAAAATCCATGTAAGCAGTCCCTTCTGTTATCCACAACCTGTTTAGCTTTGTGTTTTCGGGAATTAAGGAAATATAATTATTATTTATTTCTGATGAAGATACTCCCCCAAGAAGGGAAACTATAGTAGATGTAAGCGGAGAATCTGTAAATTTTATACTTCTTGTTGTTTTTCTTAGCTGAGTAGTGCCATCTTCGTTGATTACTATAAAATAAATAATACTATCCCTTACTTTATAGGATGGAGTTGCGCTTTCAGGTTTTTTTTCTGTTTCCTGAACAGGTTCTATTTTCTCTTTAACATTATTTATGGGCTGGTTTTCTGCAAGTACTACTTCTTTTTTCTCAGGTTCTGAAGCAGGTTTTTCCTGTTTTTTGCTCTCATTTTTTGTAATTTCTACTATTCGCTGAACATCTGGCTTTGATTTATCTTTTCCCTCAACAGACTTTGAAAAAATAGTTGAAAATCCTGTTGATTCAACAACATTTTGAATTTTTTTATGTTTTACAATAAATAAAGTAATAGCAAGCAAAATAAGGGCTATCCAGAAAATACACCCTGGCCTGAAATTCCTTTTTTTCTCTTTTTTTCTGTCCTGTTGCTTCATAACAGCATTAATATCGGCATTTTTTATTCAATTATAAAACCTCTTGAACACCAGAAAATGCCTTTTTCAGATATTTGACAAGCGTTAATAAAGGCTTTATATTTAAACAAATGAAAAAAATCAATGGTATTTCTGCCTCTCCGGGCATCTATATTGGAAAAGTCTTTCTTTATCAGGATGAGCGGCTTAAAGTCCCAAAGTATCAAATAGAAAAAGAAGAAATTGAATTTGAATTCTCGAGATTTCTTGTAGCAATTGAAAAAGCAAAAAGCGAACTTGAAGCTATAAAAGATGCTACCAAGTCAATGAATATAAGTGAAAATGAAATTGTAATGCTTGATTCACATATAATGATGATTTCAGATGAATCATTTATCACCCAGATAAAAGATATTATGTGTGAAAAGCTTTTAAATGTAGAATGGATTTTTTATGAGGCAATAGGGGCTCAAATAGATAAATTGAGCTCTTCCCAAAATACATACATGGAAGAAAGAGTAAGCGACCTGCGCGATATTGCCAAGCGCATTCTGAATAATCTTATGTTCAAAGAAAGGATAAAACTTACAGATCTTCAAAGCAAATGTGTAATTGTAGCGCATGATCTTTTGCCTTCAGATGCAATAGAAATGGATAAGCAGAATGTTAAAGGTATTGTATTGGACGTTGGAGGCAGAACATCTCATACTGCCATAATAGCAAGATCTTTTGAAATCCCGGCTGTCGTGGGGTTATTTAATATAACGCGTAATCTAAAAACAGGCGACGACATTATTCTGGACGGGAATGCCGGTATTGTAATTATAGAGCCCGATGAAGAAACAACAAAAATATATCTTGAAAAAATAAGAAGACAGGAAGAAATTGATCAACAGCTTAGACCTTATGTAAAAAAAGAAGCTGTTACAAATGATGGCAAAAAAATAGGTATAATGGCTAATATAGAAGTTCCGCAGGAACTTGAGTCTGTCAAAAGCCATGGCGCAGACGGAATCGGACTTTTCAGGTCGGAATTTCTCCTGCTTCAGTCGAAACTTTATAATAGCGAAGATAAGCAATTTGAAGTGTATAAGACAATTCTTCAACACATGGAAGGAAGACCTGTTACAATAAGAACTATTGACATAGGCGGGGATAAAATTATTCCCAACTATGAAGAAATCAGAGAGAGAAATCCTCTTCTTGGCTGGAGAGGAATAAGATTCTGTTTTTCAAATAGAGATATGTTTAAGAAGCAGCTAAGAGCATTATATAGAGCTTCAATACATGGCAACTTAAGAATAATGTTCCCCATGATTTCCAATGTAGAAGAAGTAGATGCTGCTTTAAATATAGTGGAAGAAGTAAAACGAGAATTAAGGGCAACAAGTCAGGAGTTTAAGGATAAGATACCTACCGGCATAATGATGGAAGTCCCTTCTGCTGTGCTTGCGGTTGAATTCCTTGCGAAAAAAGTGGATTTTTTATCTATAGGAACAAATGACTTGATTCAGTACACACTGGCAATAGATAGAGGTAACGAAAAAATTGCTTATCTTTACCAGATGTATCATCCAGCACTTTTAAGACTGATCAAGATGACAGCCGATGCAGGAAAAAACGCCGGCATTCCTGTTACTCTTTGCGGTGAAATGGGGGGAGATCCAAGGGCTACTATTGTTCTTTTGGGATTAGGCATTGAAGGGTTTAGCATGAGCCCTGCATCAATACCTATAGTAAAAAAAGTAATAAGAAATGTAGAAATAAAAGAAGCAAAAGAGATCGTAGATACTATTTTACAAAACGGCTCTGGAACAGAAATAAATACTTTTATAGAGAATTGGTTTAATGAAAGATTCAGCGGACTTATCTAGGGAAAATTATCCTGTTGTTGTTATTGCCGGAAGACCCAATGTAGGCAAGTCAACTCTTTTTAACAGGATTTTAGGAAAAAGAAAATCGATTACAGATCCTACTCCGGGCGTTACACGAGATGCTGTAAGCGAATTTTATGAACTGGGCAATATTATGATAAAGCTTATGGACACCGGAGGTGTAAATACATCGGAAACAGGACTTGAAAAAATTGTTTCAGATAGAAGCTTAAATCTTATTAAAAAAGCAGATATAGTTCTTTTTCTTCTTGATGCAAAAGAATTATTGCCTGAAGACGAAATATTTATTGAAAAAGTCAGAAAATATCAGGACAAGATTATTCTTGTAATAAATAAGGTCGATACCCCGGAAAAAGAAAATACTGTATGGAACTACTACTCTTTTGGGTTCGATAGAATTGTTCCTGTTTCATCTGCTCATGGGTATAATATCGATTTGCTGGAAGAGAAGATAGAAGAACTGTTAGGCAAAAGAGAATATAAAAATGAAATCCCCGAAGAAGAAAGCAAAGTTATACGCCTTGCAATTATGGGAAAACCAAATACAGGAAAATCAACGTTAGCGAATAAACTTACAGGAACAGAGCAGTCTATTGTCTCCGATATTCCAGGCACTACAAGAGATATAGTTGAAGGCGAATTTGTATATGGAAATACAAAATTCAAAATTATGGATACTGCGGGAATAAGAAGGAAAAACAAAGTATCTGAAAATGTTGAATACTATTCTGTAAACCGCGCAATAAAAGCAATCGATGATTGCGATCTTGTTTTTATGTTAATAGATGCGGAAGAGGGGCTTTCTGACCAGGATAAAAAAATTGCGAATCAGGTTGTAAAAAAAGGGAAAGGGATAATAATTGTTTTAAATAAATGGGATAAAGTTAAGAATGTTCCCAATGTAATAGCAGCAATGGAAGACAGAATAAGATTTCTTTTTCCTGTTCTTGATTTCGCGCCAATTATTCCTGTTTCTGCGCTAAACGACACTAAATTCGATGAACTCCTTAAAATGGCTATAAAAGTTAACAGGCAGCTTGAAACACAAGTTTCAACTCCAAATATTAATAAAGCAGTAAAAGAATGGGTAGATGACTATCCTCCGCCGTCATTACATGGTAAAGTTAGGTTTAAAATTAGATATATGACTCAAGCAGGAGTAAAGCCTTGCCAATTCCTGGTTTTTGTAAACAGACGTAAAGATTTTCCTGCATCGTATATTAAATATATTAAGAATAAAATCAGAAAAAAATTTGGACTTGTATTTATTCCATTTGAAATTATTATTAAAGAAACAGAGAAAACATGGAAAGAAAATTAGATAAATCAAAAGTTCCTCTGCTGCAAAAAATATTTTTTATAGCTATTTACGCTTTTGCCGGCACCATAGCTGTGACTCATGCTTATAGCCATAATTATTCATTTCCCGAGACTTATGAGATAAGAAGAGAATTTACCCACTTAATGACAGCTCCCAACAGAGAAACAGATAATCAAAAGCCAATGATTACAGAGTGTTTTCTTACAGGCAAGAAAGTCAAATTTCAGGTTGTATATGATAGTGGTTTTTATTATTTCATATTTATAAATGAAACAGGAAGCTTGTCGCAGAAAAATGAATTCCCTATGGTCTCTGCAGGCACTTACATAATAAGGAAAGATGCCAGAAGCGGCGCATTTAATCAGATAAAAATTTTCTTAAACAATGATCCAGATACATTTGTAAGAATAAGTTCATATAATGAAGGTTCAATGCTTGAATTTAGCCTTTTCAAATCCATGGTATATAAAGAAATTCTTATACCGATCAGCATCAATAAACTTATTACAGAACCTTTTGAAACAATCATAAAACTATCTGATTATATAATAAATTGGGATATGCTTTACGCATTTTACAATGAAACAGAAAACAAATTTGTTATGAATATTTGTCAGGAGATTGATAAAAAACTCCCCACACTTAATGACTCCGATGACGGCGCGCAGGAGTGGAATGGAGATTTTGTTTTTATAGGAAACAGTAAGGAAAATCCTGGCAAAGGTTTTAACTGCTCAGGTTTTGCCAAATGGGTGGCAGATGGTATTTTTTCCGCAAAAACAAACAGGCTTATGGATATAAGTGTGCTCAAAAAGAAAAACATTTTTGATAGAAGAGATACTTTAAGCCTTATTTATGAAGACGAAAGAGATCCTCTGTTTGGACTTGATTGGACAAGAAATATTGCAATGACTATTTATGAACTTGATAATCCGGAAAGAGAAATAAGGATATCCGATGTAGATGTAAGAGATTATCCTTATGAAAAATATTCAGAAGATATAGGCTATTCAATTGCAAACCTGAAAGCTATTTTATACTACCTTACTGTTACAAATCCCGGATATATCTATCTTGGATCGGTAAATGGAGATTTTGGCAAAGACCCTATATTAAGACAGCACTATCATGTTGTTGTATTTCTTCCCTATATAGGACCGGGTGGCAATTTTTATCCTGTTGTTTATGAACGGAATATAAAAAGACCTATTGATGATTTTATAAAAAAATATCCGAGGGAATCCATTCATCTGGTACGTATAAAAGTAGATAAGAATTTCTCTCTTTCTGTTATTCCGCCTTCTTTTGAATAGAGAGAGGATTCCCGCGAATGTATTTCCCGCGCTGGCGTGGGGATGGCGGCCGGAGCAGGGAAGCGAGCAGTTCGGCAAGTAGACCGCATGTTTTAGCAGGTTTATTTGCTGAATGTGGAAAGTCCTTTGCAGATGGATATTGCATCTAAAGGCTATTTACGTTAAAAATATATATGCTCAATTCTAAAAAAATAGAGGCAGTTATATTTGATGTTGATGGTACTCTTTATCCCAACTATAAAATGTACCTTACTTCGGTCCTATTTTTTTTCAGGCATCCTCTTTTATCCACTGCTTTTAACAGAATGCGACATAAAGTAAGAAAAACTGATTATTCCGGACACTTTAGGGAGCTTCAGGTAAGTATTTTTGCAAAAGAGATCAAAAAAACAGAACAAGAAGCAGCGCATCTTATGGAAAAATATATTTATGGACAGTTTGTTTCAATGTTTAAATGGATAAAGCCATATAAAATTATTAAAAAAATAGTTGCTGATTTAAAAAATAGAGGTATCAAGGTGGGAATAATCTCCGATTTTCCGGCTGGAAAAAAGATTTCCTATCTTGGACTTGATGGCTACTGGGATGTTGTTTGTTCTGCAGATGAGATTGGGGCATTAAAACCCAGACTTGAACCTTTTAATACTGTGGCATCCAAACTTGGCATAAATCCTGAAAAAATAATTTATGTTGGTAATCATTATCATTATGATATAATAGGGGCGAATAATGCCGGGATGATGACTGCCCATTTTAGTTTGTTTAAAAAGAGAAATAGCAAGGCAGATTATACTTTTTATAACTACAAAAAATTATGGGAATTTTTGCTTAAGCTGAATAAAAGCATTTAACGGAGAAGTAGCATGTTTTTTAATTTGGGAAATCTTATTACAATTGCAATAGTAATAATAATATTAATAATATACCGCCAGCTTGATGTTAATAACAGAAGCCTGGAAAAAATGAAAAAGTATTTTAATAAAATCAAGGAAGAACTTAATACAATTGTAGAAGAAAAAGCCATGGGCCTTAAAGATCTTTCAATTGAGCTTGAAGTCCATGAGAAAACAGTTAAGGAAGTATATAACAGGATAGAGCAGAGCGCCAGCGATCTTTCTTTCAGAGAGCAGGAACTTATTTCAATACATAAGAGAATAGACAGCTATGATGCAGTCTTAAAAGAACTCTCTGATATGACATCAAGAGTGGATGAAAATCTTAAAAAACTTCATGAAGAGTCCATCTTTATAGATGATGTAAATAAAAAATTAAAAGATACCTCTTCTTCAATGGATAAGCTCGAAAATAGAATACCTCAAATAGCAGATGAATTTGCGAAAAAAAATGCGGAGACCGCAGAGCTTCTTAAAGTTGGAATTTTTAACGAGATAGAATTAAAGTCAAATACAATTAAAGAACAGCTTGAAGAGAGCAGAAACGAAGTCCATGGTTTTAGGGAATATCTTTCAAAACTGGAAGAACGGAGAGATACGCTTGGAGAACAAATAATTAAAGATATAAACCAGGAACTTGAGCAGATGTCCGAAGATTTTTCCGCAAAGCTATATAAAACAGAAGAAGATTTTGAAAAAGTGCTTTTTGATATAGGACAAAAAGGGACAGTTCTTGGCGAAGAGGTTTTTAAGACTGTAAGAAAAGATATTGAAGAGAAAGCTTCTGAAATAACCATTGATGTTGACGGCAACCTTAAAATTCTTGAGGGAAGAATAAAAGATCAGTTTGAAAAACTAAGCTCAGAGATGGAGCTGTTTGAGAAAAATATAAAAGATAAATATGTTGATACTCAGCAGAGGTCAATGCAGCACTATAAAGAAGTAATTACCGATATCAAAGAATTTGAAAGAACATTAAGTGAAGAATCCGGCGAAATTGAAAAAATGAAAAGAGAAATCGAATCTGTTTCCGGAGATTTCGAAAAAAGAATGGAATCTTACAGAAGTTTTGTTGAAGAACTTGAACAAAAAAAGAATTTGGAAACAGCAGACTTTTCCAAAAAGCTTGATGAAGATGTAAATAACTTTACACAGAGATTCCAGAATAAAGTTGATAAAATTGAAGAAAAATATAATCATAGATTTTCCAAAGCAGAGGAAGAAAACGAACAGCATCAGAATGTTGTTTTTAATGAAATAAAAAAACAGGTAACGAAAAATGCCGAGTCTGTAAAAAAAGAACTTTTAAAACAGATTGAAACAACAGATTCCGAAGTTATTGCATCGCTCTCCAGGTCAGAAGAAAGCATCAAAGAATATGAGGCAGCTATAAGCTATAAAGTAGAAGGTCTTACAGGAATTGAAAAAGATATTGACGAGATGGGAAAAAATCTTAAAAACATGATGAAAAGCGTTAGTCAAAAAATGAAAGACGATTTCCATTCATTTGAAGTATCCATAGACACGGAAAAGAACGCTCAAAAGGTAAAACTGGATAATGATTTTAAAGATATACGGGAAGTTCTTGAAACTCTTGAAAACAGAATAGATGAATTAAAGAAAAAATCTTATGAGAATGTTGCCGCAAAACTGCAGATTTTTGAAGATGACTTTTTCAATGATCTAAAAGTGCGCAATGATGAAATAAACAGCGAGCTTGCGTCCTGGCAAAAAGAAGTAACTGAGAAAATTAATAAAGTTTCTCTGGAAACAGTTGGCGTAAGGGAAGAAATAGAAAATAAAAGCCTGGAGGCAATGAAAGACCGTCTTAACGAACTCCACGTAAAAACAAATGCGCAGTTCCAGAAATACGAGAGCACTGTAGGGATATTTAAAGATGGTATTGACGAAAAACTTAATCTTATTGAAAAGAGTGTAAAAGATTTTGAAGGTTCGGTAAAAACAGAAACCGAAGATATTAAAGTAGCAAGTTACAACCATTTTAATAAAGAATTTACAGAGTATAAAACAAGCGTTGATGAAAAACTAAGACAATATGAAAAAGAAGTTACAAGAATTATTGATGAACTAACGACTGAATATTCAAAAGAGAAAGATAATTATGTAAGCGAATCCGGCGAAGCAAGAGAATCTTATAATCAGCATCTTAAAGAAATTAGTGTAAATATTGGCAAACTTAATGACGAGCTTAAAGAAAAATCCCAGACAGCAATTGAAAAACTTAAAACAGATTCTGAATTTTTTATGAATGATTTTACCAGAAAGAACAGAGATTTTGTGCTTGAAATAGATAATAAAATAAAAGAGTTTAAGACCTCTGTTCAGGATGTTAAAACCAGAATTGACGGCACAGAGAAAAAAATAATGACAAAAATATCGGAAAGCGCGAGAGTTTTAAATATATCGCTTAATGATATTGATAAAAAGCAGAAGAGCTTTATCAGTCAGACAAAAATTTTCGAACGTACCGATACTCTGAAAGATGCGCTTGATGAAAAGATAGAAGAGTTAAAAAGAAATATTATCAAAGTCGATGCCCAAAGCAAAGATATCAAAGTTGCGGAGAAAAAGTTTGACAGTATAAGAAAACTTGAGGAAGAAGTCTCGACAAAGCTTAATAGATTTCTTTCCGAAAAACGCAAAATAGATGAGATTGAAGGTGATTTTAAAAAACTTTTAAATATGTCCCAGGCTGTTGATACAAAGCTTGAGCATGTAACAACTGTCTATGACAGTTTTCAGGAAATTGATGTAAAGCTTAGGAGATTTGAAGATTTATTTAAAGATATAACTGAAAAATCCAATAGGCTTGAAAAGAAAGAAGATATAATAGAAACAACAATAGATGCGGTAGATAAGAATTTCCATATGGTTCAAAAGCTTGAAAAAGGTTTTGCAGAGCTTTCTGAAACAGCAGAAATGCTTCCAATGAGGTTAAACGAAGTTGAAACCAGATTTAAAAAAATAAATATTGAAAAAGGCGAAGCTGAAAAAGTAATCGAAAAGCTTGAATCCCTCTCCAAGATTATGGATGATATCGAAGGAAGAATGGACAAGCTTCATAAATCCAGAGAGTGGCTTGCAAGAACAGAGACAAGGCTTAATGAATCTGTAAAAAAAGCAGAAGATAATATTTCTGTTATTGGCGCTCTTATTGATAAAGATTCAAAAGTCAAAAAAACCAAAAAAGAGGGCGCTCCTTCAATGGATAAGAGGGAAATGGTTGTTAAACTTGCGCATCAGGGTTGGACATCTGATAACATTGCCCAGGCAACAGGTCTTTCCCGCGGTGAAGTTGAGCTTATACTTGAGATTATGCCAAAAAAATAGCTCTCTTTTTTCTAAAATTTTTAAAAACCTTGACGCTTTTTAACTCAATTGTTATTTTTATATGATAATTAATTAAATATGGAGCAGTCTATTGTGAATAAGGAAGATGAAGAGAATAATAAAACAGAGTGTGCTGAAAATAGCAATAATGAAGAAAAAGCAGAAACAGAAGATATTTGTAATTGTAAAGATGGTGCAGAAGAAAGCACTAAGATTCCCGAAGACCTAAAAGATAAGCTTAAAAAAGCAGAAGATGAGGTTTCTGATCTCCGTGAAAATATCTTGAGAAAACAGGCGGATTTTGAGAATTTCCGAAAAAGAGTTATCAAAGAGAAAGAAGAAACTATTAAATATGCAAATACAAATCTTTTATTGGATTTGATAAATATAATAGACGATTTTGAGAGAGCTATTAATTCAACTGCTGATTCAAAAGATTTTGAAAAATTTTACCAGGGGATAGAATTAATAGAAAAACAGTTTTCTTCTATGCTGGAGAAAAAATGGAATCTTATAAAGTTCGCGGCTACAGGGGATAAATTTGACCCTGAAAAGCACGAAGCTTTTATGAAAGAAGAGAAAGAGGATATTGCAGAACCTGTTATTGCAGAGGTTTTCCAAAATGGATATATGCTCAATAATAGAGCTATAAGGCATGCAAAGGTAAAAGTTTTTATGCCAAAAATTATTGATACAAAGACAGAAAAGGAAGAACATAATTAATTATGGATTTTACCTGGTCTTCATGCAGATATGTCTCGGGTTTGCCGGGGCGGGCGTGGATCAGGATATTTTATATTAAAGTAATAAATTAGGAGAAATTTATATGGGAAAAGTTATAGGAATCGATCTTGGAACAACCAATTCATGTGTTGCTGTTATGGAGGGAGGAGAACCTGTTGTAATTCCAAATGCAGAAGGGCAGAGAACAACCCCTTCTATAGTTGCTTTCACAGATAAGGGCGAAAGACTTATTGGGCAGCCGGCAAAAAATCAGATAATTACCAATCCTGAAAATACAATTTATTCAATAAAACGATTT
>Ga0123354_10014421_pt1 | contig 12308 bp, 7 predicted proteins | sample TergutLab28metaG_2_FD_97872 | JGI IMG/M metagenome (GOLD analysis project Ga0123354, IMG submission 97872) | Labiotermes labralis P4 segment gut microbial communities from Petit-Saut dam, French Guiana - Lab288 P4 | ecosystem: Host-associated > Arthropoda: Insects > Digestive system > Gut ... | reverse complement strand
TTCCAAGCATGGCAGAAACACTGGGACCACTGTATTCGTGCAAAAGGGGAGTACTTTGAAGGTGATGGAGGAATTTAACATCCAAGGTAAGCAAACTTCTTTTTACAAGTACTGTCCTGGAACTTTTGGATACACCCTTGTAAATACAACATACATTCTGCACAATGTACAGAAGTGAAATTTGATATATCCCGCTGAAGGAAGAACAGACCTGACAACATGTGAAGCCAAAATTTTGAGTATGCATGAGAATTCAAGTTGTTGGGGTAATGAAGATTCAGCACAGAAATTGTAAGTAATAAATGTGGCCTTGCACAAGGTATTGAAGTGCCTCATTTGGTGACATCACTTTTGCTCTCCTCCAGCATTACAAATAAAGTCCTGAAGTTCTTACAGACTCACAATTCAATTCAGGGTTATGTAAAGATAAACACATGCAATACTCTCAAAGTATCAATATTAATACCCAGCTGAGGCAGTATTTAAAATTAGATACAGTTGGCGATTGTGTACAACTTTTATGTAACGTACTAAGTGCTGGAATGAACTCAATTATTATACCAATTACTGCACATATATAAAATTTATAAAATTTACACATTAAAACATTAAAACGCTCCGACATGTTTTGGTCCTAGGACCATCATAAGGGAGCCACATCTTCCTTGCTAAAGTCACACTATAAAAAGTCACATTAATTTCGTTGTACAAGTTGGGTATTGTGGCAGCATGCCGCCACAATACCCAACTTGCACAACAAAATTAATCTGTGACTATTTCTAGTGTGACTTTAGCAAGGAATTATAGCTCCCTGATGATGGTCCTAGGACCGAAACATGTCAGAGCGTTTTTAATGTTTTAATGTGTAAATTTTATAAATTTTATATATGTGCAGTAGTTGGTATAATAATTGAGTAACTCAACAACATGCACGGTGTAACAATGAAAATAAAAAAAAAAAAAGCTGGAAAGAAGTTATGAAAACTAAAGGCAAACCACGATGACATGCCTGACACCACCAAACTACATAGCACTGACCTGCACGAAGTAAAGGAAAACTAAAACCCTTAGAAAAACATAATCTTTCCATTTCCAGTCTGGGGGCTTGGTCTATGTTCTGTGGCAGTCATCAGTCTGTCAGGATTATTTGGAGGCCTCTTCTGGCCACTAATCAATTCAAACTTCTACAACCAGATGATGCGTATTCTTATTGGCCTCGCTGTTGGGTCTCTCTCAGCAACATCAACATTTCAGCTGATTCCTGAGGTACATATACAAGCAAGCAATGTGGGTATTCAGAATTACAACTGATTTATTACCACAAGATGTTAAACAGAAGAAAGAGTGTGCACACAGCTACAGAAATGCCTGAAGCTCAATACAATATGACATATTCCTTGTTCCAGGGTTTTCAAATTAAAAACGATGAAAGCTATCTCAGCACGGCTTTCTTCATGTGGAGCAGTTTATGGGCACTCTACATGTTTGAAGTCCTGTCTAAGATTCTGCTGCATAAACGAGATGTAAGATACTTTTTCTCTTCTTTTTTACCACTTCAGACAGGAAGACTGTGGAACTGTGACCTGAAAAGTTGCTAAAGGTTTAACATCCTCATAGTTCAAGGTTCGGTTTCATTCCCAAATAGTTGTATTTGTATGAATGAGGTCTGATCTGTACCTCCATAGGCAGTCTACCTGACCACCTTTGTTCTGTCTGGTCACTCATTACAACATTCGTCAGCGCACAAAGATACTGAACTATCGCTTTATGAACAAAACCTTTGATATATGATTGTTATACTGGATATCTGTGCTTCTGCTACATGAGATGCACATGCCATGACTTTCAATTCATTGTACAAAACAGGCTTTGAATTTGACATGTCATCTTTGTTACTGTCTATAAATCACTGTGTCAGTAGACTGCACTACACACATGTTATGAGGGTGTAAATTGATCTGAACTCTATCCTTTGTAAATGTGCAGCTCACAAATGGACATTTGATGGAGAGTTTCCAAGTGTTTAGAAAGGTGTGAAGATACAACGTCCAACCAGTATTTAATTTAACTAAGCTGTCAATCACTAAGGATGTACAGTGTCGATGACAGATGAATGAAATATTAATACTGAGCATTGGTGGAATGACAGTGATGGGAAAACTTAAGTACCTGTGGGATGAACCCAGGGCTCTGTGATGAAATGTAGGGACTTAGAGCCACAAAAGCAAGATGCAAATAACAATCCAAAAACACAAACATTTTCAACAAAATCACTCCACTTCTTTCCAAAAACTGCTTACTGAATGAACAGCGAGAAGGCTGTTCCATGTTGTGGCCACAACATACTAATATACACAAATCTGCAATTTCAGAATGACCAACGAGAGCAACTACCAATACACAGACTTCCAAACAGCGAGGAACAACAGACTGAGGAAGGATTACTTTCTAACTATGCTAGAGACAGTACATCAGTCACAAAGGTAAGGTTTCACATCAGCTGGAAAGAAGTTGGCTGTGCAAAGACAAACTGTACACCCTGCATATATCAGAAGATCTTATACTCCAAATTTTGGACGGTATTCTGAAGAAAACAGTTTTCAACCCTCAAAATCACAAGCAGCACAGACAGGACTGCACTGTGTACTTCTGGTGCGACATCTGTAACATGCTGCATAACCATTCAGGCAGTTTTCAGTTTGTCAAGAACATAACTAAAATAATTCTGAATTACATTTCAGGCTTACATATTTCACATATTGTACAATAAGAATATAATTTTGATCTGGGTAGTTGAAAAACTCCACCTGAATAGCCTTGCCCATCCATCCATCCATCCATCCATCTAGATCAACTAGTTATTTTGTTGCAGCCTGCTAGAGATACTGCAAACTGTGGGCACCCTACCTCAAAGACCACAGTGGCATATATGATCATATTTGGTGATGCTCTACACAACTTCATTGATGGCATGTCTATTGGTGCAGGATACTCAAAAGATCTGAGTGCGGGTCTTGCCATCAGCATCGCTGTAGCATGTGAGGAGTTTCCACATGAACTAGGTGAGACAAACAGTACCTAGAGACAACAGACACCTCACATTAATAAGTGACACACACACGTGCATGCATGCCTGTGTACACACACACACAGACCCAGAGACAATATAAACCTCACATTAATAAGAATGAGAGGGAGCTTCTGGAGAAAACACTAACCTCAGAATAACAGAACATTCATCCTGTACCTAAACTGCCCATTTTCACTGATTCTCTGTTCCTTTATTCCCGTCTGTTTCCCCTGTTCTGCCTTTTGTATATTTGATCTTATCCTTTTCCTTCAACTTCCTATTGGTCTTACTTCACTTTCTCTTTATCATCTTTATATTCTGAATGGCTACCATATTCCCTTAAGAGCTGGGTAGCTCAGGCAATACAGTGATGAGATTACGGAGGGGACAATGGAAGAACAGGGGTTCAGTTCTTGCGATTGGTATTACTCTTTTAGCCGCTGAATCTGAACTGGCTCTGGGCGCACCCAAATCCCCATTCCAATGGGTACCAGGGCTCATTTCCCTGGTGATGTGCTAAGACTCCTACCATTCACTCCCATCTAGTGCCAAAGATTAAGATAGCCTGGAGCCACACCTCCACAGAAAGGCCAAGCTGCACAATGGGTTGCAGTGTCTATTCTTGACTGTTACAACAGACACAGTATATTTATGTCACAGGACATGATACTGCATGGTACTGGTACTGCTTCAAAGCCTTAATCCCACACACTGGAATCACTAAAGAATTTAACACGTAAGGTATCTGAGTGGCATTTCGAATAATAGAACTTTGTTAATAACTACACACCACATGCTCAGTTGTGTGCCTTTCACAGCCAACTGAAAAATAATGTCGATTCTCCTTGTATTTCAGGTGATTTTGCAATTTTAATCAACGCTGGAATGCCAGTGAAGAAAGCCTTGATGTATAACTTTCTCTCAGCATGTACCTCATTTGGTGGCGTAATACTTGGCATTGTAATGGGGGAATTGGAGACTAGTGTGTATATCTTTGCTTTTGCTGGTGGGTTGTTCCTGTATGTCTCACTTGCGGATCTGGTAAGTATCAAAATTAGCACAAAAGGTATCTTACTGTTAAGGGTACCAAACTATGCAAGATTTGAAAATATCAAGAGTAATGCTGGTGAAGATGTCAGTTTCCAGGAATGTTACACTACATAATTTGGTAAGTAGTTCCCAGTGTTTCAAAGGATCTGGACCTACTTACCAGATGACACAGTGTCACATCCCAAAAAACTTGCATCTGCAATTAACTAGGCAGAGCAGGAACTTGTGCAGAAGGTACGAGTCACTCTGGTGATCAAGAAATTCCCCACGTATTAAGGAGATGATGCACTCACCCCTGGACAAAAACCTGAATCAATTCTGTCCATTATTTGAATATCTGAATGTTGGTAGCTGTAAAAGTGAGGTGTCCCTGTGCATGCCATTCAGGCATATGGCAGGTATAGTGCCACTCAGTATTAACCTCAGCAATATTGGGAGATAACCAGTCAGTGCCATGCCTTGGATGCTTAACATTCAGAAGCAGGACCCTGGTTTACATTGAATAGGATGGATGAGCTTCAGAGCCAGCATGGATGCTATAAAGGAGAGAAAAATCTATTGCACCCTGCAGGGAATAAACCACAACTCAGGATTTTCATTCTGCTGGGATTGGTAGTTAGTTAGCAACATTTTGGGACAACTGACTGGTCCCATCTTCAAGGGTCAGGTAGTCCAAGAACTAAGACCTGGTCTGCTTAACCCTTGGAGATGGGGACAATAGGTTGTCCAAAACTCTGATAACTACCTATGGACACTGTGGCAACACACCAGAACAGTGAAGATATTGTTTACACCAGACCGCAGCCTGGTCACTAAAACAACTGAGCTATCCTTGCTCCTATTTGAATGATAGTAAAAAAAAAAAGGTAAAGTGATCCCGTTACAGGCCCGGTGTGACCCAGAGGGTGGGTAGAGGTATAGCTCTACTCTTCCATGACCGCGGTACTAGAAGGTGGGGTGAGAGGTCAGCAGCATGCCCCAGCCACACTTTACCCCCCAGTACTCATTTTACAGGAGGCTGGGTGGGCCCCAGGGCCAGTCTGGACAGGCAGAAAATCTTGTCCCTACCAGGATTCGATCCCAGACTGTCCAGCCCATAGTCAGTCACTATATCGACTGAGCTACGCGGCCCACATTGGAATGACAGTACATCTGAGTAAATAACATTTAATAATGCAAAGTTTGTCTATTTTCAGATGCCTGAACTGAACAGAATGGTTGAAGAGGAACTTCTTAACAGTAAAACATCTGCCATGGTGGTTCTGCTGCTACAGAATGGTGGCATATTTATTGGTGTCTCTACACTTTACCTCATAACCAAATACCCTGTAACAATATCATGAAGAAATGTAATGACTAATAATAATAATTTTACTAGAGCTGTAAATTTAGATATAAGAACACTATTGCTATAAGAATCACACAAAACAGTGTGCACAAAAGAGTTTTCTGTTTTAGAAGAAGATGGTTCTCTTGGGGGACCAACAAACATTAACTTTAAACTGAGGAAAATGTCAGATGGAGTAAATGTAACACTGATATTAGATACACAACTGATTAAAACTGAATGTAGATCAGGTGAAACCTTAAATCAAAAAACAATGAATATGAATTCCATTGCATACTGAAAGGCTGTCCAAAATGTGACCTATTGACTGGTTCCAGTTGTGGACATTGGCCTGAGATCTCACTGCTGCATGTAATCATTTATTGATGTATTTTTTTTATTCAGCCTTTTACAGATGGCTCCCAAGTAAATGTAACTTCATAATCTCCCCACATTCGTAGCTACAGTCCGAACCATGACCACTGTGACACCACTTAATTATGTATCATGAGTATTTTGATCTGCTTTCTGAGTTCAGTTAAGGGGTATTTAAATCAGGGGTGACTGGGTTCAGAACACACAAACATTTTTGTATATCTGATGTTACCACAGACTTACTGTTAGACATGAAACAAGCCACATAAATTAACCACATAATACCACACCACATGTAGCCAGGGTTAACAAAAAGCCTCAAAATAGAGGGACATTATTTTATCTGACAACTCACATTCACTCTTCACTCAGACCATTCTGAATAACAGGTAGCAGAGTGCTTGACACAATTCCAATTTGTCATGGGCCAAGGCCAACACAATTTATTTCAATGTATTGCTCTTAATGTTAGTGCTTTTGCTCACCATATTTGAAGAAGTTCTGGAAAGGTTTTCCTTAGGGTTGCAGAAACACGTCACATGTCTTTGTGTGTACAAGCTATGCAAATTAAGTAAAGTGACAGGAAATGACTAGCGAAAGTAGTCAGACAAAATAATGTCCCTGTATAATGTGTGCAAAATGTATCACATTAACCCTTAGTGCCACCAGCTATAGATCTCCCCACGTCACAGAGCCCTTCGGTGTTATAAAGCTGCGGTGCCATCCCACAAAATGAGACACCTCTGAGGAGGTAAATATAACAGTCACATTTACGTGTGTATACAACATCCACTGCTTCCATGCCACCTCTTGGTCTGGGAGGTTGAAAAAAACGTTCTGTTGCCTAAGTTTAGCTGAGGAGCTGTTCTTGTATAAACTTTCATGTTGTGTACCTTATGTCATCACATAACTCACACACAGTCTTTCTGAAAGTATGTGATAAAAAACTTGTATACGAGATATAAGAAAATGACCCATCATGGAGGATTTCACTATGTAATTCACCTGTCCATAAAAATGAATACTTTTAGCATATATAAAATAGACTTCGCAAGATCTCAAATATCATGCATTCTTTCACTCATTCCATTGGCACGTGCAGAAGGCGACGTTTCCTTGCCGTTCTCAGGAGATTCTTCCATTCCTCTCTGTTACATACCCTTCCCTTCCACCCTTTTCACCAACTAGTCTTCCATCCTCTCTCCACTCATCTTGCCATCTATTTCTTGGTCTACCTCTCCATCTTGTTGTTCCCAATTCATATATAATACTCTTTGGGGAATTCTATTTTCTTCCATTCTCTGTACACGCCCAAACCAACACAATCTATTTAACCTTATTGTCTCTGTTACAGTGGGTTTTTAAACCCTTGCATAAATTTCTTCATTGCTTAATATTCTCCAATTTTCTTTTTCATTGTCATATACTGGGCCTAAAATTCTTCTATACACTTTCCTCTCAAAAAAGCTTACTTGCTTTCTATGTCTGTTTGTTTGTATCCAATTTTCTGATGCATATGTTAACGTTTTGTCTATTATTGTGTTCTTTGGTCTTAATTTTAGTTTTTTAGATATATTTTTATTTCTGAAAAATGTGACACAAAACAAATGACAAAAAACACAGTTCCCACCGAACCACACAAATCTTCCAGTTTGCTTATCATACTCAATTATCCATTAAGTAGCCATGACCTTACATTCAATAAAGAAATGCTAAACTGTAGACTCAGAGTACCATATGTATTGGTACAACACCATATGTGGGACAGTCACTGCTCTCCTGATCATGATCTCATACTTCCTACAAACCCTACTAGACTTAGCGAAGAAACTTTTTGTTCACATCCGTTATATTAAGAACGTGACGTATGAAACACACCAAGAAATAAGGCATAGTAAAACTTACAAGTTCATCCTAGAATAGACCATGAAGGCCCAGAGGATGAATAGAGGTATAGCTCAACTCCTTCTTGAACCTCTGTGCTCAAGGGGGAGGGTGGTCATCACCACGCCCTGGCCACTCTACCCCTGGGAAAGAGACATGACACCCAATGTACAGGAGGCTGGGCAGGCCCCAGGGCCAGTCTGGACAGGTGTGGAAAATTTGTCCCCACCAGGATTCGATCCTCGTACCGTCCTGCCCATAGCAAGTCACTATATTGACTACGTTATCCCGACTTAAACACTCAGACATATCCTCTCCTAATTTCAAAATGGTGATAAAGGAATTACGTAATTATTGTACTGTATTCCACCCTCACCTGGAATTATACAGCAACGCATCCCTGTGAATTTCGTTCGTTATATTCTGACATTATGAAAGTAACGGACAGTAACTGGAGTTACAAAGTCAGCACAGTAACAATGCTAGCGGCTGGACAATCAAGGGATTGTGTTTCAATTCGTGGCACAGGCACAGAAGTGCCAACCCACTCTCCTATTCAGGACGTCTTCAAGGGTTAAGCATTCATGGCATGAAGCTGAGCACCCACCTCAACCAGGTGCTGAGTCAAAAAATGCATGGAGCCACACCCCAGTCCCCCATGCCCTCAAGGCATGCACATGGACAACTTTCCAAGCTCCTTACCTTCACCTCAATACAGTGTGTGTAATATTATTGTTTCCACCAGAAAAAAGCCTGTCCCCAGAAAATTTGGCAATTCCCAACTCTAGCTATGATTTCCACAAAGTCCTTCATCTGATGTACTCTAACACTTGCATATTATGGTTTGTCATGGACAGAATTAAATCGCATTTTCAGTGATATACTATCAAGCATGAATTTCAATTATCTGAACATCCTATCCTGCTACCTCAGTTAAATATCAATTGGCAGATGTTTAGGCTGCAACAGCAACTGATGCAAAGGTAGCACTGAAGTGCTGCATAATTTGGGCTGTGTTTGGTAGTGAATGCCACCACATGCACATATCTGTGACTGTAATAATAACTTCCTACATGGGGACAGAACTGTAACAGAAATTCATCTCTTGAACTTTTTACACACATGTTTATGCACACACACACACACACACACACACATCACAAAATTAAATCACATTTAACACTTCCAGAAGAAAGGATGCAGATTCCTTGAAAAATGAAACACAAATCTGGTACTCTGAACTACTTACAGGTATGTACAGGTGACAGATCAGGCTTCTCCCATCAGGCCTCCCCCGTCTTTATGATTTTCACCAGAGAGTTGAGATTGTTGTTTTTTAAGGCAATTCGACACAGGTTCACTACATTGGTCTTGTATTTTCCAACTGAAAAAAAAAAAATAGATGTAGAAGAGTATAACTCTCACTGGCCACTGTAAAGGAATGTCACACTAGGACAGCAGAACCCAAAGCAATGTAAAAAGAACGCTCTGTTCTGATGGAGATAATGAGGTGTGAGAGAGACAGAAAAAGCTGGACTAAATCTGAACTAAGTGATGATTTGGCTTAGACATATGGAAATTTGGTCTCCACACTTCTAGCCCTTCCTCCATACAAATTTCTTTTGACTACAGTTAAGCTACGAAATGCTTTGTCATAAATATGTGCAGAAGCAATTCAACAACAGAAAGTGTTTTAGAAATGTTGCTTTGGTTCACAAAACTGTACCCTCAGACATAAACAATACTTACCTCGTAACTGTGCAGCTTTCTGAATAATGACATTCAATTGTTTAAGAGCATCCAATAATTCCTGGTGGTTCTTGCAGCGAATGTTATAACCCCTGATCAAATCTGTGTTTACGTCATGCAGCTCCAAATACCACTTACGCATACTTTTCCTGAAATGAATGACAGACTTACACAGTGGCACACATTATTAGAAATACTGCCAGAACAAATCAAGAACCCCACATGGCCAGTGAAATGTTACAATTTATGTAATGACCTCTCACATGCTCACTCCTTCTATTCTACATGCAAATACTTACTTATTTGTAACATGTTGTCTTTTGGGTAATTCCCTGGCGTCTGAGTTCTAATAGCCGATGTTTCGAAACCCTCTATCGGTTCCATCTTCATAGGCAGGTGAATGAAGTACTTCATTCACCTGCCTATGAAGATGGAAGAGATAGTGTGTTCTGAAACGTCAGCTATTAGAACTCAGACACCCGGGAATTACCCAAAAGACAACATGTTACATACAGAACACGGCGAAAGCTTAAAATCAAGAAAACTTACTTATTTACTTACTTACTCCATGGAGCAGAACCCTTCTTGAGAAGCTAACTGGTTTTCAACTAAGCGAGAAGTTCCCAGCAGTGTATGGAACCTAAAGGTTCATTACTGCATTCACAAGTGCCCGCCACCTGCTCCTATCCTGAGCCAGCTTGATCCAGTCTATACTCCAACATCCCACTTCCTGAAGATTCATCTTAATATTATCCTCCTATCTACACCTGGGTCCCCCAAGTGGTCCCTTTTGCTCAGGTTTCCTTGCCAAAACCCTGTAAATGCCTCTCCTCTCCTCTCCCCCATATGTGCTATATGACCTGCCCATCTCATTCTTTTTTATTTTATCACCCAAACTATACTGGGTGAGCAGTACAGATCATTAAGCTGTGCATTATGTCGTTTTCTTCACCCCCTTGTTACCTCATCCCTCTTAGGTGCAATACTCTAATGTAAATAAAGAATGATAAACTAAGCTTAATCAGAAGTGTAGTACCAACTATTACTGTAGTTATGTAAATTTTCTTAACTTGTTCCACATCCAAGTTACAAAACTGTTTTGGATTCACAGAATGTAAATGAATTTAAATTCAGTTTAAATTCAACATTTGAATTAGGAAAGAAGGAATTTATCAGGGTTCCTGGACAAATGTTCTCTTGAAAATCTTATGGACAGACACATCTATTCTGTCATAAAAATAAATAAATAAATAAATTAAAAAAAACTGTCATACAACAGGTTCTGCCCATCGCTACAGCAGTCACTGACATGTAACTGTGCAGGTTCTGCCTATCACTACAGCAGTCACTGACATGTAACTGTCATACAACAGGTTCTGCCTATCGCTACGGCAGTCACTGACATGTAACTGTCATACAACAGGTTCTGCCTATCACTACAGCAGTTACTATGACATGTAACTGTCATACAACAGGTTCTGCCTATCGCTACGGCAGTCACTGACATGTAACTGTCATACAACAGGTTCTGCCCATCGCTACAGCAGTCACTATGACATGTAACTGTCATACAGCAGGTTCTACCTATCACTACAGCAATCACTATGACATGTTACTGTCATACAACAGGTTCTGCCTATCGCTACAGCAGTCACCGACATGTAACTGTCATACAACAGGTTCTGCCTATCGCTACAGCAGTCACTATGACATGTAACCAATCCACACTGCACACCTCCACATCAACTCACATATCATCCAGAAGTCTAGCATCTTCTGCACGAACCACTAAGCTACGAATAAGGCCAGAGTGATCTGCCATTTCTGCTCCAAGCCTCAATCGAACATCTTGAAGAGCAGAAATTTTCTTAAGGAGCTCCCCAATTTTCTCTTGCTCCTCTGGAAAGTTTGCACTCACCTGCCACAAAACAGTGTGGTTAATGTGAGTTTCATGGCTATCAGAACTTCTTAAGGAGGAAATCTCTAGGGAGACTGGAAATAAATCAGTGCCTTAAAGAACAAATCTGAAAATATCAACACACTTTGACACAATGTTTTTGATGCTTCTTATGTGCATTTCACTCTGGCTGTACAAAAGTCGTATTGTAACTGACATTTACATTGCTGCACAATTTATGGATCAAAAACATTCAAGTCCTATATAATACATGCTGCCCTTGTTTTACATCTTTCTGCTTTAATGCCCCTTGCCAATTTACATTTCTTGATTTACACCCTCTCATTTTTGGCTTAATGCCCTTCGGTTGGCTGTGTTCTATTACACTAACCCCTCATTTCTGATGAAATATCATTTTTTACTTATGCCTTTTTGATTTACGCCAAATTTTTCAGGAACAAAACCGGGGTGTAAAACAAGGGTTGGCCATAACACCTTACCAATAGTTATTCAACAGTGAGCATCATGTAAAGGTTTTATCTCAGAATTTGTCTGTTCTGTTAACTGGAATCAAAGCAATGCTGTAACAATGTTAAATGTGTCATTTGAGATTCTTACAGCAGTGCTGATGAAGATTCAAGTCTTTTGGGACATTAGGCTGCATTGACTGTAAACAGCTACTGACATTTCCAAGGAACACAGTGCCGTCACCGTTACGGTCAGTGCGTGAACTGCTCAACTGTGAAGATGTGGCCTTAGTCCGCACGTGAACTATACTGACAGAGCGGCCGCCGCCGGTCGGCGAAGTTAGTGCCAACTTTTGCGGATAGACAGGTGTCACGTGGTCAGCACAACGGGTCCCCACAGCCGTTAATCTCTGTTTTCTAGACCTGGAGCCGCTACTTTTTTCATTCAAGTAGCTCCTCAATTGACCTCACGAGGCTCACGAGGCTGAG
>Ga0123354_10014417_pt1 | contig 12311 bp, 8 predicted proteins | sample TergutLab28metaG_2_FD_97872 | JGI IMG/M metagenome (GOLD analysis project Ga0123354, IMG submission 97872) | Labiotermes labralis P4 segment gut microbial communities from Petit-Saut dam, French Guiana - Lab288 P4 | ecosystem: Host-associated > Arthropoda: Insects > Digestive system > Gut ... | reverse complement strand
TACATACACACACACATACATACATACATACATACATACATACATACATACATACATACATACATACATACATACATACATACGTATATACATACATTTCTAATTCCGAACTGATAAAGTTATCCGCATGGGCAACTGCCAACAAAATTCGTTTCAATATACAAAAATCAAATATTATGTTGCTCTCAAGAAGGAAACGCAAAGAACGGAAAGATTTGGAGATATACCTTCATTTTCGTCCCCTCACACAAGTAATTAACTTAAAATTTTTAGGGATAATAATAGACTCCAATTTAACATTCAGGAACACATGAACTACATAACGGAAAAATGTTCTAAACTGATTTTTGCACTATCTAGATCAGCGAAAATTAACTGGGGATTAAGTCACAACGCTCTTAAGTCTATATACACAGGAGTCATACTACCCCTTCACCTCTATGGCGCTCCGATTTGGGTTAACGCACTCAATAAGTCTTGCTACAGAACAAATCTTACCAGGGTCCAAAGACTTATAAACATTAGGATCGCTAAATCCTATCGTACGGTCTCCAACGAAGCCCTATGCATGATTACAGGCCTGACTCCAATTGACATCAAAATAGAAAAAAACCGCCAGGCTCTTTCAAATCACCAAAGGAAACATAAAAGAGGAGTTTCAGTTCGATCACGACACGAGAACAAAACACTGGCTTCACACAGCCATCTCCTTCACTATCCTTGAAAATCGTAAAGAGGATGACAGCACCATACAAATCTACACAGACGGAAGCAAGAATGACCAAGGGGTCGGCGCAAGGGTTGCCATATTTATTACTGGAAAACACACCTCTAGCCAACAATACCGGCTACACACGAGATGTACAAACAATCAGTCAGAACAATTTGCAATACTGAAATCCCTAGAATACCTGCAAAATATTAACATGGCAGTAAAGATAGTAACCATATACACAGACAGCCAGATGACCCTGGATTCCATCAAGAACGCCAGAATCCACACATCTCTTATCGACAAAATTCGACTACAAACAAGGAAGCTGGAACAAACTGATTGGAACGTCAGATTCAGCTGGGTCAAAGCACATGTCTACCCTAGGAAGTGAACTCGCAGACAGGCTGGCAAAGGAGGCAGCTACGAACGGTGACATAGCAATCTGTTATAACAAAATCCCCAAAAGTGTAGTGAAACGCGAATTAGAAGAAACAAGTGTAGAAATGTGGCAAAGCATATGGAACTGTTCTACCAAGGGCAACACTACCAAAGAATACTTCCCGATAGTTACCGAAAGGCTAAACATGAAAATTACGATAAACAAACACCTTACAACCATGTTGACAGGTCACGGCAATATAAAGTCGTACTTACATCGCTTTAAAATAATAACTTCGCCCGTATGCCCATGCAGCAAAAATGATCAAAACATGAACCACTTATTTTACGAAGTTGAATTACTCAAGACACAACGAAATGGCCTAAGAATAGCCATCTCTAAATCAGGAGACTGGCCAACCAGTAAAAATACTCTAATAAGTAGGCATTATAAATCATTCAAAATTTTCGTCAATTCAATCCCATTTGATGACCTAGGTTAATGACTGATACAATAGAAACCCAAGATAATGTAAAGGGAATACACTCATCGGCTGGTCACTGCATCCCCTACAACAAGTATAATGAAGCATGTTGTATTACGTCCTTGTAATGGAGCATGCTCAATAAATATATATAAAAAATACATACATACATACATACACACTTACTTACTTACTTACTTACTTACTTACTTACTTACTTACTTACTTACGTAGATTCCTTTAGTGTGTCATAAAGACAACAGGATTTGGAAAAATCATAAATACAAAAATATACAAATTTGCATTTTACAAACTACAAACATTTAAAAAACAGAATTACAAATCATTCTGACACGTAACTAATTTATCTACACATTAAAGGCAGTTTGTATGTCTTCATTTTCTGAAGGCTTATTTAAATTTTGGGTTGTCATTCGTGAGGATTGTCACTTTGGGTGGTAAGCAGTTGATAATTAGTACGCCAGCATAGGATGTACGTAAGGCTCTTAGATCGGTGCGTTTGCAATTGTTCACAAACTTAGAAGAGGTGAGTCGCTGAGCACATCAGACCCACAATCGCATTGACCACACAATTTGTGAGACTCAACACCTGGCACATTACAAGCCTGACAGCTGCCTGTAGTTCATCGTACTGTCTTAAGTTCGCAAAATGTGAACGTCTGTGACAAAGAAATTCATTTTTCTTTCTGATTATATTTTTAGAATTTAAAATAGTGATATTAACTTCAAATAGCCAAAATAAGGTCATTTACACTCACCCACACCTACCCTCTCTCCCAGCTACCATTTCACTCACACGTACTCACATACCCACACCTACCCACTCACCCAGCTACCATTTCACTCACACGTACTCACATACCCACACCTACCCACTCACCCAGCTACCCACTTCACCACACTCACCCACTCACCCACCTATCCATTCACTCACACCTACCCACTCACCTAACTACCACTCGACCACACCTACCAACCCACCCAGTTACCCATTCACCCATACCTACCCACTCAATCACACCTACCCACTCACCCAGCTACCCATTCACTCAAACCTACCCACTCAAGCAGCTACTCATTCACCCTCACCTACCAACTCACCCAGCTACCCATTCAGCCACACCCACCCACTCACCCACCTACTCCTACACACAAAACACTCACATAACCACCAGCGAATTGTTTCTTCCTTCCCTCGGGTTTTGCCTTAAAAATCATGAATTGATATATCGCAAAATAGTTATCACTTCTCAAAGATACAGGTACGCTGACATACACACACACGTACATACGTGGTAACGCCAACCTTAGTGAAAGAGGTTTCTTAAAAAATGGTATCGCGAGCCAAGAATTACCATGCAGGACTTCTTTATTATGAACTGCCAACGTATAGTGTCAGCACCGTCAAATGTATGAATATTTCAGATATAGAGCGTTTCTGCACTTATTGCCGAACTGTAAGCTTGTGTTTGGAACTGCATACAGGGGCCTTAACCCTACCTTACTATGACTACATTTTAGGGATAAGATCTGTCTGACTAATATTATCCTCTAAAGCAAAGTGGTTAATATATATACCACCAGTTTAACTTTCACAAATTCTACGTTCTACCACACAGTGTATTTATGTGTTCTGTATGTACCTGAGAAAAAAAACTGACTGGTTTTTATAAGTGAGATAGAGCGTGTTTACTGTGCGGTAAGGACTGAATATTTAATAAAACATTGTATTTGGTCCTTAAATTGCAAAGCGAAGTTAATAGACAGACTTCAGAGCACTCCTACTTACGGCGTATCAGTCCTCTTACTACTGCAGTGTCGGTCCCTTGCCCTTAGCACTCCGCAATGTCAGTCCCTTGCTCCTAGCACTCCGCAGTGTCAGTCCCTTGCTCCTAGCACTCCGCAGTGTCAGTCCCTTGCTCCTAGCACTCCGCAGTGTCGGTCCCTTGCTCCTAGCACTCCGCAGTCCCAGTACAGCCCGTCCATCCACTGCCGCCAATCGCAGTAACTGAAACTAAGAGAAAGTGCTTCGTCGCCTATATGGGAAAAGTGGACCCTCGAAACTTGCGTAATTCGTGGATCGTGTTCGAACCTGCGTATATTGACCGGACGGTGCAAGCTTCACGTCGAGGGATATTCTGTCCGGGGGTGCATGCAGACTAAGATAGGGCGAGAAGACCGAAGAACCAAGAAAAATGCCTGATATTGGTGCACAAAATATGCCAGTGTTGATACTGTCCGGTATTGAAGACACCTTAGAATTCTAACTAACTCTGCGGACACCCCCTCCCACAAATTAATTTAAAGTACCTAATATAATGTATATAATAAATATGATAATGTACGATATAATGTATTTAACAGGCATGGTACAATAAAACGCGATATAACATAATAATACTTAATATAACAATATATTCTTAATATAATATAATACAATAGGGTGCTGTAGAATAGAATACGATATAATACAGCATAATAATAATAATAATAACACAACACGATAAGTAATATACGATAAACTATAATACAAAAAATAAAGTAAAAACTAACGTAATATAACAAAATATAATATAAAAAATATAATTATACAATATAAGGTAACATAATATGTAGTAGCAGAGCCAAATTGTACAGAAAGCTGCGCACTCCAGCACCATGTTCCACTTGCCGCTATCAGTCTCACCGTCCACTCACTCAAACATCAGCGCCTATGTTGAAAGTCAGTCTACGTGTAGTCGCCAGATTTTGCAAGTCCGCTAGTCCATGAACTGTCTTACCGTACTGTTTCCACGTTTAGCTCTTACTGTACTGTGTCCACGTTTAGCCTCTTTGTCGCATGCTAAAGCAATCATCGAAGTAATTTTCAAAGGGGCGTATTTAATATAACGAAACAAACATAAAATGCAAATCAAATTCTAGTTAGTTAATTTGCAAATTCATTATGAAAATGTGATTTACCTGGCGGTAGTGTTAACACTAAGGCTAGGAAAATCTAGGGGAAAAATTCTATATTCAACTGAGCATAATCTTCTCAATTCGCGTGTTTGTGTTTGTTAAACACTGTGTTAGGCCATGACTTTCAATGAGCAAGTTTTCTCAAAAACTGAGAATGTTCAGCAGAGAGTTTTGATTCTGGTTTTAAGAGCAAGACAGTATAATCTGTCTAGGCCTTGCGGGACACTAGAATTGTCTGGGCAGGCCTGGCGGAATATTGTAATTGTCTGATCAGGCCTTATGGAACAGAATAAGTGTCTGGACAAGCCTTATGGACCACTGTAAGTGTCTGGGCAGATCTTACAGAACACTGTAAATGTCTAGACAGGCCTAATGGAACAATGAAAATTTATGAATAGACCTCACCGAACACTGTCTACACAGGCCTTACAGAAAACTGAAGTGTCTGAGCAGGTCTGACGGAACACTGTAAGAGTCTGCACAGGCCGTATGGAACACTGTCTGGCTAGACCTTACGGAGTGCTGGGTCTGGCCAGGCCTGGCGGACAAAACTGGTAGAACCACCGCACTGGAGGATTTCAAGGTTACTGAGATACCCTCCATAAAACAATAAAATAGGTAGCTTGGCGTGCAGGTGCATGGTCAGAGGCCACCTGTGAATGTGTGTGTATGTGTTTGTGTGTTTGTGGATGTATGTGTGTAAGTATATATGTATGTATATGGGTGTGTATGTATGTGCTTGTGTGTTTATGTATTTATGTCTGTAAGTATATATGTATGCATGTATGTATGTTTTATGTATGTATGTATGTGTATGTATTTATGTGTGTGTATGTATATATTTATGTATGTATGTATGTATGTATGTGTGTGTGTTTACGTATGCATGTATGTATGTATGTGTCCGTATGTATGTACGCGTGTGTATGTATGTATGTGTGTATGTGTGTGTGTGTATGTATGTATGTGTTTTTTATAAACTGTATTACTCTGCATGCTCCATTACTATGCAGTAAAACTACATTCATTGAAGATAGCTTTTACATATTATCTTCTACTATCCACCTATTCCATTTACAGTTTTTGTTCTTTGTCTGTCTAGTCATATTTGCACACTGCACTTTGTCTAATAATACGCTGTTCGCGAATTCTTTGAAGTGTTTGTAAAATTGTGTACTAAGTTTGTCTTTACTAACTGGCCAGTTGCCTGACCGTATTACCGCTGCTTTTAGTCTATCTTTTCGTGTTCTAAAAGTTTGCATTCATATAGGATGTCATCCACTGATTGTTTTCCTTCATTGCATGAGCACATTGGGCTCTTTATTATTTTGTACTTGTACTTGTTTTAATATTGCCATGTTCAGTTACTGTTGTAGTAAATTTGGGGTTGCGTTAATTCTTAGCTTCAACCTGTCCCCTATTTTTGCGAAGAAAGATTTTGTTATTACACTTTTAAAGATCTTTCCCATTCATTTTGCCACTGTTTTACACTTCGTTCATTTAATTCACTCCACTCTGCACTCTTTGGGATTCTTCGATGGTCTTGCTGCTTATTGCTTCTTTCGCTAGTTGGTCTGCCAGCTCATTCCCCTGGTGCCCCACGTGTGCCTTAACCTTTTGGGGCAGGAATTTTTATATTTTAATTCTAGCACACCTGTGTGTAAAATGTGAATAATACAGAAACCAAATACGTTAGAATTATGAAACAAACTGCATTTTGAAGAGAAAATAAAACGGAGAGTATATACCATGTTCAAAATATTCGGTACATATATTTCTTGACTAAATATATAAAATGCAACTTTGGAGGTTAGCGGTGCGGTACGTCAACTATGGTTGACGTTAGGCCTCTAAAGGTTAATCCAGCTAAATTCCAATAACCATTCTTGCTCTTCCATTTCTATAACCTTGCTCCTAATTTGTTCTATCATGTGTGTATGTTTGTTCTGGTTTTGTAGCAGTTGTAGTGTTATCCGGCTGTCTGTATGTACTGGGACTGTCTTTTCATCAGCTTTTGAATACTGTATATATTCTAATGCTTTTAGAATAGCCATTTGTTCGGCTTGATTATTGGAGCAGCGTCCATTTAGCCTATATTTCAGTGTAGCTGTTAGATTATTGCCTGAGAAAATTGCTATTCCGAATCCTACTCCACTCTCACTCTTACTACCATCTGTGTGTGTCTGTATGTAGTGTGGACTGTTTTCATGTCCTTCAATTATTTTGACGTGTTTCGCCGGATGGATCCAGTTTTTACTTCCATTTTCCTATTATAATGTATTCCCATTCCTCTTGTAATTTCGTAGTATCTTCCTGTTTCTTATATTTTTGTGTGAATAGGTTTTATACCGGCGATTACGCATAATGCTTCATTCGAAACAGTGCGGTAGGCTTTGGCTATTCTAATATTTATTAATCTTTATATTCTAATTAGTTTAGCCTTGTAGAAATGATTGTTCAGCACGCTTTTCCATTCTGGGCCTACATATAGTAAAAGTGGCAAAATTCCTTCTGTGTAAATGTTTTTCAACTCCTCACGCTTCAGTCCCCGAATTATCTTCGCCGATTTGGAGAGCGAAAATATTAGTTTTATGCACTTTTCTTCTATGTATTTAATATGGCCTCTTAAAGTTATTTTATTACCACAAATAATACCAAGATATTTTGTACTCTTAACTTGTTTTAGAGTTTTGTTGTTTATATATATTTCTATCCCCTTTCTTTCCGTTCTTCTCCTACGAGACATAAGCATGACTTTTGATTTATTCATTAAACTTTAGTTTGTTGTTTTGAGCCCATTCCAAAATTTTCCTTATTTCTAAGTTCATGTAGTTTTCGGCCTCTAAGACTGACTCTCCTCTGGTCAGTATCATTAAGTTGTCGGCGAACGGTACAATTTTTTAGTTGCTTGTTAGTTCCAATCTCCATAGAGAGTTGTAAAGCAAATTCCAAAAGCCACGTCCGCGGCAGGATACTTGTGGGCAGCCTTTTGTTATTGTACTCTTTATACTGACACTATTGGTGAACATTACTGCTGTTCTGTGGCTAAAGTAACACTTGCTAAGGTTGTACAAGTTTCTAGGGCAGCCTAAGTCTATCAGGGCCTGTAGAATGCTCGGCCACCACGCTGCGTCAAAGGCACCCTTGGTATCCAGGCTGGCCATTGTGGCCAAGCCTCTGTTCTCCAGTACCGGTTGTATAAATTGTTTTGCCTCCATAGCAGCGTATGTAGTACTGTCTGTCTGTCAGTAAGTTGTGTTTGTACACGTGGTGATTGATTCTATTGATAAGGAGTTCCTCTAATACCTTACCTCCCATGTTTAGGATACTGACTGGGCGGTATTTGGAAGGGTCCGTACTCTTTCCTTTCCCGGGTTTTTTATTGGGATTATTTTAGCTAATTTCCACTTTTTTGGAAAGCATGTATGTATGTATCCATATATGTATGTATGTATGTATGTATGTAAGTGTCTATGTATTTATGTGTGTATGTATGTATGTATGTATGTATGCATGTATGTAAGTATGTGTGTGTTTATGTATGTATTATTATGTATGTATGTATGTATGTATTATATTTTTTAATTACTTATTTACAGCATGCTCCATTACATCCTGTAATACTACATGCTTGTAGAAAACTTTACATCATATATATAGTATTTATATTTTTGCGGATTTGTTTACTGTTTACGCACTGATTGTTCTTTTACAGTTTTCCGTAGTCGATGGAGTTTGTAAAATTGGTACACTGTTTTAAGTATTTGTTCACTAACTCGTTTTTCTTTACCGGCCAGTTGTCTTCTTTTGAGATATAAGCCATTAGTTTTCCTCTGTCATTGTTTAGTTTGCTACATTGACACAGTAGACTATCCACTGTTTGGTTTCCGTTAACGCAGGGGCATTCCGGGGACTCTATAAGGTTCAAGCGATGTAGGTATGACATTGTGTTTCCGTGTGCTCCTTTCATTGCCGTGAAATTGGGTGTTAGGTTGATTTTCGTTTTCACCCTGTCCTTAATTTTCGGGAAAAATTCTTTGGTTGCGAGTCCTTTAGTGGTGTGATCCCATTGTTGTTGCCACTTCCCTATGCTTTTCTCTCTTTCTTGATGCTCTATTGCACTTTTTGGGATTTTGTTGTAGCATGTGTCACTATTACTGGTGAACTCCTCCTGCGTGTGCCTTTATCCAAGTGCATTCTATGTTCCAGTTTTATTTGTCCAGAGACTACAACAGGACGTTTGAAAACGAATCAGATTTTGTGCCCTGCGGAGTGTGTCAGCTGTTTCGCAGGTTGCCTGCCTGACATCAGAAGTTTGTTTTAGGGTTAGCAAGTCATGCATGTTGCACAGCCTTTTGTAAAAAAAAGAAACCCTTGTAGCGAATATTGAAGAAATCCGACAAGCTGTTGGTCACTGATTCTAAGTTACAGACGGAAGGATGAACAGACAGAGTCACTAAATAAGGCTTTTGTACTCGTAAAGAACGTCTAGAAAATAGATGCATATTTTGCTAACTTTAATGTGACTTTTAAATGAAGAATTTTTGATGGGCGCCTAATCATATGGGGGGAAACCCCCTAATTGCACACAAACACAAACTCCATCTAATGGTATTCCATTCACAGGCCATGCCTGAAGACGTTGCTGTAAGCAAGTAGCGAAGTTATCATCTGTGACAGTGGCGCAGTCTGTAGTCAGTTGCTTCCGTTAGCTGCTTCGGAACTGAAACTGAGTTTCATAGAACAGCCGTGACGCAATATCACTCCCGGTATTTCTCTTTGCTTTCTGTTTATCTTGGGAGAAATTTACAGCTTAAAAGAAAACAACAACCATAAATGTACAAAAGTTGTCATTATATTGTTTATCCAGAATCTCAAGGCGTGTTGTGCAGAAGAGACTGGTTGCTTTAAGCATCTCCGTGTGTCAAGCACTCTTAGCTCACCTAACAATGAGCGCGTGGGATTAACCTTTTGACGCCGGAATTATTTTTTTTACTTTAGCACACCCTGTACATAAAACGTGAATAATACAGGAACCAAATATGTTAGAATTATGAAACAAACTGCATTTTGAAGAGAGAAAATGGAGAGTATATACCATGTTTAAAATATTCAGTAACTATATTTGTTGAATAAATATATAAAATGCAACTTTAGAGGTTAGCGGTGCGGTACGACCAGTATAGTTGACATTAGGCGTCAAAAGGTTAAAAAGCAAATGAAGGCACGCACTAACTGTTCACCTCAAAAGCCCAACAATGCCTGATCTAACAATGACTTTACCTTTCCTCATGGAATGACGCACAGTGACAGCAGTACGTCAGTCTGAACGTTTCCTCATCTGTAGATTGAGGTCGTTTCAGAGTGTCGCGTTGTCAGTGTTTCGCACTGCTTCGTATTGCTTGTATTGTTAAGCTACACACAGAAGGAAGTAGGACAATCCGAACCTGCACACCGAACAACACAGCGCCACACCCCGCATGAAATGAATGTAACAACTTTCATTTTAATTATTTGACAAAACATTTGTCAATTTTTGTTAGAATTATTTAGAAATAATTTACCCGCTCGTGTTGCCTGTTCTTTTCTCTTAATTTCACGCAGTGGAATGATCCTATACAGTAGAAATTATAGCGCTTTTCCTTAAGAAGCTTCCTAATCTTAGTTTCACTTTCATTACTGCTATAAGTCAATGTTCATTTTTGTATTTTTTTAAATTTCTCTACAAAAGTCACACACTTCCTGAGTGTTTCCCAATGTAAATACATCAACTTTAAATGCCATCACGATTTTGGGCATGAGGGGTCCAGGAAGTAAAGTAATTTCGAAGAAGGGGTGAGCAGAATTAGTGAAATCTGCGATTTAACAGCAACTCGATACGGGTTGAGCAACACCGCTTAGCTGGGCGGTACTCCATGGATGTCGGCTGAGAACAACGAAAAATAGGTTCGTGTTGAGATAAATGCTTCCTGTTGATAAGAGTGTGTGAGTGCGTGCAAGGAATGTGGTGTGTTACAGCGAACGAAAGTTGTGTAGATTGTCCATGAAATACGAGGCCGTGTCGTAAGTGCTGTAAGTGATGTAAAGCTCTCCAGAACATTGTATCGCGGCGTGGCACACTGCCTGGGGGTCCTCGCGTCAGTCACAGTAATTGTGACCTTTACATGCGGGTCTGTTCAGTGTTTGGTATCAACTGCACTTCGTAATAAGCAATATCGATATAAATGTCGTTTAATTACCGTGAAGGAACTGAAGAAAATAATTCGCAACCTGAGTGGGTACAGCCAATAACTGGACCGAAAATTGAAACGAAGAAATTCCAGAATATGAAGGATGTCATTGGATGCTGATCCATATTTTCCCCAGTTTTTGCTATAAGATCTTCAGCTGTCCATGCAAAAGTCTAGGGCCATCGGTTCTTCCTGTGGCCTAGGTACGACGTGCGCATTTTAGAGCCACGGGTATTCGGGAAGTGGCCGCGCGGTCTGAGGTGTAGGTCTGCGGCCGATCGAATGCTGTGATTGTGTGTTTGAATCCCACTTGAGGCATGGATGTCTGTCTGTTATGAGTGTTGTGTGTTGTTACGGGGAGTTATTTGCGATGGGCCGATCACTAATCCAGAGGAGTTCTACGGAGTGTGCTGTGTCTCGGTGTGATTTTGAATTCTGAACAATAAGGAGATCTTGGCCCACTGGGGAATGTTGAGCCATGGTAAATAAAGCACCATTAGGAGTAAAGTATGCTGTAAATTATGAAGTTCCCTGTTGTGTAATTTATTTCTACTTTTTCCCATTTCCCTTTTTCTGCCTAACACCCAACACACTACATCCTGAGTCATCTGTGTCCTCACTTTGGACAGGAAAACGAATTAGGCACCAATGCAAAAAGTACGTAGAAACCTGGTATTGGGCATTTTGGTTTTTATATTTCTAGACACAAAAGAGCGAAATGAATATTTTGAAATGTGTGCGACAAGTGTTGCATATATATATATATATATATATATATATATGTGTGTGTGTGTGTGTGTGTATGTGTGTGTTCATATGTATAAAACTAGAGAAATAGTGAATCTGCGGTTCATAAAGTTTGATATTGAAGGATTTTACAAAAAACTGTTCAGCCATTTTGCAAATTCGTCTAAATTTGTGTAATCTGTATAAAAATTGACGAACCTAACGGAACACTTAGCATGGAGACGCACAATTCCGCAGTGGGTGTCGCAGCGTCTATAGGTCTACCCATCATGCAACGCGGAAATCAGAATCCAGTCGTGATGACTTGCTGGGTATATGGGAGAGCCACTGGTTTAAACCTTCAAGGCCGAAATGCAATCGGTTTTATGTAAGCATTCAGTCCGTACCGCGCAGTAAACACACTCCGTCTCAGTTATATAAACCAGTCAGTTAATGCTGTATAGGGAAATAATCGCTGTTTGTTCTCAGATCCACACAAAACACACAAACACACTGTGTGGGCAGAACGTATAATTTGATAATGTTAAACTGGCGGTACATATAGTGACCACTGGGCTGTAAAGGGTTAAGCCTGTCTTACAAAAACCAGTCAGTTAATGCTGTATAAGGAAATAATCGCTGTTTGTTCTGAGATCCACACAAAACACATAAATACACTGTGTGGTCAGAACGTAGAATTGTTGAATGTTAAACTGGCGGTACATATAGTGACCGCTGGGCTGTAAAGGGTTAAGCCTGTCTTACAAAAACCAGTCAGTTAATGCTGTATAGGGAAAT
>Ga0123354_10014415_pt1 | contig 12312 bp, 8 predicted proteins | sample TergutLab28metaG_2_FD_97872 | JGI IMG/M metagenome (GOLD analysis project Ga0123354, IMG submission 97872) | Labiotermes labralis P4 segment gut microbial communities from Petit-Saut dam, French Guiana - Lab288 P4 | ecosystem: Host-associated > Arthropoda: Insects > Digestive system > Gut ... | reverse complement strand
TAACTGAATCATAAGCTTTCTTGAAATCTATGAAAAGCTGATGAACTTCTTCATTGTACTCCCATTTTTTCTCAAGTATTTGGCGAATGCAGAAAATATGATCAATCGTCGACCTGTTGCGTCGAAAACCACATTGATGATCCCCGATAATTTCCTTCACATATGGAGTTAACCTTGAGAGCAAGATGTTTGATAAAATTTTGTAAGCGGTTGGCAAAATTGAAATACCCCTATAATTATTACAATCTGCTTTATCTCCCTTCTTATGAATAGGTACTATGATCGACTCCTTCCACTCTTCAGGCAATTTCTCCTTCTTCCAAATAAAAGTGATAAGCTTATGAATCTCCCCGCAAATTGTTCCACCCCCCCGCTTTAATCAGTTCTGCCGGTATTTCCTTAGATGCCATTACTTTTTTATAATTTATCCCACCACACAATGACATTTTATAATGTCCCATGACACCCTAACTTTTTATAATCTATCCCAGGACAATGTGACTTTTTACACTTTTTGCTGAAGGCTAGTTCCATAAACATCATTTTTATACCATTAAAAACTGTCACACATGCTGACACTTACTCAGTACCCACATACCACTTTCACCTACATTCTGTACAAGAAACTTGTTATGTGAAACATTACATTTTTTTTTTTTACTGAATCTGACTCTACTTTATAAGTATAAAAATCCTGTTGGCTGAGCTCCAAACAAAATACCGCTCATTTATACTTCATATTTCAACAAACAAGCACTATCTTAAAAGCAGTATCTTACAAAACACTACATAACATTTTGACTTCTCATACAATTTCAAAACTCCTCCTTGGTCCTATACACTCTACTATTTAAGTGCTATATCTAATATTGGAGAAATCCTACATTTGGTTCTCAGCCCAACACAGCTGAGGCTTTCCAACATCAAAAACTCACACAAATGCACTGGAAGTATCTTAAAACAATTAATACCCATTTACTCCTACATCTCCCTAGACACCTTGTGCACTCAGTCTATGACTATACCTGTTCCCCCAGAGACTCTTCAGCGATACAATGTAGCCCACTTTTCTCTAGCAATGTGGCAAGAGTTGCAGTCTGCTGCTGCGAAGACTCAAGCTTTGACCGCAATGATAGAGTCTCACACTCAAGATTGTCAGCACGCTTTTCAGCAAGATCTCGAATATGTCCTATGTAGCTCTCCATCTCCTAAAATAAATACAGGAGATCAAATCATACTTAAAAATAGTGATCACTATTAGGTCCAATTTCCTACACATATAAAAGGTACTACACTTCTTTAGTTTTGCTATGAATATTCTTTCTTACTTTCTTGCTCTTTGGAAATTCTATCGGAATACATTCTCACAACACAATGTCTCAAATGTTGCCTAACAATAAAATTACAGGTATTTCAACATACTCAACAGAAATCTTACATCACTATATGATCCCACTCATGACCTTGACACACATCTGTCTAGATGTTCCATCCCTTGTTGGATATACTTATATCAGTAATAACGTAACGCATGAGTGATGTCTTTGATAATATAAATAGAGTTTGGGTACATACAAATACCACTGTGTTCAAACAAAGAACTTCAACAGCAACAACCTCTGCCATATCACAAAAAAGCCTTTTCGATTCCACAACAAAAACAATCCCTTCCTTATTCCTTGTCACTGTGGCAGGGCAAGTACACAGATCATGTCCTCAAAAATATAATCAAGATTTCATACCTCAGTTCTGTCTGTTTGGCCTGGACTTTCTGAATGGCATTACACACAATGTCACCATAACAGTAGCTCAGATGCACTATAAATGTTAGGTTTATCCATACCAGTGGTACTGAAATTCTAGATATCCTTCTTCCAACCATCACATTTGTCCCTAAATGAGTCTTCACTACTGCATACACAAGTAACCACACTTCAGTTGCAAAAGCCTTTCATCTAAGAGTATGCTTTCAACCACAACTCCAGAAACACTGTGTGCACATGATCTTTTGCCTCTTACACCCCTTCACCCTTAATGCCTTTTCCTCAGTCAGTACAGTGTAGATGAAAACACTGAATTTGGTTTGGGTCCAAATGTGATATAACTTTAGACACAGTACTAAGGAGGAAAAGGGCAGTGGAAGAAACAAACTGGTGCACTTTTCACTTATACAAACCATAAAACCTTTCAGTGATTAACCTAACCTCACTTAAAGTTGAATATGATGCATCACCACACCCATATTGTCCAGTCTGCCTGTGCACATGAAAAGTAAAAACTGGTAAAGGTGCCTTTAATTTTGAAACAATAATTGTTTTGTCACTGAGATTAATTATCAAGTATTCTTGCAAGCAGTTACTCTTGCTTTTTGGTCCTTATAATGTCCACTTCTTTCCAATACAGATCACAAGGTTGATGTAATGTTCTTTATATAACTGGACTCTTAGTACTTTGAATTGATAAAGACTGTTGCTTACACATACCTAATGGTTTCTTGTACTGGTGACCTAAGCACCACAGTTGTCAGAGGATGCCATGACAAATACAGGCTTTCTGTGTGATAAAGCCGCTATGCTCTAGTCAATGATAAAAGAAACTCTCTGTATTTTGTAGTGCTTGAAATTTTTGGTTAAGTCCAACCTCTTCTCTATAACTTCAAATATGGTAGGCACCTACTTATTCTATCTTCCTCCATAATGTTCTGACATGTTTTAGTGTTAATGAGAACACGGCCACAGTTGTACCTCTTTTGTTAAATGTCTTTGCTAACTCATGAATATTATTTCAAATTAGTATACTGATATAGAGAGTACAGTGATAAACTGTGTGAAGTACTGCATTACACCTAATAACATTACACTAAAAACAAACCCAGTGAAAATTAGGAGGATGCAATAAGTTAGACTAGTAACTGTAAAAAATACTCATATTCAGCATGAGGTATACAAAATCACTCTACTTTGAAGATGTTCCTTCACATTTCTCTGACACTCCACGACATGATATGGGGGGGGGGGGTAAATTTGGTAATCAGTGTTTAAGGTTTTTCTTACCTCCATTTCCTCACTCCTAAGATCACGTAGTTTGTCCAGCTGCCTGCGTGAACTACGTAAATTGCTTTCTGCATCCACCAGCCATCGCCACACATACAGCAACCGTTCCTCAACATGAAGACCGTCAAAATCCAACCCCTCCTTCTCGAATCGTTGGTGTATTTCAGACCATTCATCTTCACACTAGTACAAAAGTTTGAAGTATCAGACAATTATTGTGACGCATGCTTTCACATTCCGGCTGAACTACTGTGAAAACGTAATTGGGAGAATTTGAAACAATCAGCCCGTTTAATTAACACTACTAACATCATGGCTTCATTACCTCGCTACTCTTTCGGCTCATCTCTCGGTCTACTTCACGCACTAAGATGCTTTAGGACCAACAGATAACTCATTCTGTTTAACTAACGGCATAGGCCCTTTCACAAATTTAAAGAAACATAACTCAGCCAAGTGTCTATGCAACTGTTCTTTTCCTGTGCTAGGAATTCGAGGAGTTAAACAATGAAATGAATATACTCGCTTTGCACTTTATGAAGCTGCAGGGCGAATCATTCTTACGACTTCGTTTCCTCTTCGAAATATAAGCCTGAACACCATGAAACAGGGATCTGACACGAGATCCATGCACCAAAAAAAATTTTTGAGCATTCAAATCCTTCTCCTGACAGTTCGCCACCCGAACCAGAGACTACCGGCATCTATCCACGGAAGTGACGTCACGTCAAAGACACATTGGTTTTCCTGTGATCGCGAAGCAAATGTGTTAGTACCTCCACTACTACTACTGCTACTAATAATAATAATAATAATACACTGAAAAGCACCTTCATGACTGGACGTTTTGCGATCGCGTACTCTGAAGTTTGGGGATTTCTTTGACAGGACGCCATATCCATTGTTAAATGGTTTCCGACATTCAGAGGAGCAAGCTCTTGAATCATAAAGATCTGTGCAGTCCAAGATGATCCAAAAGGCTCTAAAACCTGTGTGAGAACCTCAGATCTCACAAGTTAAATTTTTTTGCCATATTTTATTACAAACCGAGACTTCTTCCTACATACATTAGTGTGGTACACTGTGTTTCGCATACTTCGCCCCACATAACACGAGAATAGTTGTCTCCTTAGTCTTGTATGGCATATGGACATTTGTGGCATGTGGACTGCTAAAGGGGAGACTATAAGTACTGAATAAACATTCTGTTTTTATTCACTTCACTGCAACTGCATTGTAGATCAAGGTGTGAAAACGTCGTGATAGTATCCTAAGTTGCAACATTTGGAGGACAAATGTTTTAAGACCACTTTATAAAGACTGAGGAAGAAAACTTCTCTGAAATACTACTGTCTACCAGTCTATAAAGTGCCATATTTCACAAGACCTGCATCTTCTTTTTTAAATTTGTTAAATTCACATGCAGACATCATTCAGGTTTGCATAAGGATATGAGGTTCTGTCAACGTTTGTCCAAACAGTGGAAACAATGGACCATCAGACTGTCAGCGCACCATGTTGAGCTTATATCACTTTCATCATTCATGCCAATCCACTTCAAAAACACTTGGTGCCATTTACAAGCCTTCTTAGGTACTGCACCATGTGTTAAGTCTCTGCAAACTGCACACTGTATGTGTTATGCCAAAACAGCAATCTGTTAAATTGGTTTGAAGCTCTCATCATTTCTGAACACTGAATGTCATTAAGCAATACCTACTTAACATGCCTGTCTGAATTCATAGACACACATACATCATGTATGTGTTTAGTGCCTTTGTCTTGCCCAACTCCCTACATCACAACCATCGTAAAATTTGTATGCTCTTTTGTTGTGAGGTGTGAAATATCACCAGACTTTTAACAGAATCTCTTTGGATGTCTGACACATACTTACCATGCAACAATATGCATGCACTTACACAATTAAACATGCGTAAGTGATCTTTGTGAAATGTCATGAATATAATACATAGATTCAAGGACAGAAGTCAAGTAAATGATGAATGAAAGTTAACATATTAAGTTATATAAGAAAGTAAACAAGCATGGACATGTCCTAAATATGAACGGTAAAGCAGTGACATGCAGAACATTACAGCTCCTGTAAGTCAAACACTATGGATGATAAAGGAAACCTTTCTTTTCACGATCAGTATTTAAAATTATATAAATCACCTAAATCAAGAAACAAAAACCAGGTGGAACAATGTTTTTGTTTTGTGTATTGTAATCCTAAAGAGCTGTTGGATAACAAATGGGTAGACGAAGAATTCTGAACTCAATGGTACGAGGCATTCCCCAGTTTTAATATGCTGTTATTTCTTCAAAAATACAATTTTAATTTGATGTAGTAGTCACTGCTCTGCATTCTAGTAAGCAAACATAAATATACAAATTAGTTTTCTCAGTGTTATCTTCTACATGAACCTCCTTTGTACAGTCAAATAAAACTTTTGCATTTCTTCTTATTATTACTTTTTTGTAAATGTTTTCATCAAAGCAATTACATATGAGCACAAAACAGAAGTGAATGTGTCCCATTTATTTCCAGTCCCAATTTTCTTGGACCTTTCTACTGATGTATCCAAAGCAAACTTATCGAGGCAGTCAAGCATCTTATTTCAGACCTTTCTGAATAGGACATGCAGTAGACAAATCTGTATCTAATATATGGGAAGTTATGTGCAAACATTTTACTCATTTTACACTGTACCATAGCAGTCTGCATAATTAAGAAATAGCATTTACAAAAACTTCCATTTCTGTCCACACACAATTAATAGCAGTACAATATAAGAAATATTCAGAAACACATATTGATATTGTGCATCATCTTCAGGCATATTATGTATTTTCGTTATATTTAATTACTGAATTGTATCAGTTAAGTGATACTGGGCAGGACCCTTCTGGTCAACATTATTGTCAAATACATGAAGTTGACAATCAATGATGATGACGACAACAGTGGCAAATCCCGGTCAGGGGTCAGGTCCAGCAGAACAGTACACATGTCCTTCCAGTTATCCTTCTACTAGATCTGACCACTTAATCAGGATTCACCAGTGTGTGGTAATGATGATGACAGCAGTAATAACATTGCTTTTTTTTATAAATCCTTCAGTAACTCATATTTACATCTAATATGAATCTCAACTGGGCCTTCCCTGCTAATCTGATACACATGAACACATTTTTGTAGAAATGTATTGCTTTTTAATACTTTCCTACTGTTGGGTTATGTATCACTGTTAGGTCCATTTATTTTAGCAATATTAATATAGTAATAACCTTGTGGTATAATCAATGAATGTATGTTTACAATTGCATTTACATAATTTACAATTACTGCACACAAAAGCAACTGTATTATCTGCATTACTCTTATTTGCAAAATTCCATAATAACCCTGATGAAAGGAGCCTAGGCAAATTTCTTCCTTCTTTCCAGTAATATTGCATACCTTTATTGGATTTCCTCCTTTCTCCATGAAAATAGTTAAAGAAGTTACGTTTTTATCCATCAGACACAATTTTAGACACAGACCCACCACCTGCGTTTGTGATAACTGCTATGTAAGAATGCCCTTATACACATGGTGGCAACTTGCACAGTTAATACTTCATGGCTCCATGAACTCCTAAATTACAGTATATACAATCAAGTACTTCATCCAGTGATGATACATTAGCAGCCTGAAGATGTCCAAACATCAAAATTTGTAGCTGAATATATTATCAATTGTTGGGTAGACTGAAATAAAAGTTACAGTAAACATTTTCAGTAGCTTAACTGATTTCATGAGTATGCTGTAGAGTTTCTCTCTGCTGACTTGGAGGAGGTTTTCAAGAACATAAAACGGCTATGTACTCTCTCCAAAATCTGATGAGTACAGAATATATTATGAAACTTAACTACATCAAAATTCACATTCAAAATCTCCAATACCTTTGTCTGCATACTGTATTAACTCAGAGGGAAAAAATTTAATGTATAGTGGGTAACTTACGCTCCTGATAATTATTACCATTTTCAATCTAAGACTTTTAAAGATATGGCAACCAAGCACATTTTTCCAGTGTCTGCTTAAGTGGAAAGATCATGTCCATTGTGAAACTCCTTGAAAATTGTTGTTAATTTGGCTGATGGTTAAAAATTACCAAATAGCAATGGTCAGGAGAGCTAATACTCTCTTTTGTCAGTGTGACTTCATTATCCTTCTATACCTGTTCAGGCTCTAAACATGTAAGTCTGGAAAAACAGAAGGATCAGACTCTTTTGTGTATGTTTCTGTACGTGATATTCTGCTGTCTACTGAGTAAATGGGTGATATTAAGTGTTAACAAAAATAATGTGCACATCTAAATATCAGCTGTTAACGTGTATGGTAGAAACAAAGTAACAGCAACTTGATGCATCATGCTAAGTTTTGTAGGTTTGCATGCTGAGCTTTCCATCTTTGTAACATGTGTTCCAAATCTAGGTATGCACAATACACAGTAAATGTTGTACTAATGAACTCCATGAAAATAAAGCTGTTAGAATGAAGATGCATCTTGCTACACAAAGACTTCACAAGTGTGATGTAACTGATTTACAACATGTAGCAGCAAAATCTATGACAGCATTGCAATTTGTGCCACACTCTTGTATTAATATTGATGTACTTAATTCAATAAAAACTTTCTGCAGTGAGTGTTTTAAAGCTGTGTGTAGTGACACATAATGCAGACGATTGAACATGTCTGCAAGTCAACCTGTTTTACAAGTGACTGCATTTTTTTATTCCAAGATACATTGTGTAACATACCGTACAACTACAATACAAACCATCAGACAGCTTACAATACTACATAAACAAGAAAATCTGCTATGCAATAAATGTAACTCTACCTTTATTAGGAAAAGGCTTGCATTCAGTGCAACTTCTCTTTATGTGCACACAACTACTTAATGTAGACAGGATGCTGTATGCACAGAACTAATTTAATACAAGTATCTGCACTTTTACGTTCCTGTATATCATGTATAGACTTAGAATGTGAACATATGACAAACACCAAAAACAAACATTAACAGGCTGAAAAAAACAATTATCTGTTGCAACTACATATTTTATCATTTTATCTGCTGGTGGAAACCAATCTATTGTATAAATGTACAACTGTCAAATAAAAGTGAACATTTCAGGATATTTTCTTATGGAATTTTGGTTGCGTGATGATAAACAGTTTCTGCTGTACCCACACAAGTTGTTTTATGCAAAAATAAATGCCATGGAACATTTACTTTCAAAAAACACAAACATTTATCTCTACTGCCTGAGAGTACCATGGGTACTGGTCAATGTTGCAACATATGACCTCAGTGTGTTAAATTTCTTACTGGGGATCAGCAACATTAAAGATTTTACTTCATGAAAAAATAGTAAACATCCACCTAACTGAAATACAAGATTCTGCATCACTCCTTTAGAATCTGCTTCACAATCTCTTGCAAATTTGAAATGAATAATTTCACTTAGCTTAGCAGGCAGAACCACTGAACATTAAGGAGATCATATACGAAGTTTTAATCATACATCTTTCCCTGCACTGTAAAGAGCATCGTAATGAAGAACGAACTGAAATTAAGAGTAACAATCAGTGACGGTTTGCTATAAACTGAACCCAACTAATACAGTTACAACTTGCAGTAAAACTTCATAGAATGAGGAGATCTGTGGGTCAAAATTTTACTTTTTGTTTTTCAGCCTAACTCATGGCGGTGAAGCAAAAAAAGAAAAAAGTACAAATGGAAAATATTGAACTGATATATATATATATGTGTGTGTGTGTGTGAACTGTAGAACAGAATTTTGTTACTACTCTGTTGTGTGTACAACAGCATTAAGGGTGAGATGAAGTTGGAACAAGATGATCTACTTACAAATAGATAAAAAGTGTTAAGCTGTGTTACATTTACAGCTTCAGTCAAACCATAACACTGCATATCTACTTTGAAATGAAAATTTATTTATGAGAAGACCTTCCTCAAAGCAGTGAAAATGAAAATGATGCTGGTGCTCAACTGTGGTTATACTGGACAGATGATGTGGTATTTGTGCAAAAGTCTGTAAAAAAAGAGAGAGAGAGAGACAGAGAGAGAAAGAGGAGCATAATTATATTAATGATTTGATGTCCTCATAGCAGAAAGTAGTTAGATCATGTATGTTCTGGAATGTCATATTCCAGAAGGCAGTAACCTCAGTGTTTTATCTGTTTTGCAACATTATGAAGCATTAGTGTGAAACATTTGTTTACATGTTTTTCCCCAATGCCACTGTGGTAAAAATGTTTTCATACATAAATTTCAGTTAAGTTCATTAACAACATTTAATAATAATAATTTCTACAGCCACTGAATATTAAAGCACGGCCCATAAACGGAAACAGAATACCATGTGAGTCACGGCATACAGCTATCAAACTACTGGCCATGCAACACCGCGTGCTGCTATATGAAAAGAAGGGATCCACATGACTGGAAGTGTGTCACAGTCCTGCCAACAGCATGTGTTTTGCAGATTTCTGTTTCCTAAAACTGTCACTAAAATTTATGTATGATACTGGGATGTGTACAAGAAACACAACAGAATGATAAGGTGAAATGCTGGACATAGCTCAGTCGGTATTGTTTTACTCATATAAATCTATGACTTTCATAAATCATTCCTAACTGCAGAAATGTGTCAGTGTGTGACCACAAAAACATATTTTCATTTCCTTCTTGATGCCATTAGATGCCTCCAACTTTTTCATCACAGAAAGCATACTCACACCTAAGAAGTGTGGTCACATGAAAGGGACAAAAATACAGACTTATAATGCATGGTATTTTTACCTGACATAAATATATTCGGAAGTCAGAGGTTTAGTAGGATAAAAAGGTAAATCAAAATACAAAGTTGCATATACATGCAACAGGAACCTTTCAACACAATCATTTATACCATTACAGATTAAAAATACACTGACATAATTGAAGTAAAACATTCCCATTGATATTACTGCTTTATTATTTTATGTCTGATGAAACAAAACCAGGACAATGTTAATTTAACTTTAATGCCCACTGCTTCAAGACAATGTAAACAAAATTAATGCACATTTGAAAAGGGCATCAATTATAACTATACTTAGGAGCAGGTGGTGTGCAGTTTAATACATGTGTTTATATAAACAAGTTTCTGCCAACCTTTCTTGAAACTGATGAATTTGGACACAAGGTGCACAACTAATCAGATACTATGGAGAGAGAAAAAACCAATTTACATACTTATAAATTAAGGATGTTACACATTTTCAAGAGTTACTATAACACTTCCCCCACGCAGAAAGAAGGCTAAATGTTCTATGTAAAATTTTTTAGATTTGTGGAGCACCCTGCAAAACTCCCAACATCATGTAATGTTTCTGTTTGTATAATACAATCAAAAAGTATATGCTACTGAGAAATAAAGAAAAATATCTGCATAACATGGCTTAACATTTCCCAGTACAGCTCACTCTGGCGTCAGTTCATACCCTGGAAAAATCACTCACCAACTTCAAGTACACACACAGCACACAAATAACAAGCTATTTTACATGAGGCCTCAAAAGTTGGTCAGACTGAAGGATGTATTCAACCACACTACAGTTCTCATTTTATTAACAGTCAAATTATGCTTGATACTAATTAAATATACCAATTAATACACATAAAGGTTAATTAGTTCTTACATACATAACCATACATGACAATACAATTCCCCTGTACGAATTCCACATATAAATTTAATTTGATGCCATGTCATTATCAATGCAGAATTCCAGCAGTCTTTGTCACACGAGCATAAATATTCAGGCTATCATGAGGCAAGCACATATAAGCCTTACCCCTTAGAAGGGCCATTCTCCCTAATAAGATGCCCATCAAGCCATTTAATCAACTTCTTCCTGTCCCTCTATCTATAATTTAGGGTTCATTTCCATCCCCCTTTATCAGTCTCACCAACTTTTGGATGATTTATACAAGGACTGCAACTCATAAAAAGAACATGTGAGAAGGATAAAGGGGAAATAAAGGGGAGGGGTTACCTTCTATACGATGGGACTAGAAAGTAATTTTGGGCGTGGTGTTAGTGAGGGGGTGGAGGCTCTGTAGATTGATTCCTGCCTTCCAAAGGACGCACAGGTTTTCTGCGGGTAGGACCTGGTGAACTTGCCCCTGCCCCACCTCTTACTGACCCCCCTCGACCACCATAACCTCCCCCCACTACAGCTGGAGATGGAACAACTTCCCGGATAGTGCCTGTACCGGTTACAACTCTCACTGGTGGTTGTTGCTGTTGCTGCTGTTGTGATGCTAACAATCCACCACCCCCACCCCCCACATTGCTCCTGATTCCACCACGAAGATCATGATGTTGTGTTGGCTGTTGCTGTGCTGCCAGGGAGGAGGAAGATGCTCCAGCAGGTATCTGCTGCTGTCTAGGCAGCAACAGTGTCTGACTTGCTGCTCCACCTAAGTTTCCACTGTTGCGTGATGAAGATCGCTTTGGAACCATCAAAGGTGTTGCCTTCTGTTGCTGACATTGGTGCTGCTGCAAGCCAGACTGCTGTTGTGGCCCTGTCTCGGATGCACTACTAGTTGATGGTGAGGCACGTGGAGAGCCTGAGTTACCATTACTATTGCCCTCATTTCCTGGGCTGGCCCTGGAGCTCGCTTCCTCACATTCTTTCCTACTTCCTGAAGCACAGTCTGGGGATAACCCATCCAGCAACAAGGAAGCGGCTCCTTCAGTTAATGTGGCCAACACTAGCTCCTGAACAAACAGGCTACGATCTGCACGTTCCTGTTCCACAGACTGCAGTTCCAAATCGGTTAGAGTGCTGTCCATGCACCTGCAAACATACCAGTAATTAGGTTTGTTTAAACATCATCTGTTTTGGGACAACAGTAAGAACGCACTCATGAATTTACTGGCCAAGGTCATGCAATATCAGTATTAAATGTAATAATTATGAAAGCTATCATGTGCAGAACAAAATCCCACTAAATGTATGTCCTTAAGTTTCCATTTTTTCATCACACACTATAAATGGCGGGGGGGGGGGGGGGGGGGGGGGGGAGAAAAAAAAAAAAAAGTGGGGGGATTGATGGGGGTTTTCATTTTGTGTGATAAAAAAAAAAAAAAAAAAGTTACACAAAAAATAAAAAATAAAAATAATAC
>Ga0123354_10014413_pt1 | contig 12313 bp, 9 predicted proteins | sample TergutLab28metaG_2_FD_97872 | JGI IMG/M metagenome (GOLD analysis project Ga0123354, IMG submission 97872) | Labiotermes labralis P4 segment gut microbial communities from Petit-Saut dam, French Guiana - Lab288 P4 | ecosystem: Host-associated > Arthropoda: Insects > Digestive system > Gut ... | reverse complement strand
GACTCTTCGCTGTATTGTAACCAAACTACTCTCATCTAATAAACCCCAACATATGTGTATCCAGTGCAACGGAGTTACGTTATTACTACATTAAGGAACCCTCACCTCGGTGTCCTGACCGAGGTTCGAGTTTCGCTCCTGCCAAGAGCAAAATCTACGATACACTCTCGACCGGGAATAGGCAAGTATACAACACACTTAAAAAATTCCATAAGCCTGAAATTGCATAACTTGAAATTGTATAATTGCGTGAGTTGCAAGGGTGTCTGTACAAGAGTGATGTCCTTCTGAAGCCTTGTAACTATGTTTCAGTATCATTACAAAAGTATTTTCTTTGTATATTACAGTTGGATCATTAAAATTTGTGGTATAATAGAGACTGCTGTTTTCATTTGAGAATACAACTTCTGTGAATATGGGTAATGTAATGCACAATGATGAAAGCTGCCTCCTGGAAGGTGATGTCTTATAATCTGGTACATTTCTACTAACACTTCAGAGAAACATGCTGCCCCTTTACTCAGAAGAAGAGTAAAGAGCACAAAACTCTCTGACTCAGTCCTAAAGAATAAAGAATAAAGACCCACAATTTTTAAATTAATTCAAAACTCCAGTAATTATGCTGTTTTACCTTGATCATCAAAGGCATGGGTGAGTTCATGGCCCATCACAACACCCATCCCACCAAAATTAAGTGATCGCGGGTGCTCAATGTCATAGAATGGAGCCTGCAGTATTCCAGCAGGGAATACGATCTGGTTCTTTGTTGGTGTGTAGTATGCATTCACTGTTGGGGGAGTCATGCCCCACCTAAACCACAAGATAATATGATTCTTTGTACTAGCCTTATTACAAGTAAATTCACTCACAATGTCACCAAATAATTGTAAAAAAAGATGCAGATTTGTTATTTTCATTGATACACTGCGCATGTTGTCGAGTTACTCAATTAATATACCAACTAATGCACTTATATAAAAGTTTCACATTAAAACACTAAAACCGCTCCGACATGTTTCGGTCCTAAGACCATCATCAGGGAGCTGTATATTCCTTGCTAAAGTCACACTAAAAATAGTCGCAGATTAATTTCATTGTACAAGTTGGGTATTGTGGCAGCATGCCATGTTGTGTAATGTTACTGACGTATTACATTATTTCATGTACAAATAAATAAACGTTTTCAGCAACACATTCTTCTAAATGTGGTTTACATTTAGTGCACCAAACAACCGTTTTTGTGTTACATTTATGCACAATGTTTTATACAACAGCTTGAGAAAAACTGTCACTTTACAAAATCAGGCAATGTTATCTGACAAAAAACACATTTGTCTTGTTTTCATACTCCAATTAAATTACAAGACTGAATTTTGCTGCAAGGCACATCACAACAATCTAAACTTGGAAATGTTGCCAATTCAGCATATCCAACACATTTCTGTCAGAAATGTTGTCCTGTTTATTAATGAGAAGGCAGACAGAGTTCTACAGTGTAAATTCTCCTATAAGATACATAAAGGAACATGACTACCTTCCTCAATATATTAAAGCTTTGACTAATGATCATAAATATTTTAAATCCACATTGAAGAGGTTCTTACATCATCATTCTTTGTACTCAATGAATGATTATTATGAATATAAGGAAGATAAAAGAATATAAACCTTAAGAGGCTGATTCACTGATACATTATTTTAACCCTGCTAATATTATACAATACTGATAGCAACACACACCTTAATTGTAATTGTTCTGATGTTGTAATTACTAATAACTATATCACCATTGTATAATAATTATTTTTAAGCATTTGACATCTGTATTTTTAACAGATATTTATACAACTATTTTGACAATTTCCACATTCTTGGTACTTTACCTGTATATGGATATATGGAAAATAAATTGAATGAATGAATGAATGTTTCAAGGAAAGCATTTGTGCTGGTGGGACATATGCATCAGGCTTATATTAACTTCTAAACGAGTGCATTAGGTTCTTATACCTTGTCTTGTTCACTGGTTGGTCAATTTTCTCTATATTACGCCTCAAGTTATATTGGTTCACACGTATGTTGTTCTCAAAGTATTCATATTGTTGGATAGTCAAATCCTTGTACTTCTCATCCAGTTGGGTTGGATTAAGGATGTAGTTTGGAAAACCTGAAAAAGTTTCAAGAGTTTCTATTATATTGGGGTTTGTGTAAAAATGTTTCAAAATTACCTCCTAAACAACTGCACTTTGAAAGGTATATTTTATTCCCTATTAAGAAACTTCATGCTTCTGAGGTAAGAGTTTGTATTTAAGTAGCCAGTATCACAAGATTATTTTTTTTCCCCCCAAGGAAAAAACCCATTGTATGTAATGATGTCTTGTAGCACACTGTAGGTGACCATTAATGGTTATGACTGGACTTCCATAACCTCCCTGTTCTCAATGTTTGCTTCCAGCTATTTACCGTGTGTTTCAAAGGAAAAAAATTCCTATTAAAAAGTCACAGATTTAAGTCATCAGAAGGGGTGAAATTAGCAATGATAGCAGCACTTAAGGAACTCAGGGGGCTAGACTTGCAACATTGCTTTCAGCACTAGTACTGGCACAAGCTAAAATGTGTCACACTGAAAGAGAACTTTTTCAAAAGTGATGTGTAGCAAAACCAACATGACAGATATCCTCGAAGAGGCAAAAGTTTACAAACTCTTAGACTCTAGTACATAACATCAGAATGCACGTTGCTATTTTGTTGTGAGATGACATGAAAACTCACCTATCATGTCCGTGATGGCATCAGCTTTACTCTCTGCTGCATCCCGAGTCTCATTATCCATCCACTCAAGGTTTTTCAGGTTAGCCTTGAAAGCGTCCCTCACATCATTGATCATTTCCTCAGCCTGTGGATAAACCGGGACAAGAGACAAATTGTAAAATGGGGCCGTTTCTCCCTTACATCCTTGTCTTACTACAGGCCTCCACTTGGGGCCGTTTCCCCCCACCGCAGCTTTTCCTCTACACAGACACTCCCCTCCCCATCCCTCCTCTTTCCAATTGGCCCAGACTTCTTTTGAGGTAAACCTTTACCTGTATAAATACCCTAACAATTTCCTTCCAGTTATTTTTCATATTTGCACGACCTATGAAGATGGGACAGGGTGTTCTGAAACTTGGCACATAAAATTCTGGTGCAGAGGCATCACTCAAAATAAAGAATACAACACCCTTAACTTTATTTACTGCTTTGAATGTAACGTTATATTACTGGCAGTACCTGTAGGCAAGTAGTAGGACCTGCATTTTTAAAAATTACACTACTACTACTAGTAATACTTCAGCTTCTGCCCAGGCAATAGGCTACAGCCTGTGTGTGTTTTGTGTGTGTGTGTGTGTGTGTGTCTGTCTGTCTGTGTGTATGTGTGTGTGTGTGCCCTCGCATGTGGGCATTTTTTTTTCCTGGTATATCATTCCTATTATGTTCATTTTAGATAAAATTTCATATTGAAAATAACAAAATATCTGTTGCTATGCAGTGCTTCTAATGTTTATACCACAAATGCACACATTACGAGTTTAACCCTTATCCTGCTAACGTAGAGAATATGGTGAGCTCCTAACAATACCAGCAGATGGCAAATGGGATTTAACTTGGCGTTTAAAGGGTTAACACAGTAATAAACAATGTATAATTTTAATGATCATATAAAATTTCTGCTTTATTCCTGTGCTGCTCACGTGTTTCGACATCCATGTAAGCGAAGAATAATTTCATCCACTTGTCCATTTGTTCTTTCTCTTATTCATTGCAACCAAATCATCGCGCAATGCTCAAATGCACTCAGAGTAATAGAGGAACTTAATAAAACAAACAATGCTACCTACCATTGGTTTGGAATTCCCGTGAAATACTTCTCGGACGAACATAGCTCCGACAGCGAATCCCAGTACATTATTTGTGTCAGTAACACAGTACCTCCATGGTTCTTCTCCACCTTCAGAACCAACCAGAGCTTTTCGTAGTCCATTGTAGGCATCTCGAAAGGCTTTTGAGAGGCAGGCAGTTAAACTGCGTACAGTCTGCCATACCAAGTAGTTGTTCAGAATACTGGAAATATACAGAAAGTACATTGAACAGTAATAAAAAAAAACCTGCTGTTCCAAGACTATTTACTGTTATATACAAAATGAGTAATAATGAGGCTGATAAGCTGAAAACCCATTTACACACACTTTCAGCTACTAAATACACAGGCAATACCATTAAAGACTCACTTTAATTATTAAGCAACAAATGCACTATATAAAATTACACATTAAAACACTTAAAATCGCTCCGACATGTTTCGATCCTAAGATCATCCTCAGGGAGCTATGTTGTTCCTTGCTAAAGTCATTTTAAAAACATTAAAAAAATAATTCCATTATATTAACAGAGTGTTGTGGCAGCATATCGTGTTGTGTAAGGGTACGTTGTTAGGAATGCGTCTGGCTATGGTGTGCGTCGTGTGTTATGTAGTAACACACGACTTTAGCAAGGAACAACGTAGCTCCCTGAGGATGATCTTAGGATCGAAACATGTCAGAGTGATTTTAAGTGTTTTAATGTGAAATTTTATATAGTGCATTTGTTGGTTAATAATTAAAGTTATTCTACAAAATGCATGGTGCAACAATGAGGACCATTAAAGAATGTCAAAAAAATTCTGAAAAAAGCAGTGCCAAATCCTAGAAGACCTGAATTCTCCTCAGCCAGTGGGGCTTTGAACATTTTATACACATGGCAGGGAAATGAAGTCCAGTGACAGGGAACTGCTTATCACTACACATTTGTAACAGAGTTTATTGTTATCTGTAGTCACAAGATTATGATAAAAAGTCAGAATTACACAATATGTAAATCAAACGTTAACTGTTTAATGCAGGATACTTCAAGCTAAGAAATACGGAAATAAAGAGCAACAAGCTACGTGCATAACACGCTAAATCATAAAAACCTCTCAAGAGCAAATAAGAGGTAATTTTTTATTTTTTGTACCTTCATGCACGCAATTCGCCATACAGCTACCACATTCAAACAGGACAACACTTAAATACATGAATGTTGAACAATTTCATATCAATTTTGCACAAATCACTTACATCAAACAATATTATTTTTTGAAAATGCATTCATTTACTATTGACTTTCATGACAAAAATAACTTTGGAATAAACTGCTGAAATGGTACTCACTATATGGTTCAGACACTGTTATCATTATTTTTAATTAAAGACACACTAAGAAATTAAGATATTTAAAACAAAAATTATGTAATTTCAAAGAGAACTGCTGGATCCAATTTGGATGCAGTAATAGAGCAAATTTTTTAAAATGAAGAAGTAAAAAATTTACACAAGCCAAAGTGGCAATGACAGTGGAATCTGAGAGATTATGATATAATTGAAATGCGGTTTGGAAGGCAAGAAAAAATGCACATAGAATTTTTGTTGGGAAACTTATTGTAAAACAGCCATGTGGAAGATTAGGAAAAAGACAGGACAGTAAGAGGGGTTCAAGAGTGTGTTTAATACTAAACTACAGTGGCAGCAGTTTCTGCAATCACAGAGTTACTGACTTACATACAGAATTTAACGTAAGTCAAAAATATTCTGGTGGTTAAGTTTAGGTGACAATATAACAATTAAAAATAGGATCTGATAAATTTTGTGATATCAAAGGAAAGAATTCCTTTTGTTTTCTTAGAAGTAACTGACTATTTTCAAATGTAAACAGATACTTTATCTGTGATTTACACTTTGTTACTTCCTGACTGCACTCACATCTTCCCTTTTGTTGACTGCGTATAATTAGTAACAAGTGCTGACAGCTTGATGAGATACTCTGGTGCGTACACTACAACCATCTCCTTGCCTGTAATGTTCCTGTGTATTTGACGCATTGCATCTGTGAAGTATTTCTGCCATGACATCTGCATAGGCAAAAAGACATATTTAGTTTATTTTACTAAACTACTTGTATAAGAGGCCAGATTTTAGGTTTTCATGGTGTTATTGTTGATGATTCAGGTAGTATGGGGTGTAACACTGTGTTGAGTGAGTAGAATCATACAGCCTTCAACTTCACGGTCGAGAATTGTAAGATTTTCTGCTTGACCTGAACCCACAAAATGAAGTGAGTATGATCTTTTGAAACGTTCAAAACTACTGGCCCAATAACACTGTGTCATATCGCAGAAGACTTGAATTTACCAGTTGTGTAACATCCTGGAAGTTCAACTGTCATAGAGTTTAAATACAAGGAGGAATTTGATTTACAAGACATAAAGGTGGCACAATAGCAAGAACTGAAACCATTCTTGTGCTTTATACTGGATTTCAAATTGTCTAAAACAAATAATAGGGTACCCTCTCTCCATTTTTATACCATTATCAATGGTAATTATGTAAACTGATGCATAATCATAAAATTTTCTGTTATGGCTTTCCAGAAACTATCTAAATTTCTGTACCCATCACGCATACAGGAGCTGTGATAGCGTACATGGTGTATTGACTAGGCTGAAGACTGGATGATTTTGTGTTTGATTCCAGGTAGGAATGAAATGCTTCCCTTTTACAGAATGTCCAGGCCAGCTGTAGGGTGCACCAGCCTTCGATTAAAAGGGTAATGGATTTTTCCCCCAGGTTTATAGAGGTTAGGGTGTGAAGTTGATCACTCATTTCCATCTAATGCTGAGGTTAAGAATAAATGAAGGTGTACTTCCACTACCCCTACATGCCATCATGGCATGCACAAGGGAACTTCTGGTTTTTCACCTCATCTCTGCCATCAGGGACTTAACAATGGCAATAACACAAAGCTGTAGCATGTATGCATCTATATATACATACAGTCATGAACACAACAATATTACAATTAGTAGCAATATATAAGATACAGCTACTAACTGTAATATTGTTGTGTTCGTGATTGCATGTATATATAGATATATACACGCTACAGCTTTGTGTTATTGACCTAACACAACGGGGATGACACATCTTAAGATTAATGATGGCAATTTAAATAAAGAGCAAAAAAAAAAATCTGTTTCAGTTCCAATTTAGAATTCACAAGAAATAATCTCTCTTTTCCTTATGTTCTTTGACTCAAAAGTGAGTGAGAACATTGCCACTGCATATTTCAGCTATAACAAGTCACAAACCATCCATCTTTTTTCAACAGCCAGCACTGACAATAGAGATTCAACTACATGATAGCAAACATGCAGTTGTTTCAACATACATTTGCATTATAAATCGAAACCTGTATAGAAGGAATCTTTCTTGTATGTTTATTCATTATTGATTCAAGAACCCATTTACTGCAGGTCAACATTACTGTGGTAAGAGTAACAAAATTTATAAGGAAAATTTAGCTTTTTCAGGGGCTATTCTATTGATATATCCATTCACAAACATTCACCTCACTCACACACAGAAGACTGAATATTGTGGCGGCCATTTTAACTTAAAATATTCATTTTTTGTTCAGGACTTATAAATTGCTAACAGACAATTCAAGATCACTTAAGCGTAAAACAACATGGCCAATAAATATACAACAGAGTGAGTGAGTGGAAGTCCCATAACTTTCATGGCATTTGTGGACATATTTTTCTTTGAACAGAGTTTCAAGGGAAGCAGATTTGACCTGCAATTTAAATTTAAATTAGTGTCAAATTAAGATATTAAGATTTTGATAAACTTTTAAATTTCAATAAATTTCCCTACACAATTATTTTAATTACATTAAATGTAAAATATAAACTAAAAAAATACAAAATAAACAACATTGTTTGCCAAACTGCAAGTTCATGCTGTTGGAAAGACTGTTTGAAATAAGCATTTACAATGAAGTAACCACCTGTAATATTGTAATTTGTGGACAAACATATTAGATACTTTAACCTTCAAACGCCAAGTTAAATCCCATCTGCCATTTGCTGGCATTATTAGGAGCTCACCATATTCTCCACATTAGGAGGATAAGGGTTAAAAAGTTCCGGAATTCTGTTACAATAGTAACAAATTTATAAACACAAGGGTGCACAAGTTTTCCAAAAATCTAGAAGCCACCTGAAAATTCCAGGTGTAAGAAAGTTGTCATGAAGCAAATCCCATACTAAGGACAGACAAATACAAGATACCACCACACATCTTGTTGACACGGTGACCCGGCACCCAGGAATTGTGCACCCCTGTGCAAAGCTATGTGAATGGTGTGACATGTAAAACTGATAACACTGACAATATACACAACATTTCTCAATTTTACAACCAACTCTGCAACTTAATATCAGTACAGTTTCAAACATCGGTAAGAATTTCGTATGTGACTACTTTGATTTTGATCATTTCATAAAGCAAATGCTAAGGAGTTGCTGTTTTTTTATCATTCAGATCTGTATTTAATGGCCAAGAAAGGAAGAATATATTAATCTTTAGTAAGCCTTACAATTGCCGAAAGCATTGTGTTCAAAATTTAGTCACTGTAACACTAATACATATTACACACAGTCTAAGAGACTCAACAGATGTCCTAACATCTGTCAGGCTGTACCGTGCCCACTACACATCACGTCAATCAATCAATCAATCAATCAATCAATGTTCAGGCTATGCCATATTTTGCAAACAACCTCTTTTCATATAGTGTGTTATCAAGTGTCCATATCTTTTGAGTACTTGGTTTTTTTCTGTTAAGGTGTTTGTGATTAAAGTAGAATGATATTACAGCACACTGATATTATTGTATTAAACGAATCTAAAGCCATCCAGGAATATTATTACAACCAACAGCATTATATTTGTGTTTAGATTTTTTTATATACAAAATCCTACACACCAGCAGTACTCACTAGAAATCCAATAAGAACTGACACTAAATCTCCACTGCTCCAAAAAGGGTAACAGTTTATAGGTGCTGCAATTTAAACTGAAGAATGCAACAGGAACTATAAATTTAAAATATCATAAATGAATAACTAGCACAATATAAACTGAATATTTTATTCGTGTTTTATAAAATACTATCACACATTAGAATTCTCTTCAAACACAAACTTAATTGATGTTTCATCTGCAATGTGCCCCAGCAGCCCTGGGTTATATGCCCATATCCCCAAACCATTGCTACTAGCACATTCTGTTGACAGGTTTTGTAAACACTGGGTCACTGAACAATACATTCAGTGATGACTGAAGCCATCATTTGGCCTTAATGTGATATGGCTAATGTGTTAAAGGACAGAGCCTGATGTGGAATTAAAAAAAAAGCAAGTATTATTAACATTAATGCTTGGAATTTGACTGAACTTTTGAATTGCTGGCTGCCTTCAAACAAGAGGCTGAAAATTATGCAAATGCATAGGTTATGTACCTACAGTTCAGCAGACTGAAAGGTACCTTGCAGAAGTATGCTGACTGGAAAAGTGATAATTACTTGCGCACAAACCACAATAAAGGGTTTTATTAACTAACAGTATTTTCTGGCAAACACCTTACCTGACAAGCCCTTTCTCTTCCAATAATAAATGGTCAGGGTGCAATGACATCTCCTAAACGAGAATTCTACTTGAAACTGAAAACTCCTTTTTCTTAGCCTAAAAGTGAAACAAGATTTTACTTAACTAAATGCAGGGTACATTCTGAGGACCGCACAGAAGTAAAACAGAAAGTGCATGGTGAAAATGAGTGATGTTACAGTTTACTGGATGTGTAACATCTGATACACTTATTTTTGGCGTTTCCTTGGTACAAAAATAAAACAGCACACAGATAACATTAAATGTTAAGCCGGTAAGTCCTGCCACAGGCTCAACAGATATTATTTCCTGTAGTATTGGGAACTCATGAACTAATGCAGTGCTACTGTAGTATCTTGATTGTCTGACAGGTGACAGTGAAAAACACATGCTGCCAACAGTTTGTTGAGAGAAACTTTAAATATTAAAAAGGAATAAGATTATTTCCAAAAACTAACCTAAAATAAAATTATATTCTGAATTCTTAGAAGTCAGGTGTTCTGAAATCGGACAATGTAATAATTACATCACATTTGAGTGTATCTATGAAATGAAACATATCACCAGTCACATCAGTATGAACTGTACACATATTCCTCCTTCAAATATGGCCAGTATAAATATATGCACGTGCACACACACACAAATAATAATTTACATTTTACATATATACACGGACGCACATGATCCTGGAAAATATGTAGGGAATATTTTCTTTACCAAGCTATTAATTACCTTCTACTGTACATAGAAATGAAGCTAAATTTAAGGACTCACTAAACAATAATACTGCTACTTGTCACTTACAAATGGTGCGATCTGTTGCACTTCCTTCAGTGGCATGAGGTGATAGAGTTTCTCCTCATCACGACGATCTTCAGGCGGGGAAGTGATCTCTGCAATTTGTGTCTCAAATTCAATCACTGCCTGCATCTGAGCTCTTGTTGAGTTCTCCTCTCCTCCAAGCAGAACTCCAACCTACACCAACACATACACACATGTACCAACTTACATACAATGTTACATAATATGCAGAGGTGGCAGTGTGACTAGCTATGGTCACAGAAGCACAATGATCTGGCATTCAAATCTCAGCACAGGCAAGACACTTCTCATCACCAAAACAATCAGACCAGCTCTGCAACCCTCCCAGCCTTGTATTTGTTAGTTATGGTAAGTCTCTTCCCCAGAGCAACAGCAGCCTGGTCATGAGGCTGACCTCTCACCTCCATCCAGTACCAAGGTTATGATAAGTGCAGCTAAACCTACACACCTTCATGGCATGTGCAGGGACAAATTTACCTTTATATAATATGAATACAATTACAGTCTTGTTATGATTGGACAGCATCACATATTAATACTGAAAACTAACAACTTGAAACAGCAATGGTCAACAGTAACATGTTGGCCTGCTTGCTACCAATTATAATTATTTGCGATTTATGTCCTGCTACCACATTGATCATGGCTGTACTTTGAATGCATGACCTTACATCTGTTTTTTTTTTTTTGGTCCAATGCCACCACATGTCCTTGTGGACTTCATGGTCCTCCCTCCTGGTCATGGCAGGAGTGTAACTGACTTCTGTGTTTGGGATGCCCATGAGGCGCAGTTATGTTGTCCCGATGATGTGAGTGGTGATATAGGAGGATGTAGTGCCAGGAGTGTCCTTAAACCTAAATTCTACTAACCTACCCAGACCATGGTCACCGTGGGAATCCTCCCCTTCAGGGAAAATTCCCATGGTAAAGCCAGGAATTGAGCCCGGGACTTCATGATTAGTAGTCAGAGACTCTGACCACTAGACCACGAGGCCGATCGACCTTACATCTGTACATACTGCCATGAGATACTAAAAGGTTTGCAAAAGACTATTTTCTTTAGTGCATGCTGCATCTTGCTAATATTGGTTGGGTTGTGGGCTAGAGAAGTATATTTTATGTGGCAGCAGCTATTTATTTTGACAGCTTGTTTTACAGTATACAATAACTGAACATTTGGATTAATTATCATATACCAAAAGACAATTTGTAAAAGAAAGTCAATGGAAACACAATAAAACCCTGATAAAATATCTTTCGGTTTGAAACAGGTTGGGCCAATCGTACCAAAACTACAACACAGTGGTTGTATTAGATGTTGAACAGTGGCTATTTATTGCGTTAACTTTGTTCTGATATTCGTTTGTTCAAAACATATGATTTATAACACCGGTGCATAAATCCCAGGTGCCACATAGCCTGGGCAAAAATATTTTGTATGGTGGGGCTTAATATTTGTATGTCTTTCGAATGAAACTTGTCTCATGTCATCATTGTGGTGCCCAGAATTTTTTTGAGGTTACATGTATATTTTTTGGAAAGTTTGTGACCCCAAAAACTTATAAAATAATGTTCCTGTGCGAAATAATTTCATACCACGTAAAGTTGCTGCATATAGTGAAGTTGGTACCTTTGTCATATAATCCAAGTATGCTGCTAGAACCTTCTCATTTGTTGTTTTATTTAAATAATTGTCTCTTGTTGGAAGTGTCAGGCCTCCTTGATCGATCTGCAACACAAATATTAAATTATATTGCATCAAAAGAGGTGACATTAGAGAAATGAAAGCTGTTGATTTATGCGCTAACCTCACATGAATTGATTTATAAAATTTTGTGACATTAATAAGGTCTTATGTCTCTAACAGACTCCTATGAAACAAGGGGGGGGGGGGGGGGGAGGGTATCTAAAGAAGAAAGGAGAGTG
>Ga0123354_10014411_pt1 | contig 12313 bp, 5 predicted proteins | sample TergutLab28metaG_2_FD_97872 | JGI IMG/M metagenome (GOLD analysis project Ga0123354, IMG submission 97872) | Labiotermes labralis P4 segment gut microbial communities from Petit-Saut dam, French Guiana - Lab288 P4 | ecosystem: Host-associated > Arthropoda: Insects > Digestive system > Gut ... | reverse complement strand
TTCTGGTGAAGAATCTTGAGAAAATTTGACTTGTAGTGATCACATGTGGGAATCTCTTGTATAGTATCAGATTTATACTTAGAACATTTTGAAGTGAAACAGGATTTGAAATTATTAGCTTTGAGTTTGTTCACATGACCTCTTTGATTGCTACCTAAATTGGCCATAAAAAATCATTAGATCTAGACACTGGAGTTTTCCTGGTGCGAATCGGTTTTCTAGGGAATATTTTCTCAAGAACTGTATTAATTGGCAAATTAATATCATCACACTTATCCTGCCAGCCCACAGTGATCGGGAGTGAAGTTTTCTGATAAAAAATGGTAAGGAAATGGTGGGCTAGTTGGAAATTAACAAGTATTTTACTCAGCAGCACATTGCAATGGCTATCTCTTCTGTTTCATGCACATGATATGCCAGCTGAATCTCAGCCAGGAGACTAGCCAGCCACACTGAGATTCTGCTTGTGTTCATAGGGCCCACCAAATGGTAGTTGAGACTGCACCGTAAAATAGGCCCAACCTGTTTACTCAAACATCCATCCCAATTCATCATTCATTATCACCACTAACTTCTTCATTTACTACTACAAAACGGAGTTCTTAATGAATCACGTAAACATATCAAGGATAAAAATCCCATGTTGCTTCATTAATGAATGAAAACCTTACCATGAGCATACTTTAAAGCAATACCTATAGGTTTGTATATATATATGAATGATTGATTTTATAGGTCCAACAGCAGCCTCAGACACAACAATTGCTGCTAGCATACCAGTACCTTGATCCCCGGTATCAGGCATACATGCTTCAGCCTTCGACCAGTAGCAGTAGCGAATATTTTGTCAGCTGGCCAACAGCTCATGGGTCACAACAGCAACATATTCATAATGATACAGCTATCCATCACCAGTCCACAGTCATGAAGACTGTATGTGAGGCACCAATACGACATGGGGCATCCAAAGGTTATCACCAAACCAATGGTGTTGCAGCAGCTGGAGCTGGTTAGATTCTTATAATTAATCTGTATGATACTGAATTATTCACAGTGATGAATGCTGTAATTATACTTGGGTCAAGGAAAGAATGAACATGACTAGTATGTGCACAAGTACTTTCTCACTTTGCCTTCATTGCACTATTTCCTTCCATCAACTCCAAAAAAAAAAAAACTGCAAACACGAAGAGAGAAAATGTGTAGCGCAGAAGAAAGCCTCATTAGCAGGGATACCTGACTAATGCAGGAAGGTGTGCAGCAGCGATATTGCTGCTCGGCAGACAGGATGGGGAGAATTTGTGCTCCTTCTTTCCCTGACTCAACTTCAGTGCAAATAATAATATGTAATTTACTACAGTAGTTAGAGTAAGTATTTTTATGGTCAAGGGAAAATTTAAAGATTGTGTCTGATTAAATGTTGCTACCTTTCTTTTGATTCCTGTCATGTGAAAACAAGAGACCAACCTGCCACATAATGATCTCCATTTCAAAAATAGTATGTACTTTAAGTACCTGAAAACATGCGAACATAAATCCAAAATTAAATTCCCCTTATTAATTTGTGAAATTACAGGCAGAAATAACCTACTTGTCATATTGTCTTTAAATCAGAGACACCATAGGTTTTGTCATTGTCTGCTGTGGCTTTCACCGAAAATTTATACGAGGGTATCAAAAAATTGCCAAGAAAGCCTGACAAAACAGCAGAATGTTAAATTTCATAGTCAAGAATCTGACACAGTGTTTTCTCTTTGTTCAAATTATGTGTTGTTATGTGATACCTTAAATACTATATTAATTATACATAGTGGGGCGGGCAGCTCAGTCGGTATAGCGACTGACTACGGGCTTTACGGCCCGGGATCGAATCCCGGTGGGGGCGAGATTTTCCGCCCGTCCAGACCGGCCCTGGGGCCCACCCAACCTCCTCCAAAATGGGTACCGGGTCTTTCCTGGGGGTAAAGTGTGGCCGGGGCGTGCTGCTGACCCCCTTCTAGTGCCGCAGTCATGAAAGAGTAGAGCTATACCTCTACCCACCCTTTGGGCCACACTGGGCATGTAACGGGATCACTTTACCTTTTTATTAATTATATATAAAATTATATAATGATAATTCTGCTATTAATAATAAGTAGAAACTGACACAGTTGATAGGCAAGGTAAAATGCAGTGTTTAAGATTTGGTATGCTTCCATTTGAAGTTTGACACCAGAGCTAAAATTTGTTTCAATTCTTTGTTGCAGGTGTTAGTAATAGTAATAAGTGTTCAAAAGGTTCAGGGAATAGTAATCACAATAAAAATCAGCAACAGCAACAACAGACCTCACATTCTCACCACTTATGCAACCCATGTGTACAGGCCAGCAACCAAGACAATTCTAGTCTGGAAGCTTATGACTTAGCAAGTCCATGCTGTGATCCACACTGTGTTCCTTCTGCTAGGAGGCGATCACGTCATCACAAAGAACATCGAAATGGCCATAAAAACAGTTCCAAGAATCAGTCAGATTCAAAAGGTAATGAACTCTCAGTTGCCTCTGATGGAAAGATCCCTGGTCGCATGTGCATATGATGTTTAAGGCCTCAGCTTTGATGGAAAACATAGTGTTATTGTCAGATCTATTGCAGTTCCAAACATTCCAGCCTGCACTCACAAGTTTGCATCACCCACAATAAGTACGTACATACATACATACATACATACATACATACATACAGTACATACATACATACATACATACAGTACATCTTGGAGTAGAAAGAATTATGACTAAATTTTCTCAAAACACATGTATTTAGCCAACCCAACTCTTCCCCCTAAATACTTCAGCATCTACTGTACATAATACCATCACCCCGAAGACAGAGGCAGTATGTTCCTCCAAAACGTTGATTTCAGCCTACAAAACCACAGTGTTAAAATCAGAAGTCTGTTGTCTGACCATTACTGCCATAAAAGCCTGAAAACTTATGTGTTTGACATGTTTGTATTTGGTTATGGGAAGTTAACTCGCCTGAGCTCAGTTTAGTGGGATTTTTACCATAGACACTTGCTTATTTTGATCGGACACTTCAAGTGTGTACTTTGCTCTAGGCAGTAAAGCACTACAGACACCAAGTAGCATCCTGTGATAGGCTGTAAAGATGCAGGATATTAAACTGAATTTAAATGTAGGCCAATGTTCTATTATAGAAGCATTATGAATATGTCTTCTCTGTTTCACATGTGAATAACTCATAAAAGTGATGGAACTGAGGTGACTTACCTAATTTATGGTAAGAGTTTAACCCTTCCCACTTTTAAAAAATCTGCCAAATTTCATAAGTTCTATTAATTTTTTGAAATTAGATTTTTTTTTTTTACTTATACCTGCTTAATACTGTAAAAGAAGCACTCCTACCACCTTGGTGTGTATGTATGTATAAATGTATGTATGTAGAGGCAGGAAGGTACTCACAGTACACATTGGTAACAACACGCAAAGAAAGATCTCATATATAGAATGTCTTGTAAAGGATGTGGGGTGTGTTAATTTGTAGATCACTCTTTAATGTCAACAAAGGGTGGGCATAATGGAATCCCATCATTTACCTTTATGATGCAGAAGGTCTCCACTGCACACAGAATTACTTTAATTCATAAACATTATTTACACTGTGTATCTTTATCAAGTTATTTATCTAAAAATTGTTCCAACAATATGCACCTTATAATGACTTTAAAAAGTTCTTATAAGCGGAATATAGTTTGATTTTATAGGAACTTTTTAAAGTCAATATGTAGTGTGTACTGCTGGAACGATTTTTAGATAAGTAACCTCAAAGTATGCCTTAATATTGTCCTCCCATGTATTCCCAACATTTCTCAACCAAGTATTAACTTTAATAAATATAATTTATTAAGAGAAGTAGGTGAAATATGCTCTGAAGATGTAATGTTATAGGTTTATCACTTTGTCTGGTCTAGAAACAAATAGTTTCCTTAATACTTTTTTTTATGTGTGTAAATTTTCTTTTCTGTTTCTTCTCACCACATTATAGATTTCCTATGCCATATCTAGCCACAATGTCATGATCAGAGTATTTAATACAAATTGTATGTTTCATATCTTCATGAAGGTTGGAAAGAAAAAAGTAGTCGTTCTTCTTCTCAACCTGCAGTACATCCGGCTGTTACAAATATGGTACCACAGCCTACACAACCACGTGCCCATCGCTACTTTAACTTTGGCACTGGTCTTGTTAGTCAGTGCAGTTTGCATTCTTGTACATCAAGTGAACTGAGTTGTACCATGCCTGGTGGTGCAGGAGGGGAGAGTAGTGCAGCATCCTACACCACATCACTCAGTACAGATACATTATACTGGGATCCACCCTGTGAGGTATGTGACAGAATGGTGCGCACTTTGTTTTATTTCTCACAATAGAAATCCTTAATCTTTTATGTACGACATTTGACTTAAACTTTCTCATGACTGTGGTTTCAAGTCTTGTCTCCATTCCATGTTGGGTTCTCTTATGCAGCAAGTGTATGTCTTTAATTGTTTCTTACATTTATGTGCAATTTAGAGTTAGTTTACTTTTCTGTAAAGCCCAAAATAATATGCTTTTATGTGCATTCAGAGGACTTGTGAAAAGCAACTATTAGCTTTGTCATGTCATGTCTGTCTGTCTGTCTGATTGTATGTCCGCATGGAACAATAAGCTCCCACAAGATGGGTTTCAATGAGATTTTATATTTGAGGATTCTTTGACAATCACAAAAGTAATTATTAATTAATTATTAATTAAAAACTGACAAGAGTAATGGGCATTTACATGAAGATCTATACACATTTATGATAGTATGTCACTGAATTCATCTTAAATGAAAAATGTTTCAGACAAAATTTGTAGACACAACCAAAACACATGTTTCATGTTCAATAACCTTTTTTCCAAAAATTGTGCCTTTTTTAGATAATGTGGAAAAACATGGTAGAGTCAGAGAGGCCACAGATGACAATATAATTTGGTGCAAGCACTCTGCATGCTAGAAAACTAAGGCTACAGAGGCACACTCGAGTATATCATACTCATTGCTTTTGCACGGCACAAGTGGTTAGGCGAATGTGCCTCAATGTTACATTTGTATGTACGTTGCCTGTCTTGTTAATATCTTTTTATTGTCCAGCAAGTTTGTATTGGAGCTGTTATCTAAAAGTCACCCAGTTTTCCGAAACTGGTACATAAAAATTAAAAATAGATGCAAATGTTCCTTGGAAGCAAATGAAGCCCAGTCAAACACTATAAAGAAAACACGGCTTTGTAGTGACTTTGACTTGGCCAGGCCTGTCAGGTGATGGAATATCAACATGTCTGGTAGACCATTTCTTCATTATTCCCCACCGTTCAGAAATGTTCTACATTATTTCCCAGTAGTAATATTATTTTTCATGGTACTCTTGAATGCTGAGTCTAGTGACTCCAGTCCATCATTTTGCTGGCATATACTGGGCACATGATGCAGTGCTGATTAATAATACAACTACACATGCTGCATACTCTTTTTCTTGTAATTGTATATTCATTTCATCAAGGTGAAAACCTTTTTGCACCTGGTCACTCTGTGTGTTTAGTTTGACCAGGTGCTGTTGTCTGAACCCTAAAGGGGGCTAAACAAACAAATAGACCATATATATCATGTATTGCGCTCTTGGACTCAGTAGAAGAATATTTGTCTCATGAAGTTCTAACATGGAAGATGTAATTGTGCATAAAATGATGACTTATTTTAGACAATTGAAAAAGGAAAGAGGTAGTGGAACTGTGTCAATTCAGTGTTTGGTACTAAGATGCACTTGTACTCCATCTACATGAAGTGAATAATGTGGTAAAATAAGACACTAACTTAGTAAATCAATGGAATTTTTTTAATATTCTACATCCTTCTTATATAATACTGAAGTGACAATGATGGCCCATATGAACATCTGTATATACATATAGAATTTGTACTGATGCATCCTATTCAGATCTTGTCAAGAAGGATGATAAAATACAATTACTATCACAATTACAATCCAGTGCCACAAAATAACTACAAAAAATGAAATTTCATTGTGGCTATGCCATGAAGGAAGTACTGTAAATCTGTCAGTCTGTACATCACTGCCTAGTTCTGTTACTGTAATCTATACAGGCAAGTCAACTAGCATAAAATAAGTGGCATGAAATAGCATAGTGATATTGTGCCATACTCTAACCAGGGAACCTAGCATTAGTGGTATTTTTTTCCCCCAGATAGACCATTACCTTCCCACACTGTAATGGATAGATGAGCATCTTGTGCTTCTGATATGTTAAACAAGACTGAAAAATTATTATTAAGCAAAGCATAACTCTGGAGACAAGTTGGATTATCTCATTAGATAATGTGATGTCCACTTAAATGTGGAATTAGTACTAACTCACACAATCTGTCATTCCAGGGAACCTTTGCCACTCGGAATCATTCCACCAAATCTTCTGGCAAACAGGGAACTTCCAGTTCATATCATCAACAACATCAGTACCCCTCCACTTCGCAGCAACAAGGCACCAATTTCACACCTTACAATCCAGCTAAACCTGCTAAGTCATGGGACAATCTGACAACCAAAGCATTTGGAGGCTATGGATTTGGCTATGGATATTTAGATACAACCTCTGTGAAAGCTGGAAGTGCTGGGAAAGGGAGTCACCACCGGACACACAGTACAAAGGTAGTGTGGAATTATATTAAATATTAATGTGAAGTATACTCATTGGCAGGTAAGTAGTTTTAATTTAACAAAAAACTTGCCTATTGCACATGTTGATAAAGACATTTAGGCTTGAGTTTCATAATAAATGATAGTTTCATAATTTTTACTTTCTGTCAGCCTGAAAAAGTGGTTATTTGCTGATTTTCAGATGTATTTACTTAATAGTTAACCAGTAACTTTTTGAATGTTAACTACATTTTGGTAGAGTCCCTCTTGAAAAGCTAACAGTTCCTCTATCAGTCAAGAAACTCCCTGCATTTCATGGAACCTGAAGGTTCATTATCATTCTCACAGAACTCTGCTGCTTGTCCCTATCTTGAGCCATATTTTCCCATTCAATTTCCTTATGATTAGTTCTATTCTTAGCCTCACACCCATGCTTACATCTTCCATGCAGTCTCTTTCTTTCTAGTTTTCCCACCAAAATCCTGTAAACATGTTTATTGACTCCCATGTGGGCCACATGCCCTGCCCTGCCCTGCCCTGCCCTGCCCTACTCACCTCTTCCTCCATGCCAACTTAGTAATGTTTCGTGACTAATATAAAAAACAAAGCTGGTCATTATGCAACATTATAGAACCTCCTATTACTTTCTCCATTGTAAGCCCAAATATATTTATGAATATAAGTATTCAGGATACATACTTAACAGAAAAAGGACAATTACTGAATGATTTGCCATTCATCTACCTTGTTTAGCTTGACTGATGAGAAGGTTGTATCATACATATTTGGGATCATATTGTTAACATGCTGAATTTTGTTACTGGGACAGAGGGCAATTAAGTTTCTTAGTGTCATATCTGACTCTAATTTGTTCCACGCTGGAAACTAAAGAGGTCAGTCACTTCATCAACAAACACAGGTCATATAAGAGGTCAGCTGTTTTATCACATGGGTTTAATATTCCATACAGATTCAGCACTTGATATCTGAAACTTCAACTTACTTTTTCTTCTTTACATAGCTGTTTCTCATCTTTCACAGTCTCAGTCCATCTCTATTATTAGTAATCTACACATCTTCCTGTCCCATTCTATTCCTTTCCATTAATGGCTGGTTGATGGATGGTGTATGCCTCAACCTGTTTCACCCCACTGTGGGGAAGTCAAACTGTTAGTTAACATTGTCAGAAATGTATTTTTGTGACTTGGAAAAACCTGGGATATTTGGCATTCCAAACCAAATTTTTTTTATCACTGAGACTGGCCAGTTGTAACACTTATTATGCAGGAAACACTGTACATTGGTTCAGAGCCCAGAATTGGCTCATGTGTTTAGTGTTCTTCAATCGTAATGGTCCCTTGTTGGTATGATGTTCTGAGGATGGCACTTTGATTGTTAATTGAACACATGACTTTTTGTGGATTCAGGCTCGTATGTGCACATGAGGCTTTATTAATAGGTTTAGGGTCAAATAATGTGCCAGTTATTGAGCATGTAAATGTACAGTTTTTAACTGGTCCTGTCCATTTAGTAGTCTGTACTGAAGCTTAAATTTTTTTGCATGTTTATATTGCATAAGAAGTGATATATTTAAACTTCTCTGTGTCTTTACCAACTTAAATTTTCAGTAACAACATGGACTTTATGCAACATGATTTTGGTAACTTTTAGCCAACTATCATCATAGTTGAAAATATGATTGTTATGATTTCTGTTTGCCACTTTGTTTCATGATGGCTGATTTTGCTGCCCATCAATAGGGGTCTTCTCCAGAAACTACATAATATTTTTTTGTCCATGTCAAGCCAAGAGTTACTTCAACATATATTTTGGATGAGCAATCAGACAATTGCAGTGGGTTATGAATATAGATAAGTACTTGTATTGACTTCTACTGTTCTTGGGTCTTGTCTGCATAAAGATAGTCTATAGGTTATGGTATAATTATAACAATCCTGTTATAATTATTTAACATAACTAGAATTGCTGTAAATAGAAAATCCCTTTTCATCTCTTAGAGCAAAACTGCAAGACTGACAATTTGCTCTACCTGTGCAGCATATTAACTTCTGCAGATCTCTAATATACTGTCTGAAGTAATGTACAGTACTTTTCTGTATTTAAAGGAAGTGTTAAATAAGCAGTTACATAACTGTTCGTGTTTAATCGTATCTTTCTCTGCAGTAGCACAGCAAACCTTTCAAGAAATTGTAACCGCTTTTAACTTTACCTCTTGTGTTATCCAGAATTTAGAAATTACTGCTGCGAATAACTGCAGTATATTATTGATAATAAAAGGAAATATGGTACAACTTACTAGGAATATTGAAACAAAATTTTATGGCAGGAGGTTATTCAAAAATATCATTAGTAATAATGACGTACTTTTTGCATCAATAAACTTGGTACAAGTTGTGAGATTTGAGTTTCTCACATTGGTGTTGCTGAGGATTCAGGTCCACTGGAATGTGGTGCCGTGTCAGTGGGCGAATGGTGTTCAATGTGTTAAAGAAGCATAGTGCCTTCATCTTGAACGATCAAGGAGTCCTTGACTATGTTTCTTTGAAATGTCAGGACCCATGCACCTAACAATACAGCATCAGAATGCAGATCTGTATCCTTGGCTTAAGTTATGCTGCCAGTAAGTACAGAGGTAATTGTGCATGAAGAAAAATGTAAAAAATATGTGTTAGAATAATCTGGATTATTTCAGTTATTAGATGAATTTGTATTATATGTTTTAAATTTATTCACATATTCATCCTGCACTTCTGCTTGGTAATTTGAGAATATGGATTTTATTGATAATGTTTCTTAGGGTTGCAGATAGGTTGCATTCATTGTTCAGTAATGTTTGCCTTTGTCAGCGCATTTACACAGACCATCATGTAGCTTATGCTTGGTTTGCTTTATTACTTGTTTGGCTGGTAATGCAAGCTAAAAAGCAAGTCTTAAGGTGGCTACATTTCAGAAAGTGCTTATTTGTATTTAATTGTAATGTGCTTTAATATTGTTTTTTTTTTCTGTTTTTTGTAGCTTCTGCATCACATTAGCCTTGTTTCCTGAGAGTAATAGTGGCTCAGTATTCCACAAAATAATAGTATGATTTTCATGACATCAACAGCCAACGTCACTTGGCTTTTTTAAATTCTCTTCTACTCCAGTATTTTAGGCATTAAAATTTCTGAAATTGAAGTAATTCAGCAAGCGATGTGGGTACAATGTTGTAATTTGGGGAATTTTGAATACACTATAATTTTGGAATGGTAGTTACATGTTGAATGAAAATGTCTTTGGGCCTAATGGAAGATTTTATTATATGTAATTTTATTTTTTGCAAATGACACAATGTAATGCTGTTGGAAGAATCACACAGCCCTTTTTACAGTGTTTCATATGAAAAGAAAATCTCTTTGATAAGAAATATATATGTGTTCATTCAAAAAAAAAATTCAGGGACAGAAGCAAATAGTGACACTGTGACAGGTTGACTTCAGCCTGCTTCTGCTTGTCATGACATACAATTCATCTATGTAGAGTTGGTGGATATCCTAAATTGTGGACACATTTTCTACCACATGGAGTGTCGAGGCTCTACAGAAAATATATGCCTGTGGCATTTTCACAAGTAACAGTAATGTTCCAACAGCGCATATTTTCCAAACAGTGTATAGCAGTCTGCACTAAGTATTTAAGTAAATGCAATCCTCTAAGTGTTTCCCACTGCATTAAAATGTAATTTTTTTTTTTTTGGTGATTTCTGCAGGTACTTAGATGATGGTCAGTTCATATATTCCTGCATGTTGCTGTTCTATTCCATTGCATAGGGATTGCATGTTTTCACAAACTGTTGGTATGTAAAGAATGTTGTTGACATATTTGCTCAAGAATAACTCTTAAAAGAGGCATTAAATGTGTTTTATCTTATTGGGCTGCTTCTACCTGCATAATGGGTTTGAAATCTTGTATTCCCAATATTGTGCACAGTGCAATTAGGTTCAACTGGCAGCAGTCTCATTTTTTCCCAGTTGTAGCAGTAATGAAATCAATTTTCTATACATGTCTGTTCACTTACACCCTTCAATTTTAGCATTCAGTGGCACTTTTGGTTTGGTTTATCAGTGATATCACTCTACCGCTTCTTGTAACTTTTCTCTAAATTGTGGTTACAGCCCCTTTGACTTATTAGAATATGTTATGTGCCAGAAATTAAATGTGAGCATGTTCTAATGCTTCATGCCACTTCAGCAGAAGTTTGTTCATTAGTCACTGCAATTGATATTCTGAGAGTGTTGAATTTGTAGATGAAGTTCAGCTATGTGTCCTTAAATTCACACAATTCAGTGCCTCCAAATTTTTGTTTCTCATGCATCAAATTATAAACTTCGTAAACCTACTGATAGACCATATAGAAATTGTGAGAGCTCTTACAGAGTAGCTTGGTATAGTTCTAACAGCCATGACTTATGAAACACTGAGCTGTTTATGTACTGAAATTAATTTGCAGAATGATCGACAAAGCAGATGTTTGTATTGTAATTGTATTATGTTCATCCTTCTCGACAAAATTTATATAGGACACAGTAGCACAAACTGTATAAACATACAAACACATGTCTGAATAAGCCATCAGACTTGTCACTACAATGTTATATAGAAAGATATAACACATTAACAAATTCCATTAACTTGCTAGGTTACTAATTGAAAAGAACATGGCTTGATACTGTATTTCAATTTAGCAAACCGTGATGTTAATCAGTGGCTTAGCAAAACGTGATGTTAATCAGTGGTGATTAAGTGTAGTATTTTTAAACTTAGAAACAGATTTGCTCTTCAGATCCAGAGAACCATGACATATGTCCTCAAAGTGATGACAGGTATTTTCTTAATGTGTTAATCCAGGGTGGCCAAAGTTCTTTGGAATCTGTTTGGGTGTTAATTATGTACTTTAGCAGTAAAATTTCATAATAGTACTTAAAATTTTTCTTAGAAACGTTCTGGTTTTGCGACCTGGTAGAAAGTCATTGCTGCTGTTCACGTTACAGAAGAAGTCTGTGAAACCCTACAATACAGTGAATCCTAATACTAAGCAGCATGTTATTAATTGTTCCTGCTCATGACATGAATCTGAGAGCGTAATTTGGAAGACATACTTCTGTTAGGTTTACAATATTTAGTCAACCCACTTAGTCACAACATGTGACATTATACCTGTAGTTATTTAGTGTTCTTTGGCTGTATTTGTAACTGGTACCCACTTATCTGTTTATGAAATGCATATACAAAGGTTAGGGTTCAGACTTTTTGACACATAACATGGTAGAATGTAGTTTAAAAAAAAGTGAAATATCATTGTGTATGTGACTAATTTTTTTTTTTTTTTTTAATTAATTTTGTTCAGAGAAGAGAATTATTCTATTTATTCAAATACTTTTTAATTTAGTTTTTAAAAAAGGAGCTTTGGACTTCCGCATGCTATGAAACTACACGTGGGAACCAAGATTCCCAAACCATCTGAATACTGTAGTGAAGCAGTATGGTGTTTCATGATTTTCTTTATGTTGTACAACACCATA
>Ga0123354_10014408_pt1 | contig 12314 bp, 9 predicted proteins | sample TergutLab28metaG_2_FD_97872 | JGI IMG/M metagenome (GOLD analysis project Ga0123354, IMG submission 97872) | Labiotermes labralis P4 segment gut microbial communities from Petit-Saut dam, French Guiana - Lab288 P4 | ecosystem: Host-associated > Arthropoda: Insects > Digestive system > Gut ... | reverse complement strand
ATTATTAAAAACAACAAAAATAAAAACACATTTTCACCTAAAAAAATTTTATACATTTAAATCCAACATTTTTTTATTAACCTTCCTTTTTTTTTTTTTTTTTTTTACTCTCTTAGGTAAGTGCCAAATATGACGTGATTTATCTCATCACGAAGTATGGCTACATTCATCTGTATGACATAGAATCTGCTACATGCATCTATATGAATCGTATCAGCGGGGACACCATCTTCGTAACTGCACCACATGAGTCATCTGGAGGAATTATTGGGGTCAACCGGAAAGGACAGGTTTTGTCAGTGAGTGTGGAGGAAGATAACATCATCCCATATATTAACAGCGTTTTGCAGAATCCTGATCTGGCCCTTCGCATGGCTGTGAGGAACAACTTGGCAGGTGCTGAAGATTTATTTGTGCGGAAGTTCAACCTTCTCTTCCAGAATGGCCAGTATTCAGAAGCAGCAAAGGTAATGAGGTATCGCATGTATCTTCTTTTATCAGATTGTATCATAATTCGGGGATTTGACACATCTGACCACCTCTGCCTCAGTTTCAGAGGTCTTTTCAGTCATTTTGTTGTGTTCGTCGCATGACGTGCATAATATGAACATATCGAGAGCAGCTCATTCATGTCTCTGCATGTTTCCTCTAGAGAACTACTGGAAAAATTCTTACAAAATTTGAATTTAATGTTACATCATTGGAGCCCACTCCATACCCATTTCTCAGTTTCTTGAAATCATTGTTTACATCAAGACAGACACATGAACTTGAGGTACATGTTACATGGGCAGCCTTGAACTTAAAGGTCCTGAAGTTTTGTGTGGTAATAGATCTTCAGAAGAGTGCTTGCAGACATGCACCACATAAGAAGGGTAACAGGTCTTTGCAAATTGTGCAGCATTTGTTAAGGTAATTTCTGTGTCACATGCAAAATAAGAATGTTGAGGCTGCATGAAATCTGTATTTAGGTAAATTTGATGGGAATGACTAGAGAGCCATTGGAATTTGAAATTTGGTGTGGAGGCCCATGATAAACAGAGCAAGTTCCATGTTGTTTATTAGGTAATGATTAAGAATGTGGTGATGATATGAATCTCACAGTTATGTGCAACAAATGTAATGTAGACAACGTACGATAATGTATATTTTAAAATTATTTTTAATCCATCATAAGTAATCATCTTACGTACCTAAATTAATACACTATAACAAACAAAAAAAATTAATGGTTTTGATTTGCATCCATATACATAATTATTTTCAATATAATTTATTGCAGGTTGCAGCAAACGCACCTAAAGGTATTCTGCGTACACCTCAGACAATTCAGAGGTTCCAGCAAGTTCCAACACCACAGGGACAAACATCACCACTGCTGCAGTATTTTGGAATATTACTGGACCAGGTAAACAATATGAGCCCCAATCCTTCCAGTTCCTGTGTAAACAATAAACTTCAGTAGCATAGCAGAGTAATGTTTAGTGTTAAGTCATGTGTGTGCTTATTCGTGTGCCTCTTGAAAAATAATAAAATCACCAAAAATGATTTTCTGTAAGCTGTGTATACTCCGTTTCGTGTGTATTCCCCCCCCCCCTCTCTCTCTCTCCTCATCCTTCCCTCTTGTTTGACATTTGCTATAATTCACCTGGATCCAAACATATTTTTTTTAAATGATCTTGGAAACATGAAAGTGCAGTTGTAATGTCAACATTTTGGGTGTAATTTTACGACATTGTGATGTGGATACATACATAACCTTCCCAGTAGACCTCATAGCACACATATCATGCATGTCTCATTTGAGTTGTGCGTATTAAGTTTCATTGATAAACAGTGAAAAGTGTTCTCTGTTACTGTGTTCACAGGGTCAGTTGAATAAGTATGAATCATTGGAATTGTGCCGACCAGTTCTGCAGCAGGGTCGGAAACAACTGCTTGAAAAGTGGCTGAAGGAAGATAAATTGGAGTGTTCAGAAGAACTGGGAGATCTAGTAAAGCAAGCTGATCCAACCTTGGCACTCTCTGTCTATCTTCGGGCCAACGTACCAAACAAGGCAAGTTCACATATTTTCCTTCCTGAAAACCTTTGCATTTGTTTCTCAAGTGAAATACTTCATAAGCGTTAACTCCTCCAATTCCCTTTTTTTTTTTCAGGTGATTCAGTGTTTTGCAGAGACAGGACAGTTCCAGAAGATAGTTCTATATGCTAAGAAAGTGGGGTACACACCAGACTATGTCTTCCTCCTGCGAAATGTGATGCGAGTGAATCCTGACCAGGGTGTTGCTTTTGCCCAGATGCTGGTTCAGGATGATGATCCTCTTGCCGATATCAACCAGGTCAGAGGCTAGTTAAAAATATATTTTGTCATAGGTACATAGTAAAGAAGGTTTTGAGTAAACTACATGGCATAATTATCCAAGAAATTGTGCTCTGGTGGCTTCCTGTACATATATGTGAGCAGTGTTTAAACTTTATGGGCCAAAAGAACACCCCCATCCCATTAAAGGTAACTTCTCATGGCCAAAAGGAATACACTGTCCCACACAGATGCAGATGGGTATTTAAAATGAAAATAACTAAAGCCTTCAGTGGCTACGTCAAGATTTAAAGCCAGTCAATAAAGGTTAATGGCATGCATGTACATTACCCACTCGTGAATCTTTATCTATAAATGTATGCACAGCATTTTATGGTCTTGGCATATTAATTGAATTAGAGCTCAGTTTTTCAATGCACTTGTTTTATTAATTTATACATTTATTTTTTTATGAGCATGTGCACACACTTTGTACATTAGACATAATAGGGTGCTTCAGAACTTCATTGTTACAGGTATTGTTGTTCTCCATTTAAAATGTAGATGATGTTATCCCAAACTCAAATCATATGAAGTTGATTTGTGTTATTGTAAATGTCATTTTAATATAAATATGCCTAAGGATCTGTGATTATAACGCATCTTTACGGCTGTTCACACACTGAAGGACTGATGATTGGTATATTATGAGATCACTTGGAGGCATATACTTTTGAAGCGCAATGAATTTTTCTCCTTTTGCGCACTTGATAGATATGTAGTATTGTTTATGTCACAATATCAGTTGCATACCTTTTATGTAAATCGTGTGATGGAAGGATTTCAGCTTGGAATTTCATCCTGCATCTTGTAAGGATTAATGTATGGGTATTGGAAAAGTGTGACACTTCTCAGGTATTTCCACTTCTTTAGGGACTAGTAAACAAAGTACAGAGGCATTAGGATTGTGTTTTGGCCAACCATATATGCAGGAAGTCATTGCAGTAACTTTGAGGACTTTGTGTCGCTAATGGATATAAAAGGATCATAGTAGATGGCACAAGCCAGAGTTACTGTTTTGTGTGCAAAGAAAGAAATTTTTTTCACGTGTGTGGCCAACTGTGAAAATCTCCAGGTACTGGATGACATGGTTGATAATGAGCACAGTTTTACATTTGGGAGTTTCCTGATTTGAATCTTGGCCAGGAGACAGTATCCTGGTTGGAATTTATTTTTTGGGGGGTTTCCTCATTTCTTCCAGGCAGAACAGTATTTTGGTTAAGGTATAGTCACGTGCCATGCAGATTTAACAGTAGTTGCATATTTCTGCTCTTCGAAGTATTGGTAGTCCGATGGTACAAGCATAGCTGTACCCTGGAAACTTCCTACCAGGGGCGACAAGTGAGTGTTATACACAAGTGGGGTCACAGATTTATGCAGGTGGAATCAGACTACAATGCGGTTCAGAGAAGTTTCTTGTAAGGTGAGATCATATTAGTTGGTATGAAATGTAGTTGTCTTGAGGATCAGATTTGAGTTGCACTACCAATTATGTATTATTGCTTGTACATGTTTTAGATTGTTGATATCTTCATGGAGCAGAACATGGTGCAACAGTGCACAGCATTCTTACTGGATGCCTTAAAAAATAACCGTCCATCAGAAGGCCCACTTCAGACAAGATTGCTTGAAATGAATCTGATGTCAGCACCACAGGTAGCAGATGCAATTCTGGGAAATCAGATGTTCACTCATTATGACCGTGCCCATATTGCTCAGCTTTGCGAGAAGGCAGGGCTACTGCAGAGAGCTCTGGAACACTACACAGGTATAAGAAAGATGCATGCTTTTTAAAGTACTCTTAAATTTATCATAAAGAGCTTCAAGGTTGGAGGTGGTTACAGTAATGCCTGAATATGACTGTCTGTGGAATTAGATAGTATGTATTTTGGTAGAGAGGAATCCATGTTCATTGTAGCTTGCGGTTTCCATATTAAACTACATGGCATTTTACTTTCTGACAGTCCATGGGTGTGTATGTACAACTAATTTATCGAATCAGGTATTTAGGTGACTGTAATACCCTTCAGTAGGATCTCAACACGCATTCAAAATGAAAACATACATTCAAAAACTGTTACTTGGGATTATGTCTTCAAAGGAGAAGTTCCAAAACACAAGAGTTAATGATTTCGTACACTCTGTGTAATGTGAATTTTTAAAACTAACCACCAGACACTACTCTCATAATTAACATACTTGAACTCTGCCACTAGGTGTGTATTCTATGCATTGGTTTAGGGTTAATTGTTTTGTACTGAAAGATATGTGTGTTGTATGACACTCACCTATGGTGAGATCCATGTAAGCCATCAGCAGGGGGCCAACTCACCCTTTGTTTATTGTTATCCATAGAGTACAGTATTGACAAAATACACTGTGGCGGCATAGCGGACGTTTTATCTGTTTATTGCCTCATGCCTTGCCTAAAAAAGTGTTGTTGCTGCACATCAGTACAGTGCCGTGCAGTCTACGTATCAAAATTAATACCATACTGATGATCACATCTCATGGGATATTATCTTGTTAGTTGGGTATGTGATGTTACAGTGTTCTAAGTACAAATACTTTTCATAATTTGGTTTTCAGATCTGTATGACATCAAGCGTGCTGTGGTTCATACTCACCTACTGAATCCTGAATGGTTGGTTGGATATTTCGGTACTCTGTCTGTGGAGGACTCCCTGGAGTGTCTGAAAGCTATGCTGACAGCAAACATCAGACAAAATCTTCAGATATGTGTGCAGGTAAGTTGGTATTGTTAAATTTATAGTGTTAGTGTATTGTTGTTAACATTTATCACCTGGTAATATGGTGTTTTAAATTCTACTACTAGGGTGTTGGAGGCCAGATTGTAACTTGTGTGTTCATGCCCTTAGTAATCATATTTTAGATCTGTACTCCTATCCCGTCCTTGGCTGTGATCAACCACAATCCTACCAACCTTTCTATTTCTTGGAAACTTCCATTTTCCCAGCCAGATCAGCAGCCCTCTGCACAGTATTATTATCACTGTTAAGATGGACATATTGTTACCTTACTCACCGTATTCGCCCAGAAGACTGTCATTTGAGTGATGTCTGTTTCCATTGAAACCACGCGGAAGTGGCGGTTATGATTACATTTTCAGAAGCATCAATAAATGGTACTGGAATGTGTGCTTTAGTTGGTTGCTTTAAAATTATACTGTAGTTGGTATACGGCAGTTCTGTGAGTATGTTCTGTGATTAACCAAACATATTGCAAATGTAAATAACATTCAGTTCTAAAAATAAAAATATTTTACATGAGACTCAACAGTTCTTATCAGTAAGAAGTTTGTCTCATGTTTGAAAAGTTTTTTGTTTGGAGAGAACAAAATCTAATTAAACTCAGATGTGTAGTATTGAGCAGAATGTTTCTTCATCAGAAGGCTGTTATTATTGTGCTCTTATCAGCTTGTCTTTATAGAAAGGCAAGCATGCATATTCATTGTTTATTGTGTTATATCAGAGTTTCTGCCTCTATCTGTAATTACACAACTGGGTCAGTGGAAAGTTTATCACTTGAAACCATAGGCAGAGAGGGATTTTTCAAAATTTTTTATTTAATTTTCAGTTTCACTAGTGGAGATATGTTTTCAGCATTCAAGACCCTGTGTTTTGTTTACCAAACCAAGGTAATTCATGGAATCATCAGATTTTCCTTTGTACAAGTAGTTGGAACTGAGATAGCACTGTTCTCGTAGCAACTAGACTACAGGCTGGACAGTCCAGAATTGGAATCCCAGCAGGTGCAAGAGATTTTCTCTTCTCTGAAGTGTCCAGACTGTCTCTGGCAACCACCCTGCCACATATTCAGGGGTTACTGGGGTTCTTAGGTGTGAGCCTGCTGGGGCATGAAGTTGACTGTTCACCTCTGTCTGGTGTCAAGGTTAGGAATGAGTTGAGCTATGCCTCTACTCCCTTTATATGGCCTCATGACTTTGACAGGGAGAAATTTTCCTTTCTTACTCTTCCCCCCCCCCTCCCTCTCTCCCTACATCCCCCTGCAAGTAGGTTGTTGGTAGGAAAGACTGTTAAGTCAAAGATATTATCCCCATTTCATTCTGCCCCATCTCTCATGTATTTTGTGATGGAATGATGATAAATTCAATATTTTGTTCCAGATTGCAACCAAATACCATGAGCAGCTGACCACAAAGGCCCTCATTGATCTTTTTGAGTCATTCAAGAGCTATGAAGGCCTGTTCTACTTCCTGGGTTCTATTGTGAATTTTAGCCAAGATCAGGAAGTTCATTTCAAATACATTCAGGTACAGTAAATTTGTAATCGGATGAGAGAAACAGTGATGGCAGTGTTTTGTATGTGGGACTCTCATACGGTTTCTTTTGCAGCACGACCAGCAGAACCATATTGTTTGTGAAGTTAGCATTTTTCTTTCAGTAGTGTTATGGGTAATTCTATATTGTTGCTGTGAAACCAGACATGTGGCAATACACGTGAGTGATGGTTTTGACATTGGCCACTGTCACAAGAGAAAAAAAACCAGGACCTTTGGTGACTGGATCTGTCTAGGTCTCGGTTTCAGTCTTCTGGTGGAAAGGAGAGAGGGAAAATCTACTCAAAAGAGCCGCTCTCAGTCACTGGTTATCCATATATACATACACATTGGAGTAGTTGATAGCAATCTGTGTAGTAGGAACAGCATAAACCACTCTGTGACATCTTTCAAAATGGATAGCTGTTAGGTAGTTTTTAAACTTCTTATATAGTCCTGATTTTCCACATTTCATTATGATCTGGCCGTAAGATCGGTTCCGGTGTTAATTTTTGTAGTTCTGACCATGTAGAAACTTGCTGGCTTGTGACTTACTCTTGTTAGTAAGTGGGCCTAGTTGTATATGCAGTTCAAATTTTTTTAATCTTCATTATAATTTTCAACACAAACCAAATAAAACCTTATGTATAATTAGATACTATACTTAGGACTGTTAAGGAATTGAATCCTTGTGGGAATGAGTTTTCTGCACCTGTCCAGGCCAGCCCTGGGGCCCACCCACCTTCCTATACAGTGGGTATCTTTCTCAGCGGTAAAGTGGCCGGAATGTAGTATTATCCACCCACCCGTATCTAACACCGAGATTAAAGAGAGAGCTATTACCTCTTAGTTTTAGTCTGTGCATTCATGGCAAATTATAGGGTGAACTTTGTTTCGTTATGTAACTTTGCTCTCTCTCTCCCTCTCTTTTATTATATATATATATATATACCGACTCATACTGATGATTCTGTTCTGTAGACACGCATGTGCTGGGGTGTGCATTCCTTGTTTGCTGTTCCATGTGTCTGTGTTGGTTTGTGGTTACTGACCTTCAAAGGATTTGTTTGACTACTTTTTTATATCTATTGTTGGGTGATGTATTGTATGTGTGTGTGTTCAGGTGCTGGTTTGGGCTGTTCCGTATTGGCCCCAGTTTTCTATTTTGTGGTAGCTATGGAAAATTAAGTAGAATGGATAACAAAAGCAGTATTTAATCAGTTATGTATTGCATGTCACTTAACTGTATGTTTTTTGTTTAAACAGTATTAAGCTTTTGTCTGCAGAGAGAGGTATCTTTATCATGCAATAAGAGGTATTTTAAGAAATATTGTAACAGAAAACTGGTAATATATATTCCCAATCCATAAGATGTGTCAGGACTTAAGAAAGCAAGTTTATTGAGAAAATCCTTGGTTTATATTTGAAGCTCAGTTTCATTAAATGCTTCTCAACAGATATAACTGCTGCACAAAGTGTGTGCTGGTTGTAGCCCCCCCAAATTTTCATCACTGGTATCACAATTGCTGCTGTTGTATTTTTAAACTTCCACTTAATTCAGAAAGTACATGATCTTAGCAGCATCAACATTACTGATATCACATTTATCACTTTGTCAAAAGACTAAATGTGACTGATACAGCAACAGTAACATCCATTCCTCTTTGAGGGAACTTAATAGTAAGAGGGACTTAATCTGTGTTGCCATTCAGCTCATGCCCAGAACACAGTTTATTCCTAGCAGCATTCAGACATGTCTAAAATTTCAGCATCTGTGTTTTGTACTCGCCTAACATCTTTCATGCCATTCCGGTATCATTTTCTGAGTCGGAAGTGAATTAAAATGGCTTCTAGTTACCCTGTTATTGTGTTGTTTCACGTGCTATAGCACATTTCATATAAAATATACAGGATGCGAAACCTTGTGTTTACTGCACATTCCACTGAGGGAGCTAATTTGTTTTCAGCAAACTGCTGCTATTGAGCAGCTTTTGTAAGGAATGCTGAGGCTTTGCTTCTTTCCCACCAAGGATGAGTCATGTGATAATGGTCATCCATCCTGTGGATACAATATTCATTTGCCCCAAAGCCCATAATGACACACTTTTAGGCAGTAAAACATGGGAGCATTTTCTACACTATTTTCCAGGAAAAAATGTGCCTTACAGTTTGGGAATATAGTAATTAATTTACCTCGGTGTAAAACTGTGCATTGTATGTTGGACATCTGCATTGTTGGTGATGGCCCACATGTTAAGTGTGTGCATATAAAATTGACTGGAATGTGAATTAACTGGTGTGGTAATGTCACAGCATCCTGGGAAGCATTATAGTATTGGACTGGTTGTGTGATTTCAGGCTGACGTGACTAATATGAAGAATGATAGTGTATTAACCAGATGTGAGGTGTGAATGGTCACGCTTGGTAGTACTGACATTGAAGTGCATATTTGTCCTGCACGCATTGCTTTCATGTTATGGCCCAGTATCTATAATTTGTCTCTTGCAGAGCAGTAACTGTAATGTACATCATTTCTCCAATTGATCTGTATGATGTGATTATGTTTTCTACTTGCATAGTTGTAATGCAAGATTTGTATATTTCATAAAGTGGAGCAGTAAAAGGGAAGCAATAAAAACAATAATAATCATGGCTGGTCCACTTCCCCACATATCAAAATAAAGTGGTACCATATTTAACCTTTAAATGACTGGGTTGCTATTTAATATAAGCATGTGGCTTATGAAAAATGTATTATTACAGAAAAACATAAAAGTATAAAAGAGACTGGCTTTATGGGAAGTAATACTTGGATCATCCAGAGTATCTTAAAGTGCAATAAATTTTCTTGTTGCCAAAACTCATAAAATGAATTTCTAGGTGTGCTGTTTAATGTGTGTGCGCAATTGCGAGCATAGGTCATTTAATGGTTAAATGCCTCTTGACTTGTGGTCAGAAATATTATATGTACCACTAGATCAGGAGTTTTCTTTACTCACAGTCAGCAAACTGACATTAAGTTTGCAGGCAGTATTCATGACAATGTACTCTGTCTGTTGTATGGCTTACAGACATGGTCTTCTGCGTCATGACACTGTATACATAGTTGCAACACTTCAGTCAGGGCAACAGTTGTATCTGCCTGCAAAACCACACAGTGTCGTAACCATGAAGACCACAGTCTTAATTTTCACTGCCATGAAAGCTCAGTATTTCAGTTTTTAACATCAAGAAGTAAGTATAAATTAGAAATTAGGGCTGTGTGAGATTTCAGTCCACATGGTCAATTGCAAGAGTTACTCTGAGTGATTCACAGTGGTTATCTTCAACATAGTACATTGAAAACTGAAGGTAATAAGAAGCGAAACAGAGAAGGTTTAGTGAAATACATGTAACATTTCCATTTTGTTTTCAGTACCCTTAAAAATTTTAAGATCATGTTCTTTTTCAGTTTCACAGTTGTGTCATCTCATGTTTGTAAAATTTTGACTGTCCTTGTTCTGTTTTAAACTGTGACTTGGTACTTGTGTGTGATGAGTATTTTAATTTTTGTTGCATCATGTGGTTGTAACTGTTACATTTTAGTGTAGATCCTGTTGCAGTGGTAACACTGAGGGTGTTAAATAAAGTCAACAGATATTTTTATTCTGGTGACTATAAAATATCTTAATAGAATAAGCACTGCAAGTGGAGTTAACGTGAAGTAAGGTGTGTATAGTTCTAATGTTTTGTCTGTGAAATATGAAAGTTATAATACTTGCTTATCGTTCTGATTATAGGCAGCATGCAAGACTGGCCAAATCAAAGAAGTGGAGAGGATATGCCGGGAATCCAATTGCTACAATCCTGAAAGAGTTAAAAATTTCCTGAAGGAAGCAAAGCTTACAGATCAACTTCCCCTTATTATAGTGTGTGACCGTTTTGACTTTGTACATGATCTTGTCCTGTATTTGTATCGCAACAGTCTGCAGAAATACATTGAAATATATGTCCAGAAGGTGAGTTCTCCCCATTAAGAGCTTACATACTTTTAAGTTGTTCATATTACTTGCACTAGAATCATGTCTTGCATTTCCTATGGATAGGACTGTTAAGTGTGAGCACTTTAAAATTGTCAGCATTGAATATCATAACAAGTATCATTAATTTTGAAGTGCTGTTTCTGTAATAGTTGGTGGAAGGACAAGAAAATATTGCATGTCTTTGTAATTGTTGTAACTAAAGTTTAAGTGCATGAAATTTACAACTTCGTAATGATATGTTAATTTTGGTAAGTAAAATAAGTGGCAGACATAGAAATGTTGTTGCCCTTTTATATTGTTATTATTATTGTCATCATCGTTGTTGTTACACTGCAGCATGTGGTGGGTATTGGTATTATGAATTCCAATTATTTTTGTAATTTTATTTTTTTTATTTTTCCACCCACATTACATTCCAAGTCTTCGGATTGGAATGGTCTTGGCCTTTCATGGTGAGACATCAGAGTAAATGGAGGATGAGAAATTGCATCATGACCTTTGTGGGTGACAGTTTGTGTTCTTTTACTTTCTCGCTCTGTTTGATGTGCAGCTGGGGAAATGATCTGCACCTGTCCTTTAGAAGCGTAGTTGTTACAAGCTGCATACCCCCTGCCCAACACCACCACCACACATACTGCTGTACATGCATAACAATTTGTCCTGTGATTCCTTCACTGGAAACGGTGTTGCTGTAGTCTGATAACTTTTTTCACTGGTCATATGAATGTGCTGATTGTAATGCTTGCTAATTGAAACTGAAGGAAATGTCTTTCATTTTTATCTCTAGGTGAACCCATCACGACTTCCCGTTGTAATCGGTGGTCTTTTGGATGTCGACTGCTCAGAGGATATTATTAAGAACTTGATACTGGTGGTCAGAGGTCAGTTCTCCACTGATGAATTGGTAGAGGAGGTGGAGAAGAGAAACCGCTTAAAGCTGCTGCTTCCATGGCTTGAGTCTAGAGTACATGAGGGATGTGTTGAACCTGCTACCCATAATGCACTTGCCAAAATCTACATTGATAGTAACAACAATCCTGAGAGATTCCTCAAGTGCGTATTCACGTTGATGAGCAAGATTTGAGTTGGAATGTTTATTAAATGTATAATTAGGTTTTATATCGTGTTGCTTCCATTTCTGGTGTTTATACATTAAATTGTCTGTCTTGTGTCTACAGAGAAAACCAGTTTTATGATAGCCGAGTAGTTGGCAAGTATTGCGAAAAGCGGGATCCACACTTAGCTTGTGTGGCATATGAACGAGGCCAGTGTGATCGGGAACTCATCAATGTGTGTAATGAGAACTCCCTCTTCAAGTCAGAAGCAAGGTAATATTTCACTGACTGGTATATCTTGCTGTTTGCGATTGTTATTTCATCAGAGTAAGTCCAGACAGCAGTGTGTGGCATTTGGAGATTAGTTTGTATGTAGAATAAGGACAGTTGCCACAACAATATGAAGTGTGTTGTTCTTGTTCATAAAGTGTGAGTGAGATAGATGTGAGTAATGAAAATATCCAAGGATAGCATTTGGGTTTCTCCCCCCCCCCCCCTTTATGTGTAATTTTTTATTTTTCCATATTTTCCCCCATTTTTTTTTTGTTTGGGTTTTTTTATTTTTTTAGTTAGCTT
>Ga0123354_10014407_pt1 | contig 12314 bp, 8 predicted proteins | sample TergutLab28metaG_2_FD_97872 | JGI IMG/M metagenome (GOLD analysis project Ga0123354, IMG submission 97872) | Labiotermes labralis P4 segment gut microbial communities from Petit-Saut dam, French Guiana - Lab288 P4 | ecosystem: Host-associated > Arthropoda: Insects > Digestive system > Gut ... | reverse complement strand
TGGTGATGGTGGTGGTGGTGGTGATGGTGTTTGTGGTGGTGGTGATGGTGGTTGTGGTGGTGGTGGTACTACAAAAACGTGACGTAGAGACTCAAACTTACATCACCATAGCACAAAGCTACGTGTGTGTTGTGGCAGTGGGAGCTGTAATCTGTGCTGAAGCTGCCTGGACGTTGCGTCCTGGAATACGGAGGACAGGTTCCTGGAGGATGTCTATTAAGCGATGGTCAGAACAGTTTAACGACACAGAAAGTGTAGTGCTTAAGAGGAACCTATGTAGGCCTTCTTGGACAATGACTCGCCAGCACTGTTCTTAAAGCTTTTGAGCGCAGTCCCCGGAGTAACCATCCGTCATGTTGGCAGAGAACGTCAGATTCTATAGCCAAGGCAGATTAAAGCCCCTGCATACGAAAATTATACAGCGAAAATATTGTAACTGAAAGATCGCCCACATCGGGAAGTATATCCTTGACATGGTCAGACGGATTAACATTGTTAATTAGAACTGATATATACCCTATCGGAACAGTTCTAATGGCTGTTTCAAACACAGCAATTCACGTCTTGTAGCAAGTACCGTGTGCTTTAGTTTGTGTTTTGGTTATTTAATTACAGACGTTGTTTTTATGATGACTGGAACAAAATATAATTTCTTTTACCATAAATAGTTCAACGAATGTATTTGAATGGAAATATCAGTGTGTTCACAGATAAGTAGCTAACAGTAGGAAAAGATGTTTTTTTATAATAATTTTTATCCTATAAGAATTCAAGAAATTTCTGACCCCTCGATAATGAATCCACAGATTTTTCAAAATAATTTTTTTTATTGAAAATGAGAAAATCAATTAAACAACACATAATACATAAACTGGGAAATTGATTGCAATTATTTTACTATATAACCTTCTTTTGCACTTAAATAATACCTGTATTAGAAATATGAATCTTTTTCTTTACAAATTCTGTTTTCACTATACAAAGAATGCCGTATTATATAATTGAATATTACTGTTGCAATTATGCCTTCCTCAAAGTATTCTGTTATTTTATATATCTAATGGTGGCCATAAAAAGCAGAAATTAGTAAAGCATGTTTTAAATTACAATATCAATACAATGGTGATCGAAGGTATATTCCAGTATTTATAGTTTATTTATATACCATAGTCAAAATGAAAAGTGAAGATTAACGACTTCTATTTCTTTTCACAAATGCAAATGTAAATTACTTTCAGGTTCAGGATAAGTTTTAGCAAGATGTGCAATGTACATATAACAACTCATCAGGCGCATTCGTGCAACCATTGGTGTAGCGGAAACAAGAGTTGTGACATACTGTGAGTGTGTGTTTGTAACCTTAGTTATTCAACTTGCCATGCGCGTGCGCCATGCTGTCATCTGTGGTCTGTCAGGCTGTACAATATTTTCACACATAATCTCATAAACGACACAATTTTCGAAAAAGTTACTGAATATAAAATGTGTGTTTTTGATTTTCTCTACAACTTTGTCTGAAACATTACTCATTCTAAGAAGAACTGAGCATGATACAATCAAAATTTTTTATCGGTCTTCATGTAAATTACCCGTTATTCTTGTCCGATTTTAATGAAAATGTTCTCGACAGATTTTCGAAAAATTCCCAAATATCGAGTTTCATCAAAATCCTTTCAGTGGGAGCCGAGTTTTTTCATAAGGACTGACAGACATGACGGGGTTAATAGTCACTTTTCGTCAAAAGCGCCCAAAAATTAGACGTGGTAACAAATAAAACATTCAGTAACTGGATGCCGCGACGTGTAGAGGCAGGTTTGGCGAGATGTGCAATGAGTATATTTGTGTTATTCCGCACAAACATCATCCAAGAGGAAGGTAAAGCTCTCCCTGGGCTTAATGGAACACGTCGCAATGGAAGCACACGAGGGCTTTATGCTTTATTTGGGGGAGAGGGGTCAGCTCTACACCCAGCCGGCTTTTTCAAGGACACTTCATGAATGTGAGACTGGGTTGGAACCATAACTGGTCTGGGCGTTCGAAGAAGAGAAAAATCCCTTGCCCCTTTGGTAATTGAGCAAGTTTCCTTTATGTTCCACAAAATTTCCTATTCACTATACACACTTAGCTATCGGGGCTTTTAATATTTCCAGGGTCTTGTGTGATGTGGTTATATTTTATTACCAGTATACGCATGATTTAATGTTAGAATTTTGCCCTGTAACTTTCGTATGTTTGCAGCGGGTGATTTGTTACAAATCAAAATCTGATTTTTTACTGATCGAAGCTTTCGTAATATTGCCTAAGAAATGGAAAACGCTTTCACATTTATCGGCAAAGATGTTCTAAAAATGTCTCCAGATACTTTTTGTGGTCTATAACTGACGAATCTTTTGTAACTTAAACCTGAGATTGTCTTCTTCCACAGCATGTTTTTGTTCTGAGAATTATTTTGAGCGCGTTAGTATGATAATTAGTCTGGAATTGATATTTATAATTGGGTGGCGACACCAATTAATGAAGTTTTCATTAAGTAACTCCACGTTGACGATAAAGTAGAGAGCGCAGGTCCCGTATCTCCAGCTTCAATTAACTCCCTGTCTTAACAACCTGGATGCAGAGCTCCGTTGATTTCAAAGTTAAACCACAAGAAATCCCCTTCTTAACTTACCGCAGTAAAATTCATGTTAATCTGATGTGAGTACATCATGGAGATCAGTGTTGTGCAGTATGCTAACTTTACCAACTTCAAGATCTTTCCAAATATGAGTAGCCTGAAATTGTCTCAATTTACAAAGAATTCCCTTGGGCCTACGTGTTCTGTGTGTCACATGATACAACGTTTATCTGTGTCGTATTTATGTGATTTTGTAATCTTCCGGCACATTTTATAGGAATTATCTTCACTGAGTTCTTTTGAAAGGATGTTGTTTGTGCAGTGTAATTATACGTATATGTGAGAACTTGCAGAGTGTAGAGTCTAGATTAAATGGCCTTCGGCTTTCGCATATTTCTTATCATACCTTCTTTGACTTCAAGACACTGCTTTAATGTTCATATTACAAAAATCCTGTACGTATTATCAGGAATCATGTCACCGTGTAACGAAATGAATTTCATTCCCATCTATGTTCGTGTTTCTATGTTTCAATTGTATACGTTGAACCTTCACTTTGATGGTTTGCAAAAAAAGAGAAAACGACGCACCAGTGACTGGACCTCTCTACTAGAAGAAACGATGGTTTTTCACGAAGTGTTTATTGAAGAAAATCCGACTTCACAACTAGTATAAGCTGAGTAGGTGAATGGGAAGCCGTTACGTAATGAGGCAGTTTATATCTGTGGAGAATTATCGGCCGATTTGGAAACGTGTTGAAATTAGAGACCAAAAATGTATGAAGAATGACATTATTTATAAGAGGAGCTGTACAGCTGTAATGAAAGAACTTATATAATTTCAAAATGCCTCCGTCAAAATATTTGGCTTCTCACGAAGAAAAATCAGCTAATGACTATAAAAAAGTAAAGAGCAATTGATCATTATCGTTTGCTGTAACAATTATGAACTGTGACTTGCTACATGCTATTGTAACATCTACAACACTTCGTATCTTAAAAAAAGTAGATCCACCAACACTTCCACTTTGGTTTAATAACCAAAAAACTACGTGGATGAACTCAAATATTGATAAGTCTTGTTTCTTACTAAAATTATCTCTTCCCCTTAATTCTTTTTAAATCAAGGAACATACAAATGAAACAAAGTTGTGTTACTGATAAGATACCTTCTCGTAATAAAAAAGGGACTACAAATAAGGGGAAATAAGAATGACTTTTGAATCATCTGTGGAACAAGATGTTTTAAAAATACTTACTTACTTACTTACTTACTTACTTACTTACTTACTTACTTACTCCATGATGCAGAGTACTTCTTGAGAAGCTAACTGGTTTGCAGCTAGTCAAGAAATTCCCCGCATTTCATGGAACCCGAAGGTTCATTACCGCACTCACAAACATCCGCCATCTATCTCTATCCTGGGTCAGCCCAATCCAGTCCATATACCCACATCCCACCTCCTGGAGATCCATCCTAATATTATCCACCCATCTACCCCTAGGTCTCCCCAGTGGTCTCCTTCTCTCCGGTGTCCCCACCAAGACCCTATACACCCACCTCTCCTCACCCATACACGCCACATTCCCAGCCCATCTCATTCTTCTCGATTTTATCACCCGCACATATTGGGAGAGGTGTACAAATCATTTATCTCCTCGTTTTGCTCTCTCCTCCTTTCCCCCGTTACCTCGTCCCTCCTCGGTCCAAATATTCTCCTCAACGCCATGTTCTCAAACACCCTCAGCTTCCTTTCCTCCCTCAGTGTCAACGACCAAGTTTTCAAAATACTGAACAAAAATATCTGAGCAGCCTTCTTCAGTCTCTAGTAGAAGTAACTGAAGAAAGAGGGAAGATTTTAAAAATTATTAATAAAATAATACAAAAGACAGTATTCTTGACAGACTGAGCACGGAGAACACCGATCAAAAGGCACTGGCGCTCTCAGGAGAAGGGTTTTGCAGAATCAAATGAAACTGAAGGTACAGCGAGAGATAATATGAGGTTACATTCCGAAAATACTTTTTCTTTATTGAAAGTTATGTTAGGCTGTGAAATTGTGAACAACTGTGTCAAGACGAAGAACAACAGCTGACGGCGAACTAAATAGTGACGACCCTTTGGAAGGTGACACCGTAGGTGCGGAGAAACTGATATAGAGTGCCATAGTGACACCGTAGGTGCGGAGAAACTGATATAGAGTGCCATAGTGCAGGATCTTAGGCTACTGAGAAGAAATTTGATTGCGTTTAACAAAGCAGGGCAGCGACGGCCAGAGACAAAGAACATTTCCGGCACTGGTGTGATTTTACTGCAGGCTGTAGGCTCAGAAACAAGAACTCATTATTCATGTCCTTGAAAATAATTATTTACAAATTTAAAAAATGTTGAATTTGTTTTTGTGTGTATAATATATTTACTTGCTGCCTCGTTTCGTTTTTTCGCCATTTAATAATATATTTAATTACACATGGAGATCGTATTTACCCTCGACTATTCCATTGCCTCTCCTTATCATCACATCCGTCGTTTGATCTTGTTTAGTTCGGGCAATAGGGACTTGAATGTTAGTTGAAACAGTTTCAATTCTAGTAGTTATAACTGTTTCCGGCACGTGCACCATTAAATGTTCGGCTTCCTTAAGAGCGGACCACGCGGTGGCGCAGTTGGTTGAGGCACTGCGCTACAAGCCGGTAGGTCGCGGGTTCGATTCCCGATGGTGTCATTGGAATTTTTCATTGATATAATCCTCCCGGTAGCACTCACCGTCTAACAGGAATGAGAACCAGAAATATTTCCTGGGGGGTAAAGGCGACCGGTGCGTGGGGTTGACAACCTTACCACCTTCATGTGCCGATTATTTTGAAATCTGGGAGCCTCTCAGCCTCCTGGAAGCCTCAGGGCCTGTCCAGGCCTGTAATGGGATTGCTTTAGTTTTTACCTTAAAAGCTCATTGGTCATTGTTAGTACTGCCAGGTATTAACAAGAAAGACTTCAGTATTTTACCCCATCACTGTAAGTGTATGCTTAATACGATACAAAAACAAAGATCATTTCTCTTTACAAGTATTTAACAAATGGTACTTGTAATGGAAGCACTATGTAGAAACCGAGTCTTTATATAGCATGAAATGAATATTCATTTTAATTTCAAACTGTTAATGTTACCATTTATAATTTATCACGAATGATATAACTTGGGAAATGTTTGATTTCGAACTTCCACTGCGAAGCAGATGAGAACTGCGCTCTTTTGGGTTATTGCCCAGTGAACAGTGTTACTTTTTTGCCGATGTTTTGGGACAACCTTCCGGTCCCATCTTCAAGGGTCAAGCTTGGGTATGGGTCCGATAGGTTGTGCCGAAACGTCGGTAAATAATTACAACTACTCGCTGCGTAATAGTCCAGAAGAGTACAGTTCTTTGGAAGAAATCATTTCCTTTTTGTCATATTATTCTTAGTCTATGAATTCGAAAATATTTAATCAGTTGCTGAGATGAACACCTAATAGCCTCAGTGCGTTACATTGATTAGAATTTTATTTGAACGATGCAGACGTTTGAAATTCTCAGTGTGTGTCTGTAAGTATTTACCCTGAAGGAAGAGCAGCTCTGGCCAACCTAAAATGATCACACGGCAAAACATGCATTAAACATGGCACTTCTATGTTTAAAACGATTTCCATGTTTGGTAATTTCTGAAATGTAATTAAATACCTGCGTGTTTGTGAAACACGTAGGATGTTACGTCGGTAAGCTAATAGCGTTTGTAAGTGACACGGAGACTCAGCCTGCATTGAACAAAGCGGCTAAATCAAAAGTGTCGCCTAGAGGACGCAAGTCATGTGGCTGCTACACGAGTCATTCTCGAGGAGCCTAGGTTTACTTTGATACGTATGTTTACTCTTGCCTAAACATTATTACTAAGTGCGAAGTCACGTGTTGAAGAAGCTTAATCCCCAGGCTTCTAATACAGTAATAAACCATATGGTTAACTAGGAGTACTAAGTTACACTGCAGAATGCTTCTTACACAGTAACTTTGTCTCATGACGTTAATGTATTACGTGGTGTCGCAGCGAGGTTTGAATTACGCACCCCAGTTCTGTAGCTTGTTGACGATGTGATGATTCTGTGTCGTACAGAAAGGGTATGATATAGCTTGTAAAGTGTAAAGGCTGGATTGTGTAGTTCTACAACTCTACGTAGCAAACAAGGGGACTTAATATCAAGATGAGAGGCTGAACGTGCAGGAGTATGACTGAAATATGTCTGGAAGGAAGAACTACGTTACGTCACTTCGGACGAAATAATAGCTTGCGTGCGTGCGTGCACGTGTGTGTGTAAAAAATGTGTCGGGACGAGAAGAGACTGATGACCGGCGGTCTTCTTTACGCCACACTTAATAATACTGTGCAAAGGGAAAGGAACTCGGGGAAGAAAATTCAGCAGCAGTAAAGAAAATTCGTATAGTTAACAAAGTAACGTGTTTTTGTGTTGAGGAGACCAGACATTTGGGGTTCTGACTGCGTGAACTGTTTGGATTGGTCAATAAAATAAAAGTTTTCCTGGCTTTTGCTATTGACATCATCATCATAATCATCATCATCGTTACCATCATCATCATCATAATCATTATTGTCATAACGATCATTACAAGTCTAGTTTTTCAATCATTATCGGTTTAGCCTCAGAGCAGGTTTGAATGAAAACCTCGATACGAAGAGGAAGGAAGCATTACCACCATTTTATTGACTTTAAAGAAATATTAACCAGACTTTTTGCATTGCGAATCCAGAATGTCTCAGATCGTGTAACCAGAACGTTTCTGTCCTGAAAATTACAGTTAAGGACAGAATTAGGGCGTTTCCATGAAGGATGAAAGAATCTTGCTTAATGCCTTTGGTATTAAAGCCGGTAAAATGTAAGACAGTCCCGTTACAGGCCTGGAGTGACCCAGAGGGTTCCAGGACGTTAGGGTTCCCAGATTACGTGACAATGGCCCAGGATGGTGGTAAGGTTGTCAGCCTTACGCACCGGCCGCTTTTTACTCCCAGGAAATGTTCCTGGTACTCATACTTGTTAGAGACTGATTCGGCCCCAGGACCATAGTGCGATCGGAAGGATTTTATGATTAAGGTCGGTAGACAGGTAATATTTTACCTGTGCACTCCTTTAACTGATGGAGTGGAAAGGAAATGTAACTGCACTTATTCTTAACCTCCGCAGTATATGGAGTTACGTGATGACAACAGGACATTTTGTAACGTTCTCTCATGATTGTCATCACTTAATTTCTTTTTAAAGGTTACTGAAAGACAATAATTAAATTTACTCCGTAATTTTGTAGAAGTTTCTGTTTGTGGGAAACAACCATTAGGCCACCCCGAATCCTCCTGTCCTCCAGTCAAAGCTTAGAATTATTATAAACCTTATTGTTGAACCGTACATTTCGTAGAATCACTTCAATTATTAACCAATAATTGCACTTATATAAAGTCCACATAAAAACACTTAAAACAATTAAAATCACCCCAGGAGTGATTTTAATTGTTTTAAGTGTTTTTATGTGGAATTTATATAAGTGCAATTGTTGGTTAATAATTGAAGTGATTCTGCGAAATACACGGTGCAACAATAAGGTTTATAGCTAATGCCCAACAGGCAAAACTTAACAACTACAAGAATACCAGGCTAAAGTTATTAAAAACAAATGCAGCAATGAAGTGATTTTAGTTGTTTTTAAGTGTCTTTATGTGGAATTTATGTAAGTGCAATTGTTGGTTAATAATTGATGTGATTTTTAGTATTATTGGTTCCCTGGTGTTTCAATATTCAATTGTTCCTAGTTATGTAATGTACACATAATATTTTGAGACCTGAGAAGTGTATGAGAACCCAGTTATCTGTTTCACGATGCTTTTATATACCATAATTTTCCCATTGAAGCTGAGGAACACCACCGTAACCTTGAATCAGGATAAGAATTATACACATATAGAACACTAAGCAGGAGAAGGCTGGTCCCAGTAGCCGCGCGGTCTAAGGCTTAGGTCTGCGGCCGCCCGCCTGCTGAGATCGTGGGTTCGAATCCCACCGGGGGCATGGATGTTTGTCTGTTGTGTGTTGTCAGGTAGAGGTCTCTGCGACGAGCTGATCACTCGGGCAGAGGAGTCCTACCGACTGTGATGCGTCGTTGTGTGTGATCTAGAAACCTCAAGAATGAGGAGGTCATGGCCCGCGTTGGGCCGCAGCGCCACAGAGGGAACAAAAGCACGAGGAGGGTCTTAAGAATGATTGTAATAAGCAGCAGAAAGGAAGGGAGACGCTGAAGGCCTATTTTTTACCCCTAGGCAGTATACTCTTTCCCGAAAATCTGCAGATCTCTGCATTTCCATAATTCGAGTCCGTGGTTTTATTTTTCTAGGGAAATTGCAGTCCGATTCTCCTACTGTGCGTTACGATGCCACACAACCTTCAGTAAGTGTAGGGTATTTGTGAATGTTCTTCAGATTACTGACTATAGTTCAAGTTTATCACCACCACTAGAAGACCATAGTTGTTCTTTGGTCAATACTTCATATACACGAGGCCCCGCGTTTGAGTCTTGGTCCTGAGATCGGCGAATCAAAGTGGTTCTATTTGTTCCTGTCTTACTGTCGTAGGTTGGGACAACACCCAAAAACAATTTCGTGTTTTGTGTCTGTCCCAGCATCTGAAATTCCTAACTTCAGTTACATAGATTTTTTACAGATATATTAGTACGTTCTCAGAGTACAACCAACAAGATTCAACGTTTCTCGAATTTATTTATTTCTGTAAAACGCTCTACGTTTTTCGGACGGTTTTTCTGTACATCATCAAGAGCACCGTCCGAAACATGTAGACTGCCTTACAGAAATAAGTTTAAGAAATGTTGCATCTTGTTGGTTGTTCTCTGAGAATATATTAGCGATGCACGGACCTATGAATGTTAAAAAGAATGTTAGTACGTGTTGTTGGTGTATCATATTTTTGCGAGGTACTAAATTACATATATTCTTACTTCAGATTTTTCGGCCATAACCTAAAGGTTTCGCAACGTCTCCACATTGTAATTGCTGATTTCTTCACATTCTTTGGTACACGGAATGTGCTTAACACCAGTTATTAATTAGCCATTGCCTCTAAACCTAAAACTGCAGAAAATATATCCACGAGTACTATGTCATTTTATGCTCTACGAACATATTAAGTAACAATTTTGTTACTTTCCAGGTGCTTTCACAAAGTTACGGAAAGTCGCAGTTTCATTATATCTGTTTGTCTAACTGTTCACATGAAACAACTCGCTTCATGCTGCACTCTTATTCGTGTTAGTGTATTGTGGGTAGTTTCGCTAAATATGCCGAGAAAATTCATGTGTGGTTAAATCGCAACAAAATAACAGGACCTTTACATGAAAACCGACGTATAGGTCTGTTCATGCCTACATTTTTCATTAGCATAACAATGGTTGCTGTTTGCTGAATTTAATAAAAGCCGTAATCGTTAATAATGTACACAAATCTGTTTTTTTTCATGCGCCTCTACCTGATGCATAATTAAGGAAAATAAAAACGCGCAAACATGATATTTAATATTTATTGGTTACGTCAGGGAATATGAAATTTGTTATGCAGATTGATCTCGAATATACCCACAAATTATGTATGAAATATTGTTTATCATTATATACAGTGCTTCTTATTTTTACCAGAATTTAAACAAAGCCGAATTTGATCGACAGATTTTAGAAAAACCGCTATTATAAAATTTCACGAGTATCTGTCCAGGTAGAATCGAATTGTCTACGGACAGACGGAAGAAGATACGGAGAGACGTCAGGCGTGAAAAATCCAATAATATATTTTTTAAACTTTACGAACATATCTAAGTCTGCTGTTGCCCTGCTTGCGTATTCTGGCGACTTTTAAGTCGGACGACCTCGGCGGAAATCGGACGTAGTCGCATTACCAAAGAAGCAGATTAAAATCTGTATATGTGGTTACGGTAGGTACCGACCTGCACGTGCGACGCTTCAGGCTAGTCTAATAAATCAAATATGTTTTGTTTTCAGTCATGTTGTTGTACGGCGTTTCATTAACCTTTTGACGCCTAATGTCAACTATAGTGGTCGTACCGCACGGCTAACCTCTAAAATTGCATTTTATATATTTATTCAACAAATATAGGTACCGAATATTTTAAACATGGTATATACTCTCCGTTTTTTTCTATTCAAAATGCAGTTTGTTTCATAATTCTAATGTATTTGGTTCCCGTATTATTCGCATTTTATATACAGGTGTGCTAAAATTAAAAAAATAATTCCGGCGCCAAAAGTTAATATGCAATTTTGCAAGGGATGTGAAAAAAATTTGTAAGCTTCCTACCGCAAAGAAGGCCATTTTAGGATTTGGGTACGAAATTGTACCACAATAAGCATACTCAATTATTATACCAACCACTGCACGTGTATAAAGTTTACGGATTAAATCATTAAAACGCTCCAAAATGTTTCGGTCCTAGGACCATCATCAGGGAGAGTGCCCTGCTACGGATGTGCATTCTGTGCTTCGTTGCAACGCAACGAAGCACAGAATGCACATCTATAGCAGGGTACTCTCCGCAACATAACATTACACAACACGGCATGCTTCCACAATACCCAACTGGTACAGCGAAATTAAACTGACATGTTATAGTGTGACTTTAGCAAGGACGATATGGCTCCCTGATGATGGTCTTAGGACCGAAACATGTCGGAGCATTTTAATGTTTTAATGTGTAAATTTTATAAATTTTATATATGTGCAGCGGTTGGTATAATAATTGAGTAACTCGACAACATGCACGGTGTAACAATGAAAATACACAATAAGAATGTTTAAAAAATTATATAAAGAATTAAGACCGGGCTTAATACGACAGTTAAGTAGCAGTTTTTCCAAAACACGAATTTACTTTAACATCTCTCGTTTTATAAATTCGAAATACCCAACTTTCTCTGCTTGGTTGCACGAGAAATATACCAGAGAATGACTTGCCAAAAAATAGTGTTGTCATCCGTCCCGATTGCAAAGCTAGGCGAAGTTCATATGACGGACGCCGCTTATAACGTAATCTCATGGGCCATTCGACTGGTATAGCGCAAAGCTGTGCCACTGAAAAGTGACCAGAAAACGCATCCACTGTAACTGCAGCCTTAAATGGATACTGTTTTTCAAAATATTGCAAAAGGCATACATACTCGTAAGTTATGTCATTTTGGTAATTCACATAACTTTGAGTAAGCTAATTGTACTTGCAAACCGCGTATAAAATCGGTTCCTTATTCGGGGTTTCGGATGATCATAGGAGGCTGTATAAGGAACAAACAGCACGATGTGTAACACCGAATTTTTAAGCGTGTTCGCAACATTGCGAAAAGAGACTATGAGCGTCGTTATTTCTTCTGAATGAAGGCATCACGATGTGCTTGAAAATCAAATAGTATTACACAAAAGTACATCAGCACAATCTATTTATTCTAGAGTAAGGCTACATGTTTCGACTAGTTGTTAGTTATCTTCAGGCCCCTACAATTTCGTTACCAGATGCTTTGTCCATTTTGGGATCCCATAGTGTTTACATGTGGATTACTTATTTGCTAAAGCTTTTAGAAAAGTTGTAACTACGGAG
>Ga0123354_10014406_pt1 | contig 12314 bp, 8 predicted proteins | sample TergutLab28metaG_2_FD_97872 | JGI IMG/M metagenome (GOLD analysis project Ga0123354, IMG submission 97872) | Labiotermes labralis P4 segment gut microbial communities from Petit-Saut dam, French Guiana - Lab288 P4 | ecosystem: Host-associated > Arthropoda: Insects > Digestive system > Gut ... | reverse complement strand
CACACACACACATCAAGAAGTGGGCCTTTATGTCATACAGCAACTTAAAAATTCAAGAAGAAAATTTGGGAATTCCTGTCTCTGGCCATGAATTGTATAGATAACCATTTTATTTGTGAACCATTACTTACTTTGAAGGAAAATATGAAATTACGGATTTACGGAATAAGTACGGCAGTAACTTGAAAAGCTTTTGAAAACCCGTATGATGGAATAAGCGATGCTGAAACTTAGAGATAACTCGTTAAATGCAAAGAGCGCAGCTGCAATATCAACCGAAGCATAAATGTCACTCGACTGCTTCCTAACGACAGACTGTCTTCTGCAGACACTACAAACTGAAGTGCTGTCATAAGGTGTTTGTCTCCTGTGTAATGAAATCTTTAAAGAACGGAAAAGCCGGCCTTAAAACCAAAATACAAACAATTTCCAAACTTCCGTAAGACGGAATCGATTAACGAGAATGACGAGTAGTAATCAGGGACAACGGCTGGAACATTCTTCTAACTCTGCGGGTATAGGCTAGAAGTAAAACATAAGTAAATTGCGGAGCGCAACTTTAATCTTTTCCCTCCGCACGGCCGAGCTGTCGTGGGAGATTGATCACGTAAAACGAAGGCTGCATCCGTCAGGAATCGGGAGTTTGCTTTCCGCCTACAATGCAACTTACCTTATTTCTTAAAAGCCTCGAAATTCGACCTTTACCCTCTACGTAGGCCTTTCACCTGAAAATGCTTCTTGTTACACGACAGAGGTTTTGACGTGAAATATTCACAAAATCTCATCGAACATTTAGTGAACCGACGTTACGAATACGAACTAAATAAAATCGTGGACTATTATTTCCATTTATGTCTACTGTAACTATGTGCAAATTAAATAAATTCAGTGCTGTAATTTATTCACTAATTATTCAGTTTGTCCTCTACTTTCTGTGTATAATGGAATCATTACTTCCGACTTCCGACTCTTTGTTGTAGACTCTACATTAGGCGCGTCTTATTTTGTGTCTTTACTTGTCTTCTGTCTCTTTATATTTTGTTCTCTCATCTCTTGCTAAACAGCTTTGATTTTAGTACTGAGAGTATAATATTCGTCAAATCACTTTTATTAAGTCTAACACAGCACAGGTTTAGTGTAAGTAAATTTGTTACCCGTACATGTGTGCTACATGCGTCGGTCTGAAACGTGGGCCATCCTTAACACAAGAGCCATACAAAGGAAGATGTAAGAAAAATATCTTCCTTTTTTTTTAAATTTTATCGTATCCTCCTTTGTATGGTGTTTGTGTTGACATGCGTGAGGACACCCTAAGTACAGGCCGAAACATGTAGCATGCATGAACGGGTAATAAATTGAATTAAAATAAATCTGTGTTGTGTTAGAATGTGAAAGTGTGTGTTTTTAGTAATAAACACAAGAGAATGGCTTCCGTAAGGACTGTAAGCACAACATTATTTTAACTGCAGTCAGCAATTTATACACAGACTTCTTTCTACACCCAACGTCTGTTGTTGTGCTTACCTGTAGTACAGCGATTATCTCCCTAGTTGTGCAATAGGGGAACTGCACAACAGGAAGCATGGCCTGCGCCGTCTGGACATTCAGTGCTGCTTCCTGAATCGTGTTTTTGGCTTCAGTAGCTAGGTGAAACCGTGTCTCCTGGGTCCTGAAATGTAACACGGCGTGTTTTGGTAATCTGTCGCATAGAGAAGTCAACAGTTACTGGATACGAGGCAGAATATTTCCCGCACACTGCTGATTGATAACATAATATAAGGTAAAAAGTCAGTTTCGCCGTATAACCTGCCGTGCAGGCACAGATGGAGCGTAGGAGTATAGTACTACTTTTTCTTTAACTTCGGCGCTAGTGGGGGGTGCGTCGTTAACACTACGCCCCGGACGCTTTACACTAGGGAAGGAGATCCGGTACTCATTGGAGGCTGGGTAGGTTCCAAGGCCGGTCTGGACGGGTGCGAAAAATATCGCCATAACCGGGATTAGATCCCAGGACCGTCCATCCCGTAGCGAGTGACTGTACCGACTACACTGTCCCGGCCCGCAACACAATATACTATAATAATTAAATCAAATTTAATTAATAAAATCTGAGTTTAATGATCGGGTCTCCGCTTCTTTTCTTTTACCTCCAGTGACAAAGCTGGCGGTTTAATGTAATATGACATTCAGAGATACGACAGGAATCGTCATGACCAACGGGACATTTAATGACACCATGTAGTCGGTATACTATAATTAGCTTAACGTCGGTGACGTTAGATTGTGCGTTCGAAGTATGCTGATAATGTAGTCTTTCTACTGGCCACATTGCATTCAGTTGTTATGCTTCTAGAACTGTTTACTGCTTGCTGTACAGTTAACTATCTACCTTTCCTTCTCATTCTGACCCACGTTTTATTTGCTTACGGTAATTATTTTCTAACAGTTATGTTTACACCATGGTGAGGTCACTGACTGAGAGTTGATCTCCTTCCAGCAGGTGACAGCTCTGTCCAGCAGTTCTGTGGCGGACTGTACCAACATGGAAGCCTCCTGCCACTCCAGCACGCCGCCCGCCAGCGTGTCGCGGTAGCTGCGTACTTTGTCCAGTTGCGCCTCGATGTCCTTCTCCTCATCGCTTCCGTAGGCTTCATCGAACAGGCCTGCCAGCATCTCATCGTGCTCTTGATACAGCCCCTGCAGGTAGGCTACTTTAGATTTGAGTAATTTCACCTCTTCCGCCACTTCGTCGCGACGTCTCTGCAGCAGAGCCACCTCGTTGCGGACAAGCACCTGCAAGAACCCAAGCGAAGTGTACCCGAGGAGTCAGTAAAGAGCAGGTAGTAGGTCTGACGGGCCCGGGTCGGGAATTGCCCTGCCCCGGGTAGCACAGACCATATTCGGCTTATCGCAATGAAGAACTTCTTCGTAGAACTCCACTTATGCGGACGCTGGTTATCCGGACCGTCAATTATCCGGATCGGCTTGGCCCTTGGGAAAAATATGTAGAGAATTCTAAGAAACTAACTTGCCTTGAAATTACCGGTTATCGGATTAAGTACAGTACAGTGTTATGGCTTCTAGAACTGCAAATCAGGCACGGTCGAAAGGTTTTGACGCAGGTACATACTCGAAATATTAACAGCCGAACTTCAAACAGCCTATGTAAACTATTTTCAAAGAAAAATCCAGTTATCCCGATTTTCTGCATTTCCGGATGTCTCGCCGTCCAAATTAATCCGGATAAGTGGAGTGCTACTGTTTTATGTCTGTTACCGTCAGAGAGTCAACAGCTTGCATAGTGAGCTGAAACGCTGCTTGTGCATAGCGAACTAACCAGCGAGTTAAGATAGGGGCGCATTTGCACGTAGTGTATTGAAAGAATCTGTATAGAAAACGAGCATAGGAAACTGAGTTCAATCGGGTTCGGAAACAAGCCCAGACTTGAATTTCTGGGGATTTTTCGCAGCTGCCTCTTCCCGGAAATAATTCTAAATGACACCGTACACATTTGTTGTCCGATATCTACATACCGTTCCTCAAATGCCAGAATAACACTGGATGTTCTTGAGCGTCATTAAGGAATAACTCAAGAACTATTGAAATTTATCATTTAGAGAACCATGTATAGTGACACAATAGACAGAGCAGACTGTAAATAGATTGGGCTCTATTCGGGCTATATTAAAAAGAAGTCGGGGTTCGATTGGGTGTCATACATTTTAAGGTAAACTTCGGAGTAAAGCGGGATAAAATTCTAAACTTTAGACCCCATGCAAGCCTCTGACAATATAAAACCTGGGCCGCCGAGCGCTCTCGTCTGTCTTAGGTCCGCTAAGGATTCGAAGAAATCCTATTTTTAATATAGAGCTCATTTGCGACAACAGTGTCACAACTCAAAATTTGTGATTTTTCAGGAGAAAGTTTTAAAGGGTTTGAAGTGCTATAATTTTCTATGAGTGCAACGACGACACAACTGCTGTCCAGCGGCGAGTTTTGCAAACTGCGTTATGACACTGTACCCGTTAGAAGTGCATCTGCAGACGTTTCTTTCTATACCAGTAACTCAAAAATGCCAAACTTTGAGTTGTGACACTCTTGTCGCAAATGAGTGATATGTTTAATACAGAAAGAAGTATTAAGGACTCGATAAAACTGAAACTACAGCAAAGAAACCTATATAAATACAACACGTCAGTCGGTAACGCAACACTTTATTTATGTACAAAAGTTGTATATTTTGTCAGGGCGACATGTTTCGACCTTATAAGATCATCCTCAGGCCCTCCAAGAAGACAGATCCAAGAGTTGTTTATGTTTCATTGCATTGTGGGATCCCAAATGAAACAAACAACTCTTGGATCTGTCTTCTTGGAGGGCCTGAGGATGACCTTATAAGGTCGAAACATGTCGCCCTGAAAAAACATACTATTTTTGTATATAAATAAAGTGTTGTATTTAACTGTCATAACACTTCGGGATGGAAAACATTAAGAAAAATCTATATTTTATCCCAGAATTTCTAAATAAATTTAAAACAAAAGTTGAAACGTTGTTTAATTTCGGCTGTTCATACAAATAAATAAATGCATTTTGCCTGCCCTAATAAAATTAAACTCGCATTTAGATGAGGAGTAATGAAAGCGAACAGTAAGCTTAAAAACTTTTTTTTATTTTGTACATTACTACCTGGTTTGACGAAATGAACTTTTATTCCATTAATAAATATATGGAGTAGTCTGAATCGATTTCTCAACGTATTTGCCGTCACGCAGCGATTTTCGGACTTACGTACCAACCGACAACGACTTTTGAACATACGCACCGTTCCACAACCATTTGTGGACATATGTATGTATGTACCGACCTAGAGCAATTTTTGAAGATACTAGTAGTTCCACGGCAATTTGTGAACGTGCTTTTTATGTTCATGGGACCGTGCATCGCAATTCTATGTCAATAAATGTCCAACAAGATGCAACTACACACAGTTTATTTTAAATGTAAACTACTCTACATGTTTCGGGTGGTTTCTCCACCCATCATCAGGAGCACAAATAACTGTATCTACAGCAACGGCTGTCTAGTACCAGATGCTGTAGATACAGTTATTTGTGCTCCTGATGATGGGTGGAGAACCCACCCGAAACATGTAGAGCAGTTTAGAGATAAAATAAACTGTATAATTGCATCTTGTTGGACATTTATTGACACTGTGAACTTGCGTAAATATATACAGCGATTTTTGAACATATGCACCACATGTTTGGACATACGTACCGATCTAGAGCAGTTTTTTAAAATTCCTGCAGTTCCACAGCGATTTGTGAACGTGCGTACGGTTGTACAGCAATTATGTTTTCAGACACGCACCATTCAGCAGCGATTTATGGGACACACTTGTCGGTCTGCAGAAATTTTTTAAGACACTTATCAGACGACTGCGAATGTTGAACATATGTACCTTTCCACTGCGATATTTGAACATAGGCACCGGTCCGCGGTATCAGCTGTGTGATAAACACTGCTGTATGTAGCCTATGATGTCAATTATGATACCGGTCAGTCCAGTATAAATGCTGTACACGATCACCCTTCGTAACTTTGTTGCCCCGACGTTCTCAGTTTGGTAGGTGATCCTCTTTCGGGAAACGGGTGTGTTTCACCGAATCACATATAGTTTTAATTATTTCTTTTTTATTTGTTGTTTTATTTACTCAATTTATTGTTAATAAAATGAGAAAAGTCGTGCTGTATCCAGTTAAACAACTGAATCATATTTCATCAAAATAACACAGTCACTTCTCTGTACTCCCACCTACACCACACTCGTACGCAACTGACTTCCTTACTGGACTGCTGGCGTCCGTTATCAGCTCCTAACCGTTTCGGCGTTTAAATCTCTCCCCTCCTACCTATGACCAACGGTCCTGAATATAGGTTGACAGATTAACCCGCAACGCATGGCCGTGAACCGTACGTAACTGACGCCAGCAATCCTAATAAACAACTATACTAAAAATGATCGGCTACAATACCTATCATTACACAAAACTGGAAAGGACTTTTGAATTTATCGGCTATTCTTTACCTTGTAAATTGAGTACACTCGACGTTATTTGCATTTATTTTTACGAAACTGAATAAATAATTTAAACTTTGACAAAATAATCCTACTGTAGGGTTAAGGAATATCTTACTTCCATCGATGATTTCCCTAAATCCAGAAGTCCATAAATTTCTTGCTATTATCAGAATAAAATATTTTGTGATTGCCCTAAGCCATTCTTGTAACTTTTCTTTCCGTGATGGTCATTCCACATTGAGTCTCATGAGTAGAAATTTGTAGGATGCCACGAGTGCCTTGATCGAATTGAAGCTACGTTGAACGCATGTAACATTCTATGGCTGCCCGTAACACACATCAGTGACGTTCGCCTCACCTCTTTGAATGTTCTGAGTCATCCGTAAACTTTCCCGTTCCACACACAGTGCCATAATGCAGAGGCTTCCTTTCATACATTTCACCATCTTACACCTTTTCTGGTGTCAAAGTCGCATCACACACTTTCTATTCTGGTGCTTTCAGCCAGCGGAAAAACCATGATAAACCCATCACAGTATTATTTCTACTTTGCGGACGATGAAGACAAATTAGTTGCGGCTGAGGGATGGTTCATAGGCCTTTTGCTTATATGAGCTAACGTTTTCAGTGCTGGCAGTATCAGTTTTGAAGTAAACTAAGATTGCGTTTATTTTCAGAGGCAGCACGCAGGTACAATATTCGATCCACCATAAACCGATATAATTCCGATTAATGTCTTCATAACTCGTTTATCTAAGATCCACTTTAATATCATTCTTTCATCTACGCCTGTATGGTATTTTCTTTATGGTGACATTGAAGAAATGATCTTCTCATTATTTTTATTTTTGCACCGTGCATTCTGTAGTTTATTTAATTACACACACCAACACATGCACATATATATATATATATATATATATATATATATATATATATATTATTTAAGGAGTCCAAAATTTACATTAAAACATTTAAAACGTTCCTGCATATTTCGATCACACAGTCATGCTCACGGAGCATACCCTGTTTCTTGCTAAAGTTATAATTTAAAACATTCTCTGAATGTTTTAAATTATAAATTTAGCAAGGAACAATATATACTCCCTCAGGATGATCGTGTGATCGAAACATGCAGGAGCGTTTTAAATATTTTAATGTAAATTTTAGACTTCTTAAATTATATATATGCGTGTGTTGGTGTGTGTAATTAAATGATCTCCTGACTATTCTTTCCTACGGGTATAAATTCGCGTGTTCCAAATCATTTTGAGGCATAGTCGTATGTAGTATCACAGCTGCAGATTAAATTCTTCTGAAGTGTTACACCGTGTCGCTTGGTGAATGATTACGGACTTTACTGAGGGGCGTCCATTATAAACATCTTCAGGGTGTAGCAATCTTGTCGGATTCGCTGATCCTGAAGATAGAGCATTGCGCTCTTCCGAAACGCCTGCAGTTTTTCACCAACCGACACAGCATATTATCCCAGAAGCACTGACTCTTCAACACTGCCATCAGAACTTCAAATATAGTATAATATTGCTAATGTTGAATAGCTGTTGTTAGAATAACAGCACGGCATATGAGGCGAAAATTTACTTGGGAATTCAGGTTCCTTCTTTAGTTGCAAGTGCATACAAAGAGGGAGAAGCTCCCTATGTGCCTCACTTTTGCAACCAAAGAGTCAGGGCATCCGTCGCATACGTCTTCCGCAACACGATCACGGATTTCATTTCCATAGATTTTTCAGCAGTGCCAAACGAATATTCGCTTCCTTCCCGATCTCTCGGGAACTGTCTCTCAATGCTCATCATTCTCATTGTTACACATTCTCCGCTACATGACCAGAACATTTGATACAACATCGTTAAACTCCAATGATATTAGCCTCGACCATAACTTAAATTCGAGTCCATAAAACGTAAGTGACGATCAGAACGGGAAGGATGCTTCTTCGCACCTGTTTGTTGATAGTGGATATGAAGTCTTCGTGTTCGGCCGCCCTTGCCTCATTCTTGTGAATGCCGAGTTCCAGCACCACCCGCCGCAGGCTGTCGTCACTCCCGCCGTCACCGGCTCGGCTCCAGTAAGCTCTGCGCTCCTCTGCAGCTTGTAACTCCATGTTCAGCGCCTCTAATCGCGCGGTTGCAAAGCTCAAGGCCGGAGCCGGCGCTGGAACTTGCTGCTCCTCCCGCCAGATGGCCTGTTCTAGACCCATGTACGCTTCCAACATCTCGGGGCTCGCACTGACCTGGGAACAAGGGGAAACTCTCTGTAGTTAATGGCAATTACGCAACAAGGTTTCTCGACAGGAGATCGTACGTGAGATCCGGTTCCGTCAGTGACGCGGATAGGGTAACAGTTGCTGTCTGCAGCGCTGGTCCTGTTTCGTGGTAGTTCCTTGGAAATGTCTGGAAATAGCCAGAAGTCCTGCAGTCCTGTCGTATCTAAAGCAGGGGATTAAAGGCGGGTACCAAATGATGCCAATTTAATTTTCAATTCTGAGGAAGGATTGTAGCAAAAAAAAAAAAAAAAAAAGAAATAAAATAAAATACAAAACACGATTTTTCAACAAGGCAGTATTTGTCGAACACATAAATATCATAGACATAACGTAGACTTTTTATTGAGCGGAAGTAAGGAGAGTGTCCAAGAAATAAAGGCAGAAAAATATATATTCACATTTAAGTATTCTCACCAGATTGCACGATAATACTACTACTGCTAATAATAATAATAATAATAATAATAAATAATTAATCAATTCGTCGAAAATGTGACGACCTCAAATATTTGGGAAAATGAATAAGAAATAAAAATTGTGGTCGTGAGAGCAGATGAATTCAGGGAATGTTTGCTGCCTTCAAGTTCACAATCTTTTTCCCTGGTATCTTCTCTTCACACATCCAAAGACTGATAATATTACTTGCAATGTATTTGCATCTAAAAATGAACTATGCTGTGAGTTTGTAGGTTGAATTCAACGGGTTAATGATAGCGTCGTGGGCCGGGTAGCTCAGTCGGTATAGCGACTGACTACGGGCTGGGCGGTCCGGGATCGAATCCCAGTGGGGACGAGATTTTCCGCCACTCCAGACCGGACCTGGGACCCACCCAGCCTCCTGTAAAATGGGTACCGGGTCTCTCCTGGGGGTAAAGTGCGGCCGGAGCGTAATGCTGACCACTCACCTCCTTCTAGTGCCGCGGTCATGGAAGAGTAGAGCTATACCTCTACCCACTCGCTGGGCCACACCGGGCCTGTAACGGGATCACTTTACCTTTTAATGATAGCGCACGACAGCTAATGTTTTGGAACAAGATGATGAACATTCGGTTTTCAAAACGTGGGGAGTTTGTTGAACGGCTGTTCGATAGGGACGTTGGCGTTAGTTAAATATCATTTGAAATTCTGGAATTTGTTTTCCCACATGGTGAAGTAATATCCGTCAAAGTCCCTTCCATGGCAACTCAGTTGTTGTGACTGTTTGCAAATAAAAATGCGCAGGACACTGCACTTACTGTGAGAAGCGACAGAATTTTGTGCTCAGATGCTCCAACTATGATAGTGTGGCTGATACAGTATTACAGTGCATCATAATTTATTTAGGTATAGCTTAAATGTATTTTTCCCGATTTACTTAGGTAAGCAAAAAAGTACCCATTATTAAGGAATTATTTGACATGAGCCGTGAAGTTGTATCTGGAATGTTCCGTTTAATTTAGACATTTTTAAGTATTCTATGTACGAAGTGAGCAAAACGAACACATAATGGGTAAATTGAATTGTTTCCATCCCTTTGTGTATATATACACCAAGTTTTTCATTAAGTCCACCGTCTTTACACAACATATATTTTTGGCTAGTGTTTAGTTAAACAAGCTACATGTTTCGGCCTTACTTGGCCATCACCAGGCTTACAGGTGACTAGTATCAATTAAGGTATAAATGTTCGCTGTACCTATGGGATCCCATTCGTTTACATTGTCTTTGCATCTACTTAAAATTACTTATTTGGATTAAGTGACAATCACATAAATCTTTTAAAATGTTGTATAGTTTCACCAGCGGATCGAAGCTTTATACTGCAGTTGTGGCTGCACTCCCACACATCTGGAACCAGTGCAGCCACAACTGCAGTATAAAGCTTCGATCCGCTGGTGAAACTATACAACATTTTAAAAGATTTATGTGATTGTCACTTAATCCAAATAACTAATTTTAAGTAGATGCAAAGACAATCTAAACCAATGGGATCCCATAGGTACAGCGAACATTTATACTTTAATTGATACTAGTCTCCTGTAAGCTTGGTGATGGCCAAGTAAGGCCGAAACATGTAGCTTGTTTAACTAAACATTAGCCAAAAATATATGTTGTGTAAAGACGGTGGACTTAATGAAAAACTTGTCCTAATGGGTAGCTCATCTGTGTCTGTCGATTGTCTTTTTGTAAATTACACTAAAATGTGACGGGATTATTTAATTGTGGATCTTACTGACTCGTAGATCTGAGATCGATTTTCTGAGAAGACTCCTATGATTGAAAAATTGTTCCTTTATAGATGTGCACCACTGGCGAACGTTTTTTTTTTTTTTTTGACATTGAGTAATTTTTTTATACAAGTAACCATTTTTAATGCTGACGTTATGTGAACTGGAAATTAGAATGTAGATACGTACCGGAAAAAAAGTTTACTTTTCCTGCTGGTGTCCATTCTATAGTACAAAACTGTATAGAAATCCCTTTAGTGCCTTCGGAGATGAAACATGCGAACGAGTACTCACGATTCCCTCTTTACACGCTTCTTGTAAGTACTAAGAACAAGGAATATATATGTATGTACACACACACACACATTTACACACGCAGTCATTTGACCATGTATATTTTTATGTCTTTCGGACTAGAGGGCTTGGGTTTCGTTACTCAGAAGGACACGTCTGCAACTCGGGTGCACACCCAGCACAAGCAGCAAGTTCTTTCCCCGAAATGAAGAAGTCCTAACATGGACCCTTACTTCCACATCTCCTGTGCGCTTTTATTACGTGCTTCTAGTACAGATGGAACACCTCACCGGTTATCGTAAGGAGTTTCGTTACTCTGAACCTCAAAGGAAATGGTTTTTCTCGTGTTAATGTCATTCGCAATTTCTGGTTTATTAATTTGTCGCCTCGGGGGGGTTAGACGCTCGTGTTACGGGTTATTGATTTAGTGAAGTGTTAACGACTTCTCTTGGTTGGGGAAGCTGCTTGTAATACGCCCCTGGGGTTAATATCTGCCGACGTTTCTTTATAGCTTCGCACTCGAATTGAGTTCGAAACTTCGTGTATGTAGCACAGCGCACCTCTGACATTCTCTGCAGCTGAGATTCGCAACTGTATGCCTGCGGCCAGCTTCGCGTCGTCGGAAGGTCTTTGGGTGCCCTCGACGATTTTAACTATCCACAATAATCTTTTCATTGTTTACTGATGATAACAAAGCACGTAGGGATTTTCGGTCTGTGATTTGCCGTTTTCAGGACCGAAGATGTCTAAATATTTTATGTACTCCAGGCATCAGTTATAATTGATAACCAACAAGATGCAACTATTTTGATTTATCTGTTTCTAATCAGCTCTACATGTTTCGGGCGATGTTTTCGCCCATCATTAGGAGCATGTCACTGTAACTACAGCTTCTGGTATTGTCTACCCATGTTGCTGCTGACTGGCCCGAAACATGTAGAGCTGATTAGAAATATAAAATCAAAATAGTTGCATCTTGTTGGTTATCAATTATAATTATACTAACGATGCACGGAAGCATGAACGTTAACATTCGAGGCATCAAATTAATCAAGGAGTTCGGGTTTAAGTAGGTTAATGACAAGTGACATTTGCTAAGAAATTGACTTGGTCTCTGTTGGGTGAAGAGAGATAAACCAACAAGATGCAACTAATTCGATGTTTATTATCAAACTTCTATCTCAACATGTTTCGGGCATCTTTGTGCCCATCATCAGGAGAACAAGACCGTATATTACTGCATATGGTGTTCTGCACTGGTTGTGCTGGCTGTGGTTGTGTGGAGCTGGGTCGTAATCTGTGTGTACTGTGTGAAGTTTAAGTCGAACAGTAAACTTCACACAGTACACACAGCTTACGACCCAGCTCCACACAACCACAGCCAGCACAACCAGTGCAGAACACCATATGCAGTAATACACGGTCTTGTTCTTCTGATGAT
>Ga0123354_10014405_pt1 | contig 12314 bp, 8 predicted proteins | sample TergutLab28metaG_2_FD_97872 | JGI IMG/M metagenome (GOLD analysis project Ga0123354, IMG submission 97872) | Labiotermes labralis P4 segment gut microbial communities from Petit-Saut dam, French Guiana - Lab288 P4 | ecosystem: Host-associated > Arthropoda: Insects > Digestive system > Gut ... | reverse complement strand
CTTGTCACTACTGCTTTTAGTTTTTCCCTTTCCTTCTCTAGGAGAGGGCAGTCAAATATAATATGTTGCACCGTTTGCGGACCTTTTCTGCAAGGGCACGTTGGGTCATCTATTATTTTGTATGCGTATTATTTTATTCATTTTCAAATTGTGATTTTTTTATTGAAAGCTTTCGTATTATCCAATACCTTACGTATAAACTAGCTAACTAGCTAACTAACTACCTCTACAGAGAAGAGTCCTTTTTTAGAAGATAAGCCCACAACTTGCCAAGAAATTTTTTATCGTTTTCCATGTTTCATACCGAATTCACAATAGCCCGCCATCTACTTCTATTCTGAGCCAGACCAATCCAATCCATGCGCCCATCCAACTTCTTAAAGATCCATTTTAATATTATCATCCCCTCCACGCCTAGGTCTTCAAAAGAGTCTCAATTCCAGTTTGTCTACCAAAATCCTGTCACCTCCCCGTGCGTGCTACATGCCCCGTTCTTCTCATTTTCATTGAGATCTCTCGAATTATGTTTTGTGAGCGGTACAGACCATAAAGCTACTGGTTTTGCTTTCGTCTCTACTTCACTGTTACCTCTTTCTACTTAGGATCAAATATCTCTACCAGCACTCTATTCTCGAACACTCTCAGCCTCTGTTCCTGTCTCAGTGTGAGAGACCAAGTTTCGTACCCATACAAAAAAACAGGCAGGATCTTTATTTACAAAAAGAACATGAATTATAAAAACACTTGCTAATTTACTTTCACTATCATATTACTAAAGTCACCTTTCGGGTCAAGAAGTTATAGATCGAAGCCCTAGTCTTTTCATTCCAACTGACTCTAGCAAGAGAAGCATGTCTCTCACTCCATGAGACAGATTTTTGTTAAGCATATTAAAACAGTCCATCAGGAAAAGACATATAGACCTATATACAAGGTCACCGTACACAAATTCATGGAATTCTATGATAGAGCCGTCAATCAAAAAGCGTTACAAGTATTAGTGGAACATATACTTCACGCTGTCCTCAATTTTTATGTCTTAACAGGAAGTAAGTCGACGAAGAATTATGTGTGTCTGCCTTCTTACATATACACATGAACATACACATGTATACATGTTTGACTAATTAAAGATCGTGGTCAGATTGTAGAATTTGTGTTGTTGGGGAGATGTGGGAAGAGTATTATGATCGTCGATAATACTGGGATTCAGTTGCTATTAATTGTGATATGCGGTATTTTTATGAATTACAGTATCCTTTCATGTAAGAAGATTTGAAAAAGACTATTTAGGTTATTTTTAAAGCTTGTGAATATCTTCGTGCTTACTAGATTCTGCCGACTGCTTCATAGTTCTTAACGTACTGTTATGTTGCTCTGTCTTTCATGCTGTAAAACACACTGTTTCTTTTAACACCAGAAGCATAAATCGGTGCTGTTTTTTCAACTCATTTCGTTTTAGCACAAGGTATATACGATTAATTTCTACATTCAGAAGTGTAAATTAATTCATAAGTACTTGCCGTGAGAAACGTGTACTGACTGCCGCACTCTTACACAGTATAATCGTCACCTACACGCGTAATGACAGAATCTCATTCTCAAGGAGAAATCAGTTCATAGCAGAGTGCGGGAAGAGAAAAAGAATATCGCATAATCTAAACATTCGATCATATTAGTGGTGAAGGTATCGTCATGTACGTATTGTTTTCACATGATTAGAATAGCTGTCTAAAAGCAAGGTCCCACCTTTCGACATGACTAATACCAAATCCCGTAATTTTACAAATTCCTAAGGCGCTTCCGTTGTCTTAAAACCATTTAACTATTTAAATAACGCTATTTTAATATTGTCTCTTATTTCTTTATTGCTATTTCAAGTGCTATTTTCTCAGTACTTTTCATCACAAAACATGAACGTAAATTTTTGCGTCTAGTAGGATGTTGACGTAGAGCCCATAGAAATCTAAAAGATTCTGGTGTTTCAACCGTATTCTTAGAGATAACCACACGGAACCTTATGACCTAAGATAGTCACGTAATGTACTTTAGAGAGTAAAACTGGAGGGATGAGGATGGAGGCGAGCAGTACAGCGAATGTGTGCGAAGGAAACATGTATCAAGTGGCGAAGTTCAAGACTTGGTAAATTTATACGAATCTTAGGGGTGGGCTTTGATGACGGTCATGTTAAACCTGTGGATTTTACTCTTCACACTTACCATTTATGAGTGTTTATAACTTAACTAATCATAGAGCCAAGTGCTTGATTCATTGAAGTAATCATGAACGTCTAACTAGCTGTGTGGTTCAGAGTCATTCTTGAGAAATTGACAGTCGCTCGGTTGCTCGATATGCCCCTCGTCTTTTAGGGAATCCGGAAGTTCATAGGTAGAGACTTGAAAATATATAATTCAGTGACGAGAGAAACTCTGATATTTTCACAATTTCAAAGTAACGATATTCGCAATAACTACATGTGTGCAAACATCACAGCCAGTTGCTGCGCCCCTGTCGCCTATGGGCACGTTTTGCCCTGTGTATCTAAACCTGTTCCTTTTGAAGTGACATCTGAACTAACATACAGTGGTGGGAGATGACCGTGTTTATGACGCACAACCATGTAGTTGAATATCCTGTAGAGTTTCTCTTGCAGGATTAATAGACAGACAGTTGGACGGACGGACGGACAGACAGAGAGACAGATAGGCGCTGCTAATAGGTCGTCATCCCCAGGGTGGGTGTGTCCCTGGGGATCTGATTTCGGTGTCCGGACTGTCTGATATAGGATACGGGATTAAGTATAGGCTTCGAGGCCAGAGCGTTATATTAGTTGTAAGACACATCTGTCGCGGGAGTAGCGGAGAACACCCGACGTTGTTGTGAAATGTAATCCCCAAACTTGCCATAATGCGTGGCAGCCACGGCTGTTAATTCGAATTAAACTTATTGCCGTATTTGGTTTAGTGCGATTCGAATTCTTTTCACATTTTTAAAGTTAAGTAATTTTCGATCTCTTAATTCTAATGTTGTTTCTTCTTTAGAGTTTTAGTGTTCTTGACACTTATTATAAAATCAGGCATATGTGACGAAAATGTGTTTTTCAGTATGGAAATTGATACTTTTACATATTAGTGAATTATTTATGTAGACTGTTGTGACTGATGTAGACTGTTGTGACTGCTGTAGACTGTTGTGACTCCTGTAGACTTGTGACTGTTGTAGACTGTTGGGACTGCTGTAGACTGTTTTGACTGCTGTAGACTGTTGCGACTGCTGTAGACTGTTGTGACTGCCGTAGACTGTTGTGACTGCTGTAGACTGTTGTGCCTGCTGTAGACTGTTGTGACTGCTGTAGACTCTTTTGACTGCTGTAGACTGTTGTGTCTGCTGTAGATTGTTTTTACTGCTGTAGACTGTTGTGACTGCCGTAGACTGTTGTGACTGCTGTAGACTGTTGTGACTGCAGTAGACTGTTGTGACTGCTGTAGACTGTTGTGTCTGCTGTAGACTGTTTTGAATGCTGTAGACTGTTGTGTCTGCTGTAGACTGTTGTGACTGTTGTAGACTGTTGTGACTTATGTAGACTGTTTTGACAGCTATAGACTGTTGTGACTGCTCTTTACTTTTGTGACTGCTGTAGACTGTTGTGACTGCTGTAGACTGTTGTGACTGCTGTAGACTGTTGTGACTCCTGTAGACTCCTTCTACCTGGTGGGTATCCGACCAGGCCTGAAAACTTAATTACGATATCTTCCTCACGAAATGCAGATAAGAAAAGGAATTCGTTCAAACTGTCAGTGTCGTGAAATTATGTGTTATGACATCTTCGTATTTTGCAGTGAATGTCAACTTTTCGAAGAAACCTCCTCATATGCTCTAACCCTTTAAAAGTGGGGGCATTATGTTCTATAGATATTTTGCTAAATACAGGCCATATTGATAACACTGTTGTACAAATCTGAATCCCCGAAGCAAACACACCCAGTATTACAGCATATCGGTCTTATTTCCCACGTAATCTGCTCTGTTCGTTCTCTCTTAACAAAACAAAATTCCTGTCGGTCCTTGCAGCTAAGAAGTCCGTCGTTTCTCGAACATGGGAACACGGTCTCCATTCCCGTTCGATGCTTTTGTACTTCGTTCTACATGAGATATATTGGTGTTACCCAGCAGATCGAACCTACTTGTAGAAATACCACAGAATATCTGTTGATTTCCATATCTCTTCCATTTATTTCCGTTCATCTTCCATTTAATGTCCATTGCACCTACACTGAGCTTGTTGGCCGAAACATTCGGAGATTTTACTTTTACAGTTTTGGCCGGGACGTCATCCTTAGGCTTTATGTGGTTTTACTCAGCACCTCTACGCAATTATCGAAATATTACCCCAAATTGTGTCACAACCGCTTCCTTCCTTATACTTACAATTCGTTATTCGGTAACCACCCGGTCGTTCGATTATATTTTCCTATACTGTGCGACACTGACAGCCGGCACACTTTGTAAAATGTACCAAGTTCGCAGCTGCCCAGGGTCTCTTTTATTTTAAGGGCCCGAGTAAAGTGATTAGCGTGAGCTTAAATTTTCCCAAAATATCCCCAAGCGTATCTTCTATAAAAGACTTTTAATTATATGTTGTACTAACATACCAACTATTACGCCATTGTCACTCAGATACAGACCTCCAAACAGTCCCATCTTGTTCCCTCTTTCTTTTTAATCTGTAAGCAAAAGCAGGGTGGGCCCAAGACCATAAGCTGCTCAGAGCTCTAAGTCGACTTTAACTGACAGCATTCTCACTAAACGTAAAAGCCTACTCAATACACATTCTGTGAATATTCATTCTAAGTGGTTTTATTATCCTTTACCCCTCTAACCTTTTGGCGCCCGAATTATTTTTTTAATTTTAGCACACCCTGTATATAAAATGTGAATAATACAGGAACTAAATATGTTAGAATTATGAAACAAACGGCATTTTGAAGAGAGAAAAACGGAGAGTGTATACCATGTTTAAAATATTCAGTACCTATATTTGTTGAATAAATATATAAAATGCAACTTTAGAGGTTAGCGGCGCGGTACGCCCACTATAGTTGACATTAGGCGTCAAAGGGTTAAAGCGCAGTGTCATTTATATGTTCCACCTGTTAAGATGGGACAAATCAACATTTTGCAACACACGTTCTATTTATTGTGTCTTCGTACTTCAGTGTTTATTGTGCCTTACAGCACAATATTGTGCCTTACAGCACAATATTTCAAACAAAATTTTAAAGTGTACCTAAACTCTTTATCATGTAACAAATGTTCGTACGGTGAGGCATTTTTTTGACAAAATCTAAAACGTATGATTCAATATACACGTAAAATAAATTACGAATTACTGCCTAAATTATGAATTACATCCTAACAAAATATACTGTAAGCACACAATTCCAAACTTTGTCTAAATTTCTTCAATAACACCGGATGATAAATTATGTACACGTGGAAGTGACAAGATCTTCGAATTCAGGTATGCTGTAAAGATCGTCCTTACAATGCCTTTCGTATGATTTTCTAAACAGACTAATATTTTTTTCTCTATACATCCTTAATTTGTTGTTCATTGTAAAGGAAAAGATGTATCCTAATTTTGAGACAGAGACACAGCGTTTTATGCAATATTTAAATTAATTTCCTACTTTAAAAAACCTTTAACCTTGACATCTCATTTTTGTATTCTCCTGTACAAAGTAGCGGGTCAGAATATTAGAATAAAAAATCCCCCCTTTCATAACCACAGTGCATTTACTTCTGTCGCTTTGATGTAAAAGCAATAGAAGTTTTCAACCAAAAAGACTGAGTGTAATTTTTTTGTCCATATGCAGCGTTGAAGGAAAAGTGGGAGGAGAGGATGATGTAAAAACTTTACTGGAATCTAGCTCTTCATTTTGTTCAGCAAAATAATAAAAGAACCTAACAATGTCGGTACTTTATCTTTTTGTGTTCCATTGTAGTCAGTCGAGTGGCTAGAATAGCAATATCATATATTTCGCAATTGTCACAACACTACGTAACCTGTATGGATTAGAGAAGTTCTTTCTTATATAATATTTTAGAGTGGATACTTACGTAATTTCTCTTACGCAGGAATGTGCAAATTACGGACAGTGAAGTGTTTAGTCTGACCTACGACGTAACAGAATTATAGATACCAAAACTTAAGAGACTCTCCATCGTGCAATTTTCTACAGTTTCCTGTGATTTCCTCCTTCTTAGCCCCAAGCGCCCTCCCCCCTCCGTCTTATTCTCGAACGCGGTCAATCTGTGTTCTTCCCGTTATGTGACAGACCATGTTTCACGTTCATATAGGCTTTGCTGAAACAACGTGGCAAATTGTAGTTACGTACATTTCAAACGTTCTGCTTTTACGTAGACAATGAATCCGCAAAACGTTCTTGACCGTACGGTAGCAGGCTTTATCCTAGGTTAACCTGCCGCTAGCTTCTTCACTCAAGTAACTGTGATATATTTTATGTCGTCTCCAATAAGACCAATAAACACACACGTTGTATAGGAGCTCAAATTTTGTCTTTTCGTGTTAGGTAAGCATAACTAGTCTTTACAAGATGCTTTAAGCTTTTTGTGTCTAGAGGCCATTTATATAGTGGTTTATTTACATATGCGTATTTATTTTTTTTTGTAGGTGTGTCAACGATGTTCACATGAAGAGTACGTTCCGATAACTTTGTGGTTAGGAGGTCGACGATCGGTCGGTTTGTCTTTAGGGACATCTATTCATCTTTTAATGCGTTTTCTTCTTCATAGATGGGCAAAGTGTCTTGCGAAATCTACGAGTGTCTACGTGTCTCTGTGTGGGGGGAGGGGTGGGGGTGGGTGTTTCTCGTTTGAAATTTTGAGTCAGATGACACATTTTGAGTCAGATGACACATTTTGAGTCAGATGACACATTTTCACGAACGCTCGTCAAAAAAATTTCCAAAGCCGTAATTCCACATTCCTTAAAGTCGGTAATAATAACATGGAAACAATAGTAGCTCTACTGATTTTAGGACTCCATAAGTACGTATTGTGAGGTTAATTATCTTACATTAAGCTTAGGCTAAGCTGATAAGTTTTGTGTAGGTTTCGTTTTGATGGCGATATGGAGTGAGTCAGAGGAGAGGAATTTTTTTGTTGCGATACGTCAGAAGAGTGTGGTACTGTGTGGTACTGTGTGGTACTGTGTGGTACTGCGCATAGCATTCGGAGTGTTCATATCCGTACTTTAATTAACAATTTAATAATTAACACCAACCAATGCACAAGTCCTAGAAACACACCTTCACGTATCATTCAATAATATATCAAACACAGATGAATCTGTGTATTATGTATGCTTGTTTGAATTAAAACTCCCTGAGGATGATCTGAAGAAGGTCGAAACATGTCGGAGTATTAAGGAATTGTATGTGAAATTGTGTTTTTAATATCTGTGCATTTGTTGGCGTTAATCAGTAAACTATGTATAGTCTTTGTGTTTGTCATCCATCAGTTGCGAAGTGGCGCTGATAAGAAACTTGGAGGTTTTAGGAGACAAATGTAAACATAACGAACATGAAAATAAGTAATTAGTTCTTGAAAGAATATATTGATATTGGCTGTGATGATAATGATTATGATTATCGTAGTAGTAATAGTAGTAGTAGTAGAAGTAGTAGTTGTGGTGATAGTGTAGTAGTACTAGCAGCAGCAGTAGTAGTGGTAGTAACGGTAGTAATAGTAGTAGAAGTAGTAGTTGTAGTGGTAGTAGATGTAGTAGTACTAGTAGTAGAAGTAGTAGTTGTAGTGGTAGTAGATGTAGTAGTAGTAGTAGTAGTAGTAGGAGTAGTAGTTGTAGTGATAGTATAGTAGTACTAGCAGCAGCAGTAGTAGTGGTAGTAACGGTAGTAATAGTAGTAGAAGTAGTAGTTGTAGTGGTAGTAGATGTAATAGTAGCGGTAGTAGTAGTCGTAACAATAATAGATGTGTAGAACTGTAAGTCTATTCGGTAGGGAAGAATGTTTTAGTGTGTTCTGCTCTAATAGCTTTTTTTTGTGTGAAAAAAAATTGCCAATTCAGGTTTCAAGTCAAATTTCCCCCTGTTTGTTTACAAATATTCATTAATGTGCAAATTAGGACAAATCAGTACTGAAGGGATTCCAACTGTAATCAAGGTTAAAGTGTGTTCAAATTAGTTGCGATGCGGTAAGTTGGTCTCTTTTTACGAAGCCTTTGAAAGGGTAGCAGCTAACCGGTGTAAGGCAGTCACTGGAAGGGAAAACCGCTAGAAGGACAGCCGTAATTTGTGGGAACATTTAACGCGCTGCCGTAGTCTGTCACGCCCCCTACCCACATAGGCAAATTGAAAAACACGCACACCAATGTTTGCCTCCATGGCTACAAGGTTGCTGTCTCCATTAGTTCATTCTCAATTGACGTTACGTAATTAAAGGAAAAGTAAATGCAACTTACACATATATATATATATATATATATATACGTTTATTTATGTTCAGATGCTTGTTTATTCTTTGGTCACTTTTTCGGATTATGTTCTGGATTTTTATGCTTGATAGAAAAATGTTATTGTAGTGCCCCGTAGAGAAAATTGTATTTTATTTTATTCCATTTCATTTTATATATTTCATATGTGCTGCTAGCATTGTAAGGACGGCTGGATGCATCTCCCAGTCGAACAGACAGGAAGGCCAGATCACCTATCACTCACACAGCAACAGCAAACCAGTTGAAATTGTAGAAAACTGTTGCTAGGTGAATATAGGAAATGCTGACTTTAGCTGAGAAAGGTGGTGTAGTTTGGTAAAGCGACAGTACACAGTCTTTGTTGAATCTTCGGGAGCAGCAGACGAATGGGGAGTGGAGAAAAAGTAAAATTTATAAGATGTGGCCCCTACTGCTAATTATCATGTCAGGTAAAGGTGATTAAGTTTATTGGTACCAAATGGAAGCGTGGAAATGATTTGGATTATATTTCGTTTTATTTTGGGTGCTTTATAAATTGGTATTCCAAATTGATTGGTTGGATAATAGAAGGAAGGAAATGTGCGGCAGCGGGAGGCGATCGGGCTTTCCCTATGGTAATTTCTTTACAGGAATTTGTAATTCATCTGTTAGAGAAGTACTTCGGGTTGTACCTTAAACTTTTATTGGGTTATTGTGTTGGTTTAGATGTTATAATATTCATGAATCATGTGGTAGTGTTGTGGAATATATTATATAGTAGAAATATGTCATGGTGTTGCCCAAAGTGGTGACAGCGGATACCCCCTTTACGTAGGGGTGTTGGTGGTTAGGACGGCCGCCCCACCCCATTACATTACATTTCCCTTTCCCATATTTCCCCCCTTTATCTAACAGAAAAAACCCAAAATATTAAATCTATTCCGTACTCTTTACCATCTCTAACCGCAGCAACTGCTGTTAAAGCGCTGTGCAAATTTTACTGTAAGAACACGTAAGTAACTTTAGTAGAACCTTGTGACTCCCTGATGATGGTTGGAAGTAACAACCGCAACATGTTGGAGACCTATGAATGATTTTTTTAAAATGATTTAACCAAGCGAGGTTTTATAATATTTTAAATACAAAGTGCATGTGTTGGTGTTTTAAGTGAAAGTTTACTGTAAGTTCTTTAGCGTTTATCCGAATTCTGATTTTGTTTTTCGAAATTATATGGGCAAATTTTAATTTTTGAGGCAGATTTAAAGCTTCAAATTTTCAGCTACTTGGTGCTATTTATGAAAAGGAGAATATTTGAACCTAGGAGGGACGAGGTGACGGGGGAATGGAGGAGATTGCATAACGAGGAGCTAAATGATTTGTACTACTCACCCAATATTGTGCGGGTGATAGAATCTAGAAGAATGAGATGGGCTGGGCATGTGGAACGTATGGGTGAGGAGAGGGGGTGTATAGGGTCATAGTGGGGAAACCGAAGGGAAGGAGACCACTGGGGAGACCTAGACGTAGATGGGTGGATAATATTAGGACGGATTTCCAGGATGTGGGATATGGGTATATGGACTGGACTGGGTTGGCCCAGGATAGAGACAGGTGGCGGACACTTGTGAGTGCGGTGATGAAACTTCGGTTTCCGTGAAATGCGGGGAATTTCTTGGCTAGCTGCAAACCAGTTAGATTCTCAAGAAGGATTCTGCATCATGGAGTAAGCAAGTAAGTAAATAAGTAATTAAAAGGGCAGACGAATATATTCCGGAGTGAAAATTTCACGTCGACCAATTACACAGCGTTTTGATGTTTTGTAAGGAGGAAGCAAAGTACCTAGAATCAGATTTCGGTAGTCGGAGGAGATGAATGGAACTTCAGTGTACCGTTTTCTTTACGCGTAAAATTAGGAAAGTTACTGCAATGAAAGGGGGACCGCAGTAGCACAGTGGTTAAGGTGCTGTGCTACAAATCTGAAGGTCGCTGGTTCGATCCCAGCTGGTGTCAGTGGAATTGTTCATTGACATAAAGTCCTTTAGATCGCAATATGGCCCTGGGGTCGATTCAGCCTCTAACAGAAATGAGTATCAGGGGCATTTCCTGGGTGTAAAGGTGGCCGGTGCGTAAGGCTGACAACCTTACCACCATCCTGTGCCGTTGTCATGAAATCTGGGAACCTTAATTTCCTGGAACCCTCTGGGCCTCTCCGGGCCTCTAACGGGACTGCTTTGCTTTACTGCAATGAAAATCCGAGTGTTAAGATCTGAGGTATTTACATCAGTATAAATTTAGATTGTGATTCTGTGGTTTATAACACATATGGCCTGGTAGCTGGTTAAGGAAGTTTTGGAGATATTTCTGTATCCATATTTTGCATATGTGAAGGTTGTTTGATAGATTTTGAAGTTCCGTGTTTTACTGTTGTATAATATTTTATAATTTATTCAGTTTTTGTCCCCATTCTCTGCTTGAGGTTAGCGTAAAGAGTTCTTCAACATCAGTTCCCTCTCTTTATTGAGAGTCTGTAGTAAATTTTACGTACATGGATCCGTGCTTCGTGGATCTAATTTAATAATTGTCCAACAAGTTGCGACTTATTCAGTTTAAAACAGTTCTGTAGGCATCTCTACATGTGTCGGGTGTTGACACCCATCATCAGGAGCTCGTACAACTGTAATTATAGCTTCTGGTGTTGATTAACCGTATCTACTACTATCCGCTCTTGTTGTTGAGTCGGATCTGATTCATATGTATCGTACGGTACCGGAAAGTACCGTACGATACACATGAATCAGATCCGGTAAATCAATATTAGAATCTGTAATTATAGTTGTACGAGCCCCTGATGGTGGGTGTCAACACCCGAAACATGTAGAGCTGCCTACAGAAATGTAATAAACTGAATAAGTCGCATCTTGTTAGACAATTATTAAATTCAAGTCTGTAGTAAATCCCCTTCTCTGATATGTCACAGTTAGTCGTCAGTATTTTTCCATACCCATTTGATTTATTTATAGAGCTGCGAAATCTGTTTCACTGGAAAAATGAACTCGAAATGCGCTGAATGAATGAATGAATGCGTAAGTAAATATCGTAAGCTACAAAGATTAGAGAGGGGAAATATGCCCTATATTATGACATACACGTGCAGTGTTAGTTGCACGGCATTGTAAATTCGTCACGAAATGAGGAATGTGCCTATATCCTTGAGAAGTTGGTTTTATTAAGGATAGGTTCGTGAATAAACTTTCAAATAATTCACTTGAAAGATTGCTTGTAAACTAATAGGAAAAGACTCAAGAGAAATTCCGACTAAATGAATGTCAGTGCTCCGAAAAAAATCATTACACTCGTAGTGTAAAGTAAAGTGATCCCGTTACAGGCCCGGTGTGACCCAGAGGGTGGGTAGAGGTATAGCTCTACTCTTCCATAACGGGGCACTAGAAGTAGGTGAGTAAACTCATAGTGTACCGAAATTTGCCGAGGAGGTACGAATTTTTATGCAGACGGATAGACGGATTTCATGAACAAAAAGAAGTATGTTTTTCGGTTTTGTCTTCGAAACGGGCCTAAATTTAAATTTCAATTTTTTTAAACTTTTCCATCCTCAAATTCAACATAAAAATTGGAGGGAAAATATGGAGATTTGAAATGATGAAAATAGTGGTGTGTGTGTGTGGGGGTGTGTGTGTGTGCGTGTGTCTGTGGGTGTGTGTGTGTATGGGTGTGTGTGTGTGTGTGGGTGTGTGTGTGGGTGTGTGTGTGTGTGTGTGTGGGTGTGTGTGTGTGTGTGTGGGTGTGGGTGTGTGTGTGGGTG
>Ga0123354_10014401_pt1 | contig 12315 bp, 7 predicted proteins | sample TergutLab28metaG_2_FD_97872 | JGI IMG/M metagenome (GOLD analysis project Ga0123354, IMG submission 97872) | Labiotermes labralis P4 segment gut microbial communities from Petit-Saut dam, French Guiana - Lab288 P4 | ecosystem: Host-associated > Arthropoda: Insects > Digestive system > Gut ... | reverse complement strand
CAATTCGTATTTGCAAATACGAATTGAATTGTGAATACTGTAACATAACTTTAGCAAGGAACAAAGCTCCCTGATGATGATTTGACAAGATCTAAACATGTCGGAGTGTTTTAAAATGTTTTATGTGAAATTATATGTGCATTCGTTGGTTGATAAATTGAAGTGATTCTACAAAAAAAGCACGGTACTACAATAAGATTTATAGTTCTCCGTATTACTTCAGCTGTTATCCTTTTTCGACTTCAGGACCCTGAAGTTGAAGGTCGTGAGCTCCTCCAAAACGTCGGTACCTTACTTATTTACTCCAGGGAGCAGAATCCTTCTCAAGAACGTAAACGGTTCTCAGCTAGTCAAGAACTTCCCTCCATTTTATGGAACCCTTAATTTCATTACTGCGTTTAAAAGTGCCAGCCACCTGTTCCAATTCTGAGCCACATGAATCCAGTCCATGTCCCTCTATCCCACGTCCTGAAGATGCACTTCAATATTATCCTCATCCATGACAGGATCTACCAAGTGGTCCCTTTCCCTCAGGTTTCTCCACTAGAACCCTGTATACACCTCTCTTCTTTCCCATACGTGCTACATGACCCGCCCGTCTCATTCTTCTCGATCTGATTACACGAATAACATTTGGTGAGAAATACAGATCATTCAGCTCCTCGTTACCTAGTTTTCTCCAGTCTTCTGTTACCTCGTCCCTCTTAGGCCTAAATATTCTTCTCAGCACCATATTTTCAATACTCTCAGCCTAAATTCCACAATCTAAATTCCTTCATCAGACAAAATTATATTTCTGTGTATCTTACTCTTTATATTTTCGGACAGCAAACTGGAAGGAACAATACCCTGCATCGAATGATAACAAACATTCCGTGACTTCAATCTGCCCTTTATTTTTAATGAATAGAATTTTTATTAGCAAAGGGTTTTCCCACTTATTTGAACTTTTCTACCCTTTCAAAGGAACTATTATCAGTCATTACAATGTGACCAGACTCTATTTAGCTGAAGTGTGGTATCCTCTTTAATGTGTTCCCAAGCCCTACGTATGTCCTTGCTACCATTCAGGCCTCCAAAGCTGCAAACCTATTCGTAATCTCAATCTGATACTGTTTCCTAAACTCCAGCTCATTTAGCTTCCTCTTATTAAATCTTTCCACTTCAAACTTCTGTGCTGCTTGTTTACTTACTACCAACCTTTCCCTAATTTATGAAACCACCAGAGAGTGATCAGTATAAGTCAGCTCCCTGACAGATCATAGATGGTGGTATACTCGAGTGCCATCTACTTTCTATTAATATGCGATCAATCTGGTTGTGAGTCTTCCCATCAGGAGCGGTCCAGGTGTTTTTTATGAATGTTTCAGTGCGGGAACATCTTGCTCTTAACAAATAAATATTCATAATGTGGCAAAGTTTACTATTCTAACAACATTATCGTTTCTATTTCGCCCAAACATGTGGCCACATGTTGCGCCGCAACACGTAGACTTCACTGTTTATATATATAATTTCTATTTATTTACTTGCATTTGTTAGTACCATCACTTATTGCGTATTTGCAAATAGCGCACGGATCATGGATCATACAAAACAAAGAAATTCACTTTATTTCACTTTATTTTCTTAATTCATGAAATATCAGTTGCTCTCGGTACACTGCAATGAAAGTAACATAGGTGTTTCTCTTCACAATAGACAACTTCAGTTAAGGTAGCAAGCCACAGTATTTAGTGGTACTGATTTGGTTTCACAGTCGAAGGAAGGATACTTTGAGTGAGATGTGTTTTCAGTGGACACCACTGAACGTGTTCTTGTAAGACTAACTTTTAATATTACACGGAACGGCATGCCTGTGTGAACTAAATAATCAAGTGTAGAATACAGTAAGTTCTTAGGCTTAAATTTGCTTAGCGGTTTTCGTAAATTCCCTGCCTTTTACGTCAAAAAATATTACTCTGTCCCATTCCTTCATATTCCTTCCGTCCTTTGGCTTATAGATTCTTTTAGGACCAACAGGTCGTTTGATGTCCGTTTTCTGTACTTTCGTCTCCAAAAACTCAGTAACATACATGGAGTATAGATTATTTAACGGCTGTCTAGAATATATTGTGTTTATTTTACCTCCAATTTATAATATAATTATTGCATTCACGAAATGTGAAATGAGAGGTTAAGAAATGTGGTTTGTATGTTAAAGCCCTCAGTTGCCGAGAATATGTAGCTCTGATGGTAGACAAATTTTGTGTGTTAAACATTGGTGGAATGATACTGGTTCTGGAAAATCAAATTAATCGAAACTTAGTCTGTGCCACTTCGTCGACCACAAATCCTACCAGAACTAGACTGACGTGAAGCCCAGGCCTCTGCGGTGAAAAGTCGGCACTAGAAAGGAGAAGGAATGTGAACTGAAGCTGTTGAACAAGCGCCATGTATTTCAAGACACTCACTGGTTATATGCTGATGGGTATAAAAGCTAAATACCTCTAGTATTTCAGTCTATGTCACTGTGCCTATTTGAATCGGCTGCTACCCGCCTACAGTCACGAACATTGCTCATTACTTTGCATAGGATATATAACATTTTACACACAAAATATCACTTTATTTTGCTAGTTTTATTATTAAAAATTTAAAGCAGTCTCATTACAGGACTGGACATGCCCAGAAGGTTCCAGGAATTTAAGGCTCCTAGATTTCGTGACAACGGCACAGGATGGTGGTAGGTTGTCAGCTTTACGCACCGGCCGCCTTTACCCCCAGGAAATACTCCTGGTACTCATTTCTACGTTAGAGACTGAGTTGACCCCAGGGCCATAGTGCGATCGTAAGGATTTTATGTCAATGAAAAATCCACTGACACCAGCTGGGATCGAACCAGCGACCTTCCGATTTGTAGCACAGCACCTTAACCACTGTGCTACCGCAGTCCCCTAATTATATTATACGAGTAAGAGATGTTAAATCCTAGTGTGGGAGATGAAAATGCATAAGGGGGATTCGGGTAAGATCCACATCTAAATTATTTTTTAAAATATTCCGGCAAAGGTTTTGAGGGAACGCATTATTTAAAAAAAAGCAAAATTATCGAAGTATTGGCTTACAATATTACATCACCAAGTGACGTTTTACTAAATATATTTTGAGTTAAAAATTTATTTCAGAAAACTGGAAATTCAAAATGTTACCCGATAGATCGGATAAGAGTGCGCGTAAGATCGGGTAAGAGTGCATATCAGAGATGTGACAATTATTTGTAGAGTTTCTGAAGTAGAACAGTAGTCACATGTCAACTGGCCTGATTCGTAAGCTGCGCAGTTTCATGACTCTGTTTCTTAAATGTATGGCTCTGCCTCTACTTGATATTAATATCATTCTCCATATATTGAATGCATGATGTTATGCATGGAGACAAAAGTCTTGCCGACCAGGTTTCGTCTGACACCTGCCACGTACAGGAGAATATCACAGTAACAGTAACGTACGTGCCTGCAAGGACCAAATAACACAAAAACGACCAGTTTGCCCGCGATCTGCGGACATAGTCTTGCCGTCTCCTGGGTAACTTACTGGGATCTTTGGTGATACAACATTCAACCACGTTGAAATTTCTGTTCGTTTGGGGGTGTGGAAGGCGGGGAATTTGTGCTTTTCACATACAGAACTTAAGTTATCACAACATCTGAGAACTGCACTATTCTGGGTTATTACGCAGGGAGTAGTGGTAATTCCTGACGAACGTTTCGGGACAGCCCATCGGCCCTATCTTCCAGCGTAAAGTACCGCAAAAAAACTTGAACTTCGTTAAAGCTTATAGTTATTCATAGGTTGCATTTTTCGGGCAGCCTGATTGATAAATTTTGTCTTTTACAAAATTTGTTCACCCAGTCCTTTACAGGAGTTTTCTTTCTTTCCTAAATCCATCATCAACACCGTTTCTCTAAGCATAATCAAAGGCTAACTCCTTTTGAACACAGAATCTGGCGTCTGAAACTCTCTTAATCAGCTAATTATTTTTCATCCTCATTTCAAAACGTAGTCTTGAAGCGACCTAGAGAAGACGGTACTGTCCCTGTATTTAGCGTCTTTCTCAAGATTGATTCATGTACTCCAAATGTTCCAACGATCGACCTTTTGCTTTCTACCACTTCTAGACGTCATTTAACATTCTCATGACTTCAGCTATGACATAATGACCTCCATTTTCCTCTGGTAGTTTCCTATTGCTTCTAACAGAGAAAAACACTGTTCAAAACATGACAACCGTTCTTTACAAAATAGAAATAAAATATGATTTTAGTGCTTGTAAATGTGATTCATCTAAGAATGCGCGCGAAATTACCCCGCGCATTCTTAGAAGACTCGCTCAATTCTATAATCTTTTTCTTTAACTGCCACGTTTGTTACAGGAGGTTTTTGTGTAAGTATCCTACAATGCTTTGACTAAAAGGATTTTATAAGACATAGTCTTACCTTTCGACCGGAAATCTTGCAGGAAAAAATTCTTACTTCGTCAGACAATAGTTACAATTTTTTTTAACGAAACTACAAACTGCCACTCACGTTTAGCGCAAACGTCACGCCTTTCAGAATCTTTTGCTCCACTGGCTGCATTATTTGCCTAACTACCACCCTGTGCATTCTTGGTTTGGAGATATTAGCACTGTGCTGTCGTACAAAATTTGAGGCAACTTCTCTGAATTTAAGAAATCACGTAGTGGGTGTAAATATGAAAAAGATATTGAAACTTCTTCCTACATGAATGAAACTTTAGGCCGTTGACTTCCGTATTTCGTAAAAAAATGTGTGATTCTTTGAAGATTTGCAAAGAAGAGACAGCAAGATTACTTCTTGGGGTTTGTGAATAGTGAATTCTCCGTGTAAAATTTTCTACACTAACCGCATTGATCCGTTCACATAAAATCATAATTTGTGTAATAATTTAAGTACTTACCTTAAGTAGTTTCAAGAGATACTGTTTTTCCTTGGGTGCTTGGGAATGTGCTCCAGAAATTTTTGAATATTTTCCTTTACATAAATCTTCATAACTGAAGAAAGTTGTGCTTCTTCTTATCGTTAAGTGAGAATCTAACAAGTAAAAGTGTAATTTAAGTCTTATAAAGCTGAAAGTTCAATTTTGTTACTTCAGCGGCAACGTGTTTTGTGTACTTCTGTAATACTCCTAATAACAAAGAAACGTAAAGAACTATAAGAGAGCAGACAAAAGGAAATGTCTTGTGAGAAGTGAGAGACATATTACTGCGGAAAGGAAAGAGCATAACGGCGTTAGAATTTGCTCAGACTTCGCCCGCTCGTCCTTCTGAAAGTACTAGCGTGAAATTGAAAACGTTGAAATGGTGTAATTTGTGACTCGACAAAAGGACTAATTAATTTATATGTCGTAGTTAAACCAAAAAGGGGGCCGGGTGATTTTTAAAACTTTCTTTCATTTCTCACACAAAACCCAGTCACCTTCATTAGAGAAGATTAATCTTGTAGAGGGAAATAAAATATATTTCTTGTGAGGATCATACTTAACAAATTACATCCTTTGACAGACTGTAGGTACTGTGTGTGCCCGAACTGTTTATTTGCAGGTTGATTTAGGAGAAATGTTTAATATTTTGGGAGATGATAGTGTAGGTCTCTGTGAGAAAGAAGTTCATATGAACATGCATCTAATTCTGAATGGTTACCGAGGCAGAGTTGTTTGAATCTTTAGACCGACTTCCGCTTGATTTTTGTTTGTGGGTGTGAATGAAGACAGAAGTTTACCAATGAAAATTAGATACACGAGATGAATTGATCTCTCGCATTTTGGATGCTGCTGACCGCACAGAGAAACCTGAAGATCAACTCAGACGAAAGACACGCGTTCTTCTCACATGATTTGCAAAGTGCATTGATTTTGACGGTGGGATTTTCAAACATTTATTGTCAACTCTAACAAATTTGTATTTTAGACTTTAAATAAAAGTTAGAGTTAAAAGAATAGTAAAAGCATGTGATTACTCTTTCTTATTACTATTCACGATGCTTTTGTATTCGTAGATTCAAGCAGTGTGTAACCATTCAGAATTAGACACATGATCGTATGAATTGTTTTCTCACAATGACCCATACTATCACTCTCCCAAATATTGACCTTCCTTTTGAATCACCCTTTACATACAAACCACTGGAATTTAAAGTGTTAATTTAAGTTAATCATTAAATTACAATTGTAAATACAAGTAACACAAATTTGATAAAACTCACTATTTTCCTCCGAGAGTGTAGTTATGCTTTCCGTATGATTGTTACAATAGGAAGCACTGATTGGACTTTGTAATGGGAGCACATTATGTCCTTTGTGAGATTTTATTTGAGTCCCTTTATCTAATGTACATTAAGTTTAGCCTTCAGAGTTTTAAATGTGGCTGCAAGTGGGATATGACAGATTGTGATGGATTTACACGCAGTAGTTGAATTAAGCCTGCCATTAATACAATTCATCACCACAGACGAAAGTGATGGCCGTTGGTAGTTTACATAAATATCGGCAAGCAGAAACATTTGCGTTTATCCTCTACATATATTATGTGCTTAGAAGAACAAAATGTAGTATAGTTGAGATTTAATTTTTCTGTTGGCTGACTATAAAAGTTACTGTCTTCTGAGAAGACAGTGCATAACGTGGTAGAAATTTAGCAACACTTATTGTCTGTAATTCTGGGGGTAGAAAATTGTCTTAGGTCTCAAGCGAAAGGTAGCAAGTGTCTCGAAAGCATTTGTACTTTTATATACCGTATAAAGACTATATGGCATCACATACCCAGTGGGCTTATTATTTCTCGTCACCGTGGACGTAATTTTTTTATCTGTACCTCCAGAGGACAGTAGTGTGTGTCAATGCAAAATGACAACCTCTGAAATACGGAAGATGAGTTTCGATCTGTGCTCAAATACTATTCATATTTTATTGCTGATCTATCTGAATCTGACAGTGAGCTGATTAATAATTCCATTCCGTCAGTATACTCACTGCATTGGCTGACAGTTACACATCTTTCATTCCGTCAGATTCCCAATTCTGTCACGTAATATGGCCAGATTTCCTAATCAGTTTGTTTTACGTATTTGTAAAGGCCCTATTTATTTATATCCAAAAGTAAGAAGTTTTTTCCATCGTTGGACAAAGGACAACCACAACCTTTATTGTCTAGACTTGGGTTGGGCACTATTTCCTTTAGAATATGCTTATTATTTTATTTATTTTAATTAGTATATATGAAATATATATATGTATATATAGACACACACACACACACACACACACACACACACAGATACTGCATCACATCATAATATTCTACGATACTCATATTTATGCTGGAGTCAGATGTTTTTAACGAAATTTTACTTCACTTCTGTTTCCATCAGGTCAGTGTAATTTAACTCTACACTCCATATATCACCCTTATTTGTGGCTGTCACATTCTAGATATTGTAGTAGACTGTGCCGGCCTACAATAAGTACAAATACATTTTCTGCTATTAGTATTTTTTAAGCTGTTATATATTTGTTTAATATTCATGATAATTTACGAATAAGGATGTGAACACCAGTAGTTTTACTTTTTTTCTCTGTACCGAGACCTTGATTGGACGCGTTCGCAAAATTTAGAAAAAGGGACTATTAGCTTCGTCATGACCGTCTGTCCGTCGGCATAAAACAACTCGTTTCCACTGGGCGGATTTTCATGAAATGTGGTATTCGTGCATTTTTCGAAAATATATCAAGAAAATATAAGTTTCATTAAAATCTGACAACTGGAACGGGTACGTTACACGCAGAACATTATATATTTTGGATCATACCTCGCTCGATTATTCTTAGAATGAGAGAAGTTTCAGGCAAAATTCAACAAACTTTTTTCTCTCGAAAATCGTGCCGTCTGTGAGATAATATGGAAAAATATTGCAGAGCCGTGCAGGCCACGGTTGACAATATGGCTCAAGCCCACTTCACAGTGTGTACCAAAGGCGACACAAACATACACTCTGAATATGTAATACTTACTGCTTCTCCACTACAACAATATTTGCAAGAAAACACCTGAATGTTATTTATCTCAGTTATTAACGAACTTGATGAACAAAATTTTTGTTTTACAATAAGTTTATTTCATGCCTCTACATGTTTCGAGCACATGTGCTCGAAACATGTAGAGGCATGAAATAAACTTAATGTAAAACAAACATTTTGTGCATCAGGTTGGTTAATTACTGAGATAAATATACTGAGTTGCACGGTCAGTAAAACGTCATATTTTTCTACATATTTGTTCTGCAAGATATAGACAGAACGATCATAACAGCAAAGTATTTCGCTTTTGTTTATGTCATAAAGAATTAACGCTCCCGAATAAATCAGTTTCGTCAAAGCAATGTAATGTAATGCACAACATCGTCAGTAAGTTTTGACCCCCGAATATCAAGCACTTCAAAATCTAAGTGAAAAAATTTATTACGAAAAGTTATAAACAGAGGTTTTGGTAAAATTAAAAGACAAGAGAAGTCATTTTTCCTTTGTTTGAGTTTTCATGGGGAAGAGGTTCGCAACTTATTCGGAATTAGCCTGACTGTGGTGCATAAAACCACTACATTAAAGTGCAGTAGGACTAAATTCCGCTAAGACCCAATGAATACGTTTAGTAGAGTTCCGCTCTTACAGTCGGTATATTACCCTCCTAATGCTGAGCAAAATAAGGATGAAATTCCGAGATTTGTTTCCATTCTGCCGCTTTCCTACTGTGCGAAGACCCGTAAATAAATTATTTGGTGTAAGGGTGAGTTTCGTTTTCCATTTCCTAGTGAAATTCATCTGAAAGGTAAATGTGAAGAAAAATTTTATCATAGTTTGTCTATTACGTAGACAAGATTTGTGTTTAATGTTGTACGTTTTTGGAGTTTATCAACAAGGAACATGTCCAGCGGGAATTCGGCAAGATGATATTGCTCTTGGTAGTTCGATTTCTCTGGGTACAGAAATACGTAAGAGACCCTTTTCTGCAAAATGAAATATCCATTTTTTAAAGGGAGTCATTCCCTTTGTGTTTTATATGATCAATATACGTAGTGTACAATTATATAGTCATACACAACTCTCTATTTATTAGAAGTATTATTTGTATTTCTAGCTACATGTTTCGGCTCGTGTACAGAGCCATCTTCAGGCTAGTCTTCAGAGAGCCATCTTAAGGCTAGTCTTCAGAGAGCCATCTTCAAGCTAGTCTTCAGAGACCCATCTTAAGACTAGTCTTCAGAGAGCCATCTTCAGGCTAGTCTTCAGAAAGCCATCTTCAGGCTAGTCTTCAGAGAGCCATCTTAAGGCCAGTCTTCAGAGAGCCATCTTCAGGCTAGTCTTCAGAGAGCCATCTTTAGGCTAGTCTTCAGAAGAAGACTAGTCTGAAGATGGCTCTGTATATGAGCCGAAATATGCATCTAGAAATACTACTAATACTTCTAATAAATAGAGAGTTGTGTATGACTATATAATTTTATAATTTTGCACTACATATATTGATGAAACACCCATGGAGTTTGGGAACATAAAAATTGGTACAGCCTCTAATGACTTGTATAGTTCTTTCAGAAGCATAAAATTCTTGGACTATACGGGGAGGAAGACAAAGTATCTCATTATTGCCCAAACTAAGATAACGCTCGCTGTACTTCCTATTTAGCTGTAGAAGTTAGGATCACACTGTTGTTATCTCGTAACTTTCCCGCCGAAAAACTTTTCGCCCGACGCCGCCCAATGTACGTACATTTAAACATTTAACACATAAGCTGGCTCCTTCATACGTTTTTAGGATCGACTGCAAAATTACGAAAAGCGACTGTTAGGCTTCTTCATTTCCGCCTCTCGATTCTCATGGTAAAACTCGGCCCCCAATAGTCGGATTTTCGTAAAATTATATATTTGAGCATTTTTCGGAAATCTATCTAGAATATGCAAGTTTGATTAAAATCTGACAAGACTGACGGGTATTTTACATGAAGACCGATGTGTGTTTATGAGAGCATCTAGCTGCATTCGTCTTAGGATAAGAAACTTTTTCAGACAAGGTTAAAGTAAAGCAGTCCCATTAAAGACCTGGAGTGGCCCAGAGGGTTCCAAGAAGTTAAGGTTCCCAGATTTCATGACAACGGCACAGGTTGGTGGTAAGGTTGTCAGCCTTCCGCACTGGCCGCCTTTACCCAAGGAAATGCTCCTGTACTCATTTCTGTTAGAGGCTGAGTAGACCCCAGGGACATAGTGCGATCGGAAGGATTTTATGTCAATGTCAACAGCTAGGATCGAACCAGCGACCTTCCGATTTGTAGCACAGCACCTTAACCACTGTGCCACCGCGGTCCCCTTTCAGACAAAGGACTTATATAAAATCAAGACACACATTTATGTCCAATAACATTTTTTTTTAAATCGTGGCATTTATGGATAATGTAGCAAAATACGGTGCAGCCAGACAGGTAACATATGAATATATAATAGAGCGTATGCACTATGCATGCTAGATAACTAAGTCTACAGAAACTGAATTCAGCATTTGCAAAATTTACTGCTTCTACACGGCAAAAATGGTTACGTCAAAGCGCCTCCATATTACGTTTACACGTACATTTCCTGTCTTCTTTTATAATAGAAGGAAGTATTATTCCATAATAAAGGCTTTTTTGTAGCATGTCTAATTTCATTTTGTTACAGCACAGACACAAAGAAAATAGCAACTCTCCCCCCACACGTAGCAAGCCACGTACCGTGTGCATACACACCGCAGACGTGTCATAGTCTTGCGCTCTTCCTTATAATCTGCTATGTTGTATTGTATACGGAACATTAAGTCTGTGATTAAGCAGCAGTATTACAACATAGCAGTTACAATGCGCTCTACGTGATTCCAGATTTATGTAATAAGAACATACTGCGTTTTCAACTACATTACTCTGTTTGCAGCACACTGTTGACGTTACTATGCAATCATGTGAAGTGACATTACAATAACGAATTAAAAATAAAATCTGTGTTTAAGAATGTGTAAGAACAGAATAGAGGTACTGGAGAAGGGACTGGAAGCAGCCATTTTGAAACAAATAACTTATGAGTAAGTGTAATTGTTTTGATCTTCCAGTTTAAACTCTTCATTGTTTTATTACAGGCACCTAAGTGCGAAAACTGATGTGAAATTTGCAGTCACTAAATAAACCTTACAACTCAAGCAAAAGGAAAAACAGCCACATATTTTTGGGGGTAAAAGACAAAATATTGACAAAGTTGGGACAGATCATAGATGTTCATTTCTATTATTTCAGTTTATTAATATACGAATTAACTTCTGCATCGTGATTTTATTGATCTGTTCTCCTCATCCAAAATTGTTCAGGTGATAAAATCGAAAAGAATTAGATGGGTGAGGCATGTAGCGCGTATGGAGGGAGGAGTATAAAGAATTTTTGTGGAGAAACCTGAAGGAGGGAGACCACTTGGAAGACCCAGACGTTGATGGGAAGATAATATTAAGATGGATCTTCAGGAAGTTGAATGTAGGGGTATAGACAGGATCGAGCTGGCTCAGGTTAGAGACAGGTGGCGGGCACTTGTGACTGCGGTAATGAATCTTCGGGTTCCATAAAATATGGGGAATTTCTTGACTAGCTGAAAACCTGTTAGCTTCTCAAGAAGTACTCCGCTCCATGGAGTAAATAAGTAAGTATCATGATTATATGAAACATAAATTTACAATTACCATTTGAGTGGCATATTTGTTTTTTTTTTCCTTCAGTACGTCATCAGGGTCAAGTGGAATGTATATTCTGATATTAATAGTGTCCTTGGCTTCGTGTTTCTCCGCTTCATTAGCTCAGGGCCTGCAACATCTCAGATGGTTGTATCTATCGTCGCGTAGTGATAAATTTCTTCGAATTTAAAGCACCATTTCCTCACGTTTGAGGTTCTATCTGGATGTGCCTCAAGAATTTCTCCTTTAGCCTTCTCTTTTCATGATATTTAATAGTAATAGTAATAATAATAATAATAATAATAATAATAATTTACTGGAATTGGGTTGTCACCCGGTGGCAGTGGTTATTTTACATGTGTACAAAACATGAAACTGTTTACAACTACATTTAAGTCGGGAGGTTTACATGAGAAGCATGTAGTGGCAACTTGGAATCTTGGGAACCATCTCAGCATTTGCTTATAGACACAAGGAAACCAAGAAAAACCTGTGTCGAGATGGCCGGTCGCAGGACCTTCCGAATACT
>Ga0123354_10014399_pt1 | contig 12316 bp, 8 predicted proteins | sample TergutLab28metaG_2_FD_97872 | JGI IMG/M metagenome (GOLD analysis project Ga0123354, IMG submission 97872) | Labiotermes labralis P4 segment gut microbial communities from Petit-Saut dam, French Guiana - Lab288 P4 | ecosystem: Host-associated > Arthropoda: Insects > Digestive system > Gut ... | reverse complement strand
AGTCAACTCTGCACCTTCCCACAGTTCCCCAAGTCCACTGACTGTCCGCATTAACCAGGCCTTAGATGATTCATTTGCACAGGTGATCCAGAATATTCCCAGTGCAAATTTAGAGTACAGAAATTGTGGTGGTGTCTTGCCCTGAGGGTTTGCATCCACAGCAATCAACAGTTTAGCCTGAATTATGTCGACCTGAGTCTGATACAGTTTGACATCAGGGTGGCTTCTGTGAATAATCACCATCTTGATTCCAACAACAGCCTCTTTGTACGACCTAGTCTGCACCTGAACATTCCTGGGTTTTTTGTTTGCTGTTTTTCCTTCTAAGGGTGGTGTGCTCGAGTCTGAATGGGGTCTTTTCACACCCCCACTACACCCTGCCCCATCCTTACTCTGAGTTGAAGGAGCTTTTCCTGGAGGCTTCTTTTCCATCCAGGTCCCTCCCTCATCTTCCTTTCTTGAGTGAGCCTTTTCCGCTGCGCTCCAGAGAGTCTCTTGGTTTGCAGTCCAATCGTTGAGATGGCTACAGCCAATCTCTCCTCATCTGAAGAGGCAACAGAGGGCATCATGTCTACAACCTCCAAATGGGGTTCTTGCTGTGACAAGTCTGCAGTGGTAGCTGCTTCTTGTTTAGTTTTAAGTTTTTTATTTGCGTCCAATTTTGGTCCCTCGAGTACGGGAGAAATAGGGTCAACACTGGTAGAGCCCCCTATACCAGTGCAAGGATACATACTCCGGAATGCTGCCAAGTTTCCCAGACGCTCCGTTAGAGACACGTCACCCATGTTCTATTCACCCCTTCAGCATGGATTAAGGCAAGCCACACATAACACCTTGGGGTTGGGGAGTTGGTCCATGGTCTCCTATTTATTCAGAGACAGACCTGTCGCATGACAGGTCCCCAGCGATCTGCCACCCGCCGACGTGCCCAGTAGCAACTCAAGCCTCAGGTTCGAGCACTTTAGTTTCATTTTTTTGTGGTACATGCAACAATCGCAAGCAAATTACATATAATTCTCTTTGACTTAGTTTATGAATTTGAAGTTTATCTTGCATTTAATTTACAAAATTTGGTCACCACACTGTCTTGGGGCCTAATTTTTGGGTTCATATTAACGGCTTTGGAGTTTGGGATATGTAAATAATGCCTTTATTATGTGCCGTGGAAACGAAGTTATGTTTGAGTGGACTGTGAACTATCGTAGCTATGTATTGTTGGCTGTCAGAGTCACAAAGACTCTGAGGAATGTAATGAGAAAGGTGGAGTGGAAGACTGAAGGAAGCTAATTTTAAGCCCAGTGATTACATTCTCATACTGTGGGAAAACTGTTGAAACCACTGTGACATTGGCTTCCTTGATGATATTGGAACCCTGGCAGTCAGTGAAAAGTGAAAACGATGAAGTCAGCAGTGGCAGTGATGAATAAGAAGATGATGAACCTCCAGTCCCTATATTTAGTGATGCAGTCTCAAGTTTTGAAGCTCTCGTGCCTTACTTGTACAGGATGGACAAGACCAGTTTGAGCACACTTGACTGTCTGGAGAGAGAGAGCTGCTCTTTATCACACGTGACCAACCAAGCAGGTATCACCCCTTGATTGTTTTAAAAGTAACATTCTAGCTATATATCCATGTAACTCCATTTTTATTTATGCTTTATTCTGTGGTGTTTGTACTGAATGGAGTCATCTTTCATAATATTTACATGTTATTCTCTTTCCAGATACGCTGATGGAAGAGTGGGCTTATGTGGAATGTCTAGTGCAGTGAAATCCTAATTTTAGTTTTTGAAGTGTGTATTTTTTGTGTCTTTGAAAATAAACAAAAATTTGAATTTAAAATAGATTGATGAAAAATGTTATTTGTATAAATATAAAGTAAATATAATGGTTTAGTAAGTACAGTAATAATATTCTGTTCTGTTTCATTTTGACACAAACCTCTTTTACAATTCTCAATTTTAAGCATGTACCCCAGGCAGGTATTTATTAAGCGTGGCTTTTACTGTGTTTATGCTGAATTTTTGTTCAGCAAAGACACCACTATGTCTGTGTAATTTGATGAGAAAATATGGATAAATGTTAAATGACTTACAAGATGTGTGACTAGGTTCTATGGTGAAACAAAGACTATATCTGTTGCTTGAACATTTGTATTTGCTGGCAGATAAGTGGCCAAGAGACATTTGCTACTGTAAAGTATGGATATGCCAGGTTGAGTTACACTGGCATTTCCTTCTGCTTCACTCCATCTCTGACATCAGAAGGTATAATTATAATAATAAAAATAAATATGAAGAAGTTACTTGTGATTGAAATTATGATGCTTCTCCAGTTAGTGCCACAGGGTGTCTTACTCTGTGATATGCCTTTGTTGCCATTACTGTTGTCTGTTTTAGTGAGTTCTTTGATGTGCATTTTGTACATATGTCAAGCTAACACAGAGAAGACCTATGTATTTGTCTTTTTCTTCAAGTTATTTGCAGTTTAGCAGATGTGGGAGGCCTTTAGATAGTATTTTGCTGTGTAGTGTACATGATGCAGGATGCATTCTTGTCTGTAGTATTTGAGAATCCAGCAGATGAATAACTTTCCATATTTGCATTTCCTGCTACTTGATGCTATTGCTGTGCATTTCAGCAGAGGTTCCTCGATCTTGTGCAGCTCAATTCCCACTTTTGTGGCAGTCAAAGGCTGTGACTACTTTGAAGTGTGATACTTTGTTCATTTCATCTGCATTTACAGTACCAGTTTCTTTATGCTTTAAAATACCTTAATTTAGCTGCTGATGGTGTGTAGTTTTTTGTATCGGTACTTGAACACAGTAATATTGTCACATAAGTCAACATATGCATACAATATACAACAAATTCTTATACTGTTGGTAGGCAAACAAGCTTTTAGTTTGAACTGGCACTATTTTGATTGCTGTATTTCACTGTGAAAGAAGTTTAATCAACAGCCCTTCCATCTACTTATGAGAGTTTGATTAATACATTACTGTTCAAACTTTTATTATTGATTGGTTAGCTTAACACTGGAGATCTGCTTGTGATCTGTTAAATGTTGAGGATTCTGTTTTACTGGGATATGACACTCTCACTGAGTAATCAGATTCTCAGCATGTCACAGGACTACTAAATGTGAAGTAAGTACTTAACATTGAAATGTAAGGAATTGATTACCCAGTGATGCAACTTCATATCCCAGAAGAATCATAATGCCATGAACACCACAAAACTTGCTCCCACATGTTCTTAATAATATATATGTTTCCTGAAAAGGAATTTAACACATCAACTAAACTGAATAATGCTTTAAGAATTTTTATTATCTAAAGAGTACATTGACCAGTTTTGTAGAACTGTAATTCAACACAGTAGGAGAAAGTAGACTTATGAGTTTTAACCAGAATTCGTTGTTTTATTTCTAAGATAGCAATTACAACATTTGTTTGGTTTTGTGTTCATTAGAATAGCACATATTATATTATTGCAGGTAAAATTTAGAAATATTCTTTGCAAATTTAATTGCACATACTTATTACAGAGTAAATATATTACTCACAAAACAATGATCTTCCATATCTCTGGCTCCCCTGTAGTGTTACCATCTTAGACTTCAGTATGTTGGTAAATGTGGTGGCAATAAATAGTGTGCCATGAGCAAAAGTTTAAGAGATCCACTACATAAGCCACTGTGTAGCACAGACATATTAGCACATGGAAATTCTTTATGGAGATATGTATATTTCTTTAAATATCACATCATGTAGCATACAAGTTTGCTCAGGCACTGTGATCACATAAAAGGCAATTATGTTAAACACACATGCACACATATGTGGCAGTTGATAAGATTTCTCTGTAGGCTTACATTTAAAGTTCATGAATATTGTAGGAAGCTAAGTATTTCTCACTGGTGAATGTGATATTGTGTAAAGGGGTTTATAATATATATATATATATATATATATATTGTAATACATCCTTATAGACAAGCTTCATTAAACGTTGTTAAGGTTTTTCATTTTATTTACACATTCGCTTATGAGACACAAAGGGTTGACACAGCCTAACAATGTACACTGAGCAGACTAATTCAAGGAAGTGTGATTCAGAAAAGCCATGAAAGTGGAATATTGGCTTTGATTTTGATGCAATTCTCATACGAAAAAAGAATAGCGTATTCTTGGGGCATACTTAAGAATGTTGGCCCACGTAACAAGAATATTAAAATTACAGCTGCTAGGAAGGCCCTAGTCGCAAATTAAATTTATCTGTTCAAAAAAATATAAAAAATGGCGCGGCGTCAGATCATATTTGTATTTTGATCGAGAATTGAATCAGTGCATGTGTGTGAAGCAAAGTATCATACACAGGTTCATGAAGAGAAAGTCTCAAATCGGGTTGCTTCCAACTTTAGGGGCAATAATCCACATGGCATATCGTAATCACATCCCATCTCAAATTGACATTATTTTCAACTTCAAGTGCATCACTTCAATAAAGTCTAAATCGCACACTTGTCTAAATACACACTGTAACAATGGATAGGTTCTGGTGCCTCTTATTTTGCCGGTAGAACTTGATACAAGATTCTGTTGTTTCTTTTGTTTCCATCACTGAGAACAGATTGAGTTGCTCCATGTCAAAAGTTAGGGGTCAGTGCTCCTACAAATTTTCGAAATTGTCCGTCTTCCATGTCTCTTGTAGCCAGGACGATGATTATTACAAGGAGCGCGATGATTACCAATATTAACGTCACCACTATGATAGCCAGGATCTTTTCAAGTCGCGTTTTCGGGCTACACATACAGTACTGCTCTCGCATCACGCTGCGCAAGACGAAATAGAATATGTTACTAGTCATTCAAACTGCTGGGGCGGTACAGCGGTCTTATGTTAACAAATGCTTGTTAATGGTACTTAAACAACTCATTCTTTGCAGGAACCGGAACGCTATTTCTAGGCGTTTATTACTGAAGCAAATGTGGGTTTGTGCTCAAAAGACACTTCCCGATCTGGAAGAAAACTATTGTGAGACATGCGGAACTTCAGACTCTTATTCTTCAATAAATGCCACTACTTCTTTAACCATTTTAACTTTTACCAATAATTCTAGGCTAATTATTTTACATACAGCACAAACATAATTTCAGTGTAAGTAAACTATTTAATTAGGAAAGTAGGGTAAGGTAAAGTTGTCCCAGCCTTTAATTAAGCATTGCGGTGTCGAAGTTTGAGGTACTGGAGGTTTAACTGCAGGAAGTAAAGTAGCAAAATTTTTCTGCCTCGCTAAACGTACTTCCGGCTTTCCGATTTTTCAACAGCAGAATACCAAATTACGTTACACGGTCTTAGCGATAATTCAACAGAGGGATTTGTGTGCTGTGTTACAGCATATCTTAAGAACTGGCCTGATTTGCAACCGTTCGTCCACATCGCCATTTTGCACTATTATATTTTAAGAGAGCATCCAAATTTAGCTGTCACGAATAGATAATCCGTAGGCCATAGCAGAATACGGTGATACGAATCGTGTATTTCATATTCGGTATCTCTGCAAGTGGGAATTAAATGAACGTGCTACCAATTGGTATACGTATTCATATCAGCTTCTCGGCAGCTCGTGTGGAATGAATTGAACGAAAGTAGGCTGTGTGATTTCTTTTCAGAATGTCTTGCTTATTGGGAACATTGAATCTTCGATTTATAAGGCCAAATATCTACTCGGAAATGCTTACGGTATGCTTCTGGTACTCCCCATGTCAACACTGCCGCTTTTGTTGTCAGCCAGATCCTCGCCGCTCCCTTTCGTCATGGCAGAGGACCCATATATCGTGGATATGTTTTTGCCTTGTCCTTTCATCGTTTTGTCTGCAAGAGAAACAGCCGAACAATTTACGTTTCTATAATGTTACATTCGTTCCTTATTTGTTTTAGATGATGTGTCGAGTGCGTAGAATTTGGAATATCAGGGTCATCACACGCGATGCGATGTAAGGGATATAGCAGGCAGCTTTTATAGCTTAGCGAACGCGTCAGATTAGGACTGAGAAAAGCAATGAAAGTCACAGCCGGTATAGTGGGTCAGTGGATCGCGATGTGAACACGGATTTCTGTAAAACAAATTTTCATACAAAACTGTAACCGACAGGTGTGGGTAACACGTTCGTCTTTACAGGTTGTATGCAAATTTGCGGAGTTCGTAGCATGCATGGGTGAGATAAAGACATTTCTGTACACACTACAAAGTCATGTAGGGGGGCGAAGGGGAAGGTGCGGCTCCAGTTAATCGTAAACTCGGAATTAGAGGTGAGGGGCCTTAACGTTCCCACCGCTTTACCCCCGAGGAATAACCATCAATACCCATTGAATGAAAGGCTGGGTGGGCTTCAGAGTCAGTCTGGAAGCTATCCAGCAGGGTATAAAATTACAGTGTCTCTGTTGTTTAGCTCACAACCAAGTCACTGCTCCGATATGCCCTTCCGGCTCCCGGAAGAGACTAAAAATGCATAAAAAATCTTAGACACAATACCTAAGAGACGAGACCACGTGGTAGTTCTATGCACAGACGGAGAGTAATATTAAAATAAATCTTAATATGATATGATATTTTATTTTACGTTCCATAAATCCACAATAACTATAAGTAGGATATAGAACATGTCAAGAGTGATACATTATGTAAAATTATAATTATATAAATGTCTGGAATCAAACAAACTTATTCCAAGTGAAGTACATGAATGTTGTTTAATACAGACAGGACAAAAACCACTGTGTAACGACAAAAGCATAGAAAGATATGGCTATAGTTAATAAACAAAGAAGCAAGTCAAGTACAGACAACGAGCAATTGTAGCAAATTAATAAAGACAGCAAATTTATGGATATTAATAATATTAACATAACACTGTTCTTTTTTTGTGAGACTTAGTGACAAAACACAGATAATTAGGACTATATATTAAATATATTCGTCTTATGAAAGACGTTTAATGGCACATTATCAACTTGTAATAGATTTATATTGAAAATATTTTTCTATGGATTAAAAGGAATGTTTATGTAGGAATCGTTTTAAGCAAATTTCAAATTTCCTGAAAATATTGGATATGTTTTTAATGTATGGAGGAAGATTGTTGAAAATCTTAATGTCCATGTAATTTACTCCCATTTGGTATACAGTAAAATTAGTTATGAGCTCATAAAAATTATTAAATTGTCTTGTACTTTTAGTGTGATTCTCTGAATTCAAAATAAACAGATTTTTGTTTTTAACTAGAAAAAGCATAAGTAGGAGGATATATTGACATATAAAAGGTAGAATTTCCAACCTTCTAAATAAATTCCTACATGAAACCCTATTTTTACAACCCATCATAATTCTAACTATTCTTTTTTGCATTCTAAATATTTTTATAGCATGGAGTGACGTGCCCCAAAAAGGCAAAACATAACTTATAATTGCATTAAAATAAGAATAGTAAATAGTTTTCAAAATATTGAGAGACATAAATGGTTTAATACTCCTCATTATGTAACATGCTGAACTCAGTTTTGGGATAATGTATTCAATATGACGATTCCGTTTTATTTAATCATGTATATGTATGCCCAGAAACTTAATTTTAGGTAGAGATGTTATTAGATTATCATTACAAGCAATGTTTATATCAAGTGTGGGCTTGTTTTTGGTCGTAAATTGAATGTAATGAGTTTTGCCAACGTTTATGGAAAGTAAATTTACTTTAAACCATTTACATGATTAAAAGCTGTGACCACATTAGTTTGAAAATCTTTTGAATTAGGACTATTTATTATTATACTTGTATCATCAGCGAACAATATAGATACAGTTTTATCATTTACGGTTTTGGGCAGATCATTGACATGTATAAGGAACAGCAGTGGACCTAAGACCGATCCCTGAGGAACAGCATCAGTTATTTTTTCCCATGCAGAAAGACTCGTTTGATTTAATCCTTCATCTGAGATTTGAACTCTCATATACCTGTTATTAAGGTATGATTCAAACCATGATTTTTCTTTGCCATTAACACCATAAAATTGTAGTTTTGACAGCAAAATACTATGATTTAATTAGTCAAAAGCCTTTTCAAGATAAAAAAAGATACCACCTACTATAAATTTACTATTTAAGGCATTCGGGATTGCATTAATTAACTTATATATACATGTAGCTTTATTTGTAGTAGAATCAGATCTAAACCCAAACTGTTCTTCTGCTAAAATACTCTATTTATTCAAATGTTCCGGAAGTTGATTATACATGACTTTTATAGTACTTTTTAAAAGGAACTTAAAATAGATATAGGTGTGTAAGTTGAGATTTTAGATTTATCACCTTTCTTAAACAAATGTTTAACTGGTTTCTAAGTTTACTATATCCCAAATAGTTTTGTTCTTGTTTAAGGATTTTTCAATTTTGTGTGCATAATTTAGTTTTTTAGCTTTCTTAATAACAGGAGATAAATTTTACAGTATCTTTTATAATAATTTATAAGATCTAAATTATTACTTTTTATGCTTGCAATAAAGAGTTCTCTTTTATGTTTACAAGACGTTAAAATTCCTAAAGTAATCAAATTTTATTTTTTTTTATCAACGTGAACTCTCTTTAGTGGAAAACTGGAATAAAAAATTTTCAAGTAAGAATCCAAAAAAGAGTTAAACATTTTATTAACGTAATCTGTACAGAATATAGTTTCCCAAGTTTTGTAACTTAATTTATTGAGGAAATCATTTATTGTATGTTCGTTTATCTTCCTAATTAACATACAATTTTTGGGGGTGGTCTCAGATTGAAAGAATGTAATGTTATGGACTGAGCATCATGGTCTGACAGCCCATTGATTATTGGACATATAGAATAATTCCCCATGTTAGAAATGTCGATAAAAATATTGTCGATAGCTGTGGCGGAATGTTTTTGATTGCGAGTTGAGAGCTGACTACACTTGTTAAATTAGAGGTTTTAAGCAGAGCTTCTAATCGACTTTTTCTATCACTGTCAACTAAATAATCTATATTTATGTCACCACAAATAATGTATTCAATGGTAACAGTATATAATTTCCTAAGGGTTGTGTCTAATTTTGAAATAAGTAGATCAAAATTACCTGATGGAGCTCTGTATGTAGCAGTTATGCATGCACTTTTCGCGTTGAAGTGAATCGTGATGGCACATACTTCAAAGTCTTTATCCTTACAATACTTTTCTAGGCCAATTCTTACATACCTTAAACTTTCTTGCACAAATATGCATACCCCTCCCTTTTCATATAAGGGTCTACAATAACTGAATCCTAATTTATAATTGTCAAAAAATGTCTGCTTTGATTCTAAGTGGTTCATATGATGCTCTGAGAGACACAGTAATGTGGGAAAGTTGGATATAACTGACTTAACAATTCATTTGCTTTCCCTCTCAATCCTCTTACATTTTGATGGTAAACGGTTAAGGGTGCCAAACCATTTATTTGATGAGACAATTTCATTTTAGGTTTAGATGTAGATGGTATTTTGGTACTCAAGTTTGGGAGGGTGTTTTATCTAAGTTGTTACTGCTCTCACTTGCACCACTAACACTTTGTTCACTTAAGTTGTTAAGTTTATGATCTTCATTTAACATAAAAAGTCTTGGTACTTGTTAGTTGGAAGTTTTTTCAACCTGTTTGATTTGTGTATGGTTACATCTTCCTGTGGGTCGTCGTTTACTTTTGAGGCCTGTCCCAAGCATTCCACATCATTCTTTGATAGAAGATCAACACCTACAGCACTGTCTCCAAAGTCATCATGCCGTATCATCATTTACTGCAACAGTTAAAACTCGACTCCCAAAATCCTTCTTTATATCACTCCTAGACCAATAACGGCCTTTATTAGGTTGAGTCTGCTGACTTACATTTTAATTTACATCCCTCCATGGCAACACGATAGGTGGGGATATCTTACCCGGTAGATACAAGTCCCTAATTTCCTTTACTAGATTGTTTACTATCCAATCTTTCCCTTTCTTATTTAAGTGTAGCCCATGATAGGGCTGGGGATTTGTACTGGATTCATCTCTTAGACAGAGTCAATATGTGTACATGGCAATGAAACTTTGAATTGCACAAAGCGTGGGGAATATTTTGACGACTTTTTCTAGAAATACTCTATTTCATGTAATCAGTATTTATGCGTTTTCTGATTTGCAACTACTTTCCTTACCGGACGGCGTGGCGTCTGGAACGGTTTACGGGGCTAGCTGGACAGAATATTTCTCACAGAACACTTACACCGATACGTGGGTTCCCTCCGTCACGCCGTATATTAAAAACAGTCACACCTATTATCTCAGCACGTGACCATATATTATCAGCAAGAATCTCACCTGGTTGTCCACATCATGCCGTATATTATCAGCGACAAAAACATATGTACTGTTGCTCATGACCATAAATTACCAGCAAAGGTATTACCTGTTGTCTGTAGGCCTACAACTAATCTTATGTTATCTGAGGAGTGCCACTGTTCTTTCTACACTGTGACACATATTTACAACAATTATAGAGTTTCTGCCCCCATAAAGCCACCAGAACGTCACACGTACTTTGCATATTGCGCCCTATTACTGCAATGTAATACATATATACTTCTGTAATATCTTGCCTCGCGTGTTCTGCCTCTGCTGCTTTGCGCCTCTTTTACCAGTTAATTGCCGGACTCGAACCGCCGTACCCTCGAGTCACCATCACGGTATAATTCACGCGTAACATTCAGTAGCCCTGAGCTTGTGATACGGCCTGTGTCTTGTCATCAATTCATGCCTCGTTTTGATGCAGCCCACTGCACATCAACGCCTGATGCTTTCATATGCTTGTAGATTTACAGATGTAAGCTTCTTACAGCCCTTTACCGAAACAACGTACCAAAAAATCCGAATAGCACATGCGTCACACCCGAATCGGTCCACACATTCATTCACACTGGTGTTCCAAAAGCGTAAAAATTGAAGATGAAGATTTTTATTCTCCTATTTTTATATAATTGTGTAGCTCAATAACAATAGATTTGAGGCATCGTCAAATTATTCGTGTGGTTTTGAACAATTTATTTGAAGTTGGTATAAGTAGGAAAAGAACTTATCACGCAATTTTATGGCATAATCATTGTGTTTGTCGTTTACAATGACTTTGATAGCTTAGGAAACTCTGATTGAACTTGATGTGGAAATTATAGCTTTGGGGGTTCCCGTGCCTTAATAAGATTTAATTAGCTGCCCCCAGAAATACCGAGACGGTGGCTGTGCGATGGTTTAGTGTGGGGTTGCTCTTCTACCTTTCAGTTTAGTACCTAAAAAATCGCTCCGTGATTAACCACATGCACATATTTACTAAGACGCATTTCAGTAGGGTGATAAATACGGAGTAAGTTTCGAACATCCTAATTTTATATCAAGATTTTCCTGTGACAGTAGTAAGTTAATTGCCGGTCCCAGTGGCCGCACGGTCTATGGCGTAGGTCTGCTGCCGCTCGTCTGCTGAGATTCTGGGTTCGAATCTCATCAGGGGCATGGATGTCTGTCTCTTGTGAGTGTTGTATGTTGTCAGGTAGAAGACTCAACGGCGAACTGATCATTTGTCCAGAGGAATCCTACTGACTGTGGTGCGTCATATGTGATCTAGAAACCTTGGGAATGAGGAGGCCCAGGCCCACTGGGGTGCTGTCGCGCCAAATAAAAAAATAATAACTTAACGTCTGCAATAGTTTTAAATGTTAAATGTCAATATTCTATAAACACACAGATGTTTGTAAAGCGTGACATCTGTCCCATTGAACTCTTGTGGTTGATGACGATTCAGAACTGCAGGTAATGAGAAGCGGGGGTTGACTTCAAGTTAGCTAATAAACTAATGCTCAAGAGCAGAGTTACTTTTGAGAAGCTAACAGTTGGTACCTTAATCAGTAAGTGTCTTGTCATTTATAAAAGCAGAACGTTCATTACAAAGTTCAATAAAGCCCACCACTGGTCCCTATCCTATGCCATATGGACCCATACCACAAATTCAGGACCTATTTGCTTAAGAGGGACTTATATGTAGTTTAATTTTTCCATCTACGTCTAGCTCAACACAACAGTCCCTTCTCTTCGCGTTTTTGGATTAAAACGTGGCACAAACTTCTCATTTCTTTTTCTTTCCGGAATTTTGCATTCTCTTCCCCCCCCCCCCCCCTCCCGCCCCCCCTTCTTTTTATCTACAACCAACACCGGGGGAAACTTTTCTGGGGGGTGTTAATATCCCT
>Ga0123354_10014398_pt1 | contig 12316 bp, 9 predicted proteins | sample TergutLab28metaG_2_FD_97872 | JGI IMG/M metagenome (GOLD analysis project Ga0123354, IMG submission 97872) | Labiotermes labralis P4 segment gut microbial communities from Petit-Saut dam, French Guiana - Lab288 P4 | ecosystem: Host-associated > Arthropoda: Insects > Digestive system > Gut ... | reverse complement strand
TTTGAGTTAAATAAATATTATATTATTTATAAAAACAAGTTTTTTGACGGCGGGGGGTTTTTCGTCCTTAACCACCCCCCCCCCCCCCAGATGAAGGACCACAACTTGTCAGATGTCCGCGACTCTTTCTTCCATATAAGAGTAGCAACGATCAATATGTGGAGGTCGTCTCCTACACCTCCATCCCTTTTCAGTTTACTCACGCCACATGCTGTCACCTAAAGAAACATGATCGCACCAACCGATAACACAGTCGATAAAACCGCGAGTGCATAGTAAATTGCGAAGAGAACATGAAAGAGAAGAAACAAAACGAACTCCAGGAGGAGAAGTCGTTGAGAAACTATTACCATGTAGCAAGTGAGCAAATTCTTCTTCTTGTACGGACCTTGTAAGTTTCACTGAAGTTCGTTCTACTGTGTCGTTCCGCCCTACGGCTATCTCATCCGTTGCATTTTGCCGCGGTAATGCCGAACTTTCCGTTCTCTCTGAAAATGACGTTGAACCAATTGGTAACTGGAACCCGACGTTTCGAAAGAACGCTGTGACCTCGACATGTCTGCATTTTTCAATGTTAATAAAAATCCAACTAAATTCAACAGTATGCAGATATTTATTTACTGAAAAGTCACTCTACATGTTTCGGGTGTAACAGCACCCATTATCAGGAGTACTAAAAACTGTAACCGCAGCCTCCGGTACAGGTCATAATATCGGTACAGCTACTTCCGTCCAACATGGCCCGATCGGGCCACGTTGGATGGAAGTAGTCTTCGCAACAGCAAGGTACTGGTCTCTGTACTAAATAAATCCCCCTCCCCCCACACGTTAATTAAGTTCCAATAGCTTTTGCCTGGGTCGTCCAAAATAATTCGTCGAATTACGAGGTTGTGTGTATCATTTCATTGCTCGTTACGGTAGAAAAGTAAATGTAATGTGCACCCTTGTACAGGCACTGAGGTTCTGTCAGGCCGTACGGCCCATAGGGGGAGTAGAGGTATAGCTCTACTCTTTCTTGACCAAGGCACTAGAAGGCGATGAGGGGTCAGCGTCACAACCGGCCGCTCTTTACCCCCGGGAAAGTCCCGGTACCCATTGTACAGGAGGCTGGGTGGACCCCAAGACCGGTCTGGACAAGTGCCCCCCAACCGGGATTCGATACCCGGACCGTCCAGCCCGTAGTCAGTCGCTATACCGACTGAGCTACCGGGCCCACGCTCATTACAGTGCATCACTGTCAATCCTTCAAGCAAACTGGACGGCAGGTCTACCCTTTACCGACATTCTGCAACTACTGATTCGTGGGCCTTGCAGTTACTCTCCAGATCTGGGGACCGTCCATCACGTTCTGCCTGCGCCTGAGGGCGTGCCATGTGACTACACTTAACATGGAAATACCGAGAAATTTGTCTTCGGCGTTAACGCTAGACGGCTAAAATTGCGACAAGAATGAAATTGTAACGAGAGAACCATGAACCATCAACCTTTCGTCTTTAACCCTTCAAATGCCGAGTTAAATCCCATCTGCCATCTGCTGGCATTATTAGGAGCTCACCATATTCTCCACGTTAGCAGGATAATGGTTAAAGGGGTAAATAACGAAATAAAAAACCCAACCTAACCCGGCCGCAGCAATGCATTTTTAAAATGTGGTTTAACCCTTTAAACGCCAAATTAAATCACATCTGCCATTTTCTGGCATTATTATGAGCTCATCATATTCTTCACGTTAGCGGGATAGGGGTTAAAAGCCTTCTGGTTTCCAGCAAGTCTAGCAGGGGACCGCAATGTGGTTCCGGTACCAACACAATCACGAACTGCATATCCACTATCGGCAGCCCTCTAATTTTTCACCTGGTGTAGTTACCATCTCCCTTCCACAACCATCAAGAACCACAGTTCACCCTGCCAGGCCTAAACAGCAGTACTCAGCAGTAGCCAATTTACTGAAAAGTCACATCATAAGGTAGAGTGGAAGCATCTATCAAGGTACACACCATGACTGACAGCGGAATTTCCGGTTTTGCCATCCGATGCAGTTAACTCATCTTACATATACAAGTCTTAATTCAATCCACAGAGTAGATTCTTCTTCTTCTTCTTCTTCTTCTTCTTCTTCTCCCTCTTCTTCCATTGGCACTACAGCCCACTGTGGGCTCTGGCCTGTCGAACAATGTCCTTCAATTTTTTTCCAATCTGCCACCAACTCTCTCCATCTTCTCACTCCCAGCACTTGAAGATCTCTTTCTACTTCCTCATTCCATCTTTTCCTGGGTCTTCCCCTTCTTCTCGTCCCTTCCAGTTCTTGAGTGAAGAGCTTTTTGGGCATCCTATCCTCCTCCATTCTCTCCAGGTGACCTTTGCCCTTTTATCCATCTTACTATATTTTCACCTTTGCTCATCTCTTCTAGTTCTCGATTCGTCAGACTTTTTCATTCCCCATTTTCATATTTAGGACCATATATGCTTCTAAATATCCATAAAGTAGATTAGTTATTCAATACCGGTAAGATATGGCACAGACTCTTATTATACCGGAGGGACTGGACACATTTCATTAGTTTGGTGAATAAAATACTGTTATAATATTATCTGAACACGTGACGGTAATGCAGACCTAAGTCGCTTTACTTTTACCCAAACTGGTAAAAATATACTGTCAGTCTTACGTATATTGGACCGTGCATCATTGTGATAGTTGAAGAATAAGAGACCAAATTGATGTCACTAGCCCTTTGACGTCTAACGACCACTACAGGGGTCGTACCGCACCGCTAACTTCTAAAGTTGCATTTTATATATTTATTCAACAAATATAGGTATTGAATATTTTAAACATGGTGTATACTCTCCGTTTTTTTCTCTTCAAAATTCAGTTTGTTTCATAATTCTAGCGTATTTGGTGCCTGTATTTGTCACTTTTTATATACAGGTGTGCTAAAATTTAAAAAATAATTCCGGCCCCAAAAGGCTAGATATTAAGTTTTATTTCACTTCTTCTATGCTCAACATGTTTCGGACATTAATACATCCATCATCAGGAGCCTGCGACTTTTGTATTGTATCACCACATTGGTCGCGTGTTCTTGTTTCGATGTGTGTTGGAGTTTCGGTGTGGCTGGGTTGGGGTGGTATCCGTGTAGCAGGCTGAAGCCTGCTACACGGATGCTCCTGATGATGGATGTATTAATGTCCGAAACTTGTTGAGCATAGAAGAAGTTAAATAAAAATTAATAACTAGTGACATCAAGTTGGTCTCTTATTCTTCAATTATACTGTCAATTCACTAATGTCCTGCCCCTGTAAAAAATATATGTACACTCATTAAAAGTGTTTACCGTTTCCTAACAAGTCCGTTATCAAAATTTAATAATAATGCAGCCCGAAATTAAAAATATCCTACTTCTTTCCCACGCCGCACACTCCAGCAACCCATTTCCCACCACCTTACCTTCTTCAATTCCCAACACACTACCTTGCCTCCAACCTAACTTAACCCGAAGGACGAGCGGGCACAGCCTGTAAACGTTCAAGGCAGTACTGTTCTTTTTTTCACCCTGCAACGAACGTAGTGTCTATCACTACACCCTCATTCCTCGTGATTTTATTCCAGTTTCTCCACAGTATTTTTCAACCTGTTAAGGGAAGTCGACACGCCGATCTCTCACTTTAATTCTTAGAACAACGTCAGTTGAAACAAAATTTGTATTATTCCAGCATTGTCATGTAATTTACGAAACAATTTTACTTAGGTTGGTGCATAAATTCCTGTCTCTCACAAACAGTTTCCTAAATGAAACATTTTTAACTTTTTTCCAGTTAATTTAGTACATACAGCGTTCCCCATCTTCAGCCTTTGATATATTTTATCAGACAGCTGGAATCCCAAAAATTTGAGCCCAAAACCTATCCCCTACATACAAAAATGAAGGCCAAGAGGAAAAAAAATGTTATTCGATTTTTCTAACATAGACACTGACATTCATTGCCATCGTTACACTTTCAAAGATGCAATTAACATGTAAATTGAAGTTATAAAAAGTCAGGTTATGGAGAAAACATTATTACATGAGGAGGGGGAGTCTGTAGAAGAGATAGGGCGTGTCAGCAGTTGAGAAACGGGGGAAGACAAGAAAGAAGGAGTTTGTAGGACCCTACACTGCTTGTGGAAGATCGAGATTCTCAGAGCTAACAGCTTTATTTAACTACGATATATCAACTGAAATACGTTACCGAATGACTTTTTGAACGAAGTCATCCCGTTGTGTATTGATTCTATATATTCACTATTATATATATTTCAGTCAACACAACTATATAATAAAAGTATAGGTTAAAACGACACGTTTCGACTTAAAAATTCATCGTCGGGCTAAGCTAAGAGACATGAAGTTCTTTACAATGTGGCTTTGGGCATTTGGGATCCCAGATAGCTCACAATGTGTGCTGTTATTCGTACCACGTACATAACAGAACTTATACAGTATGTCCCACTCGCTACCGAACCCGGCATTACTTTAATAATTTTACCACTAATGAGAATACAGACACACAATGCACACACATTCCTCTTCATTTCTCACACAACGAACGTACTCCTGTTCAAATTTCGTTGCAATATCTTCATTGATGTTGGAATTATTAAAGAAATGCCGGGTTCGGTAGCTATTAGGACACACTGTATCTCTTACACTATTGTACCTAAACTGGGGTCAAGTTTGTGCCGTGTGTTGGCGTGCTATTTCCTGGGACCGTTGTTCACTGATTGGGCTCCTGGTTGTTATGTCCGTTGTGGTTGTATTGGTTCTCCTGCTTTTTAGTTTTAAGGTGGATTGGCGGAAGGGGGGGGGGTGCCTGTCCACTTGTTCTACAAAGAACAAGTGGACAGGCAATTTTTGAGTCGAAACGTGACGCTTTAACCTATGCTTTTATTGTATAGTTGTGTTGACTGAAATATGCACAATAAAGTGAATTTACCGAATGACACCAAATACTGTTCACGTCTACACTCTGAGCAGTAACAGAATGTGACTTATTACAAAACATTACGGCAATGTATTATTTAGATCGACTGAAGCAAAATGCTAAAACAACAAAGTAGACGTCAAAGTACCGAGCGCGATGGCTCAGTGAGTAAACTGTCTAATACGTTACTCAATTAATATATCAACTAATGCACTTATATAAAAGTTACACATTAAAACACTAAAACATCTCCCTGATGATGGTCTTAGGACCGAAACATGTCAGAGCAATTTTAGTGTTTTTAATGTGTAACTTTTATATAAGTGCATTAGTTGGTATATTAATTGAGTAACTCGACAACATGCACGGTGTAACAATGAAAATATGTCTAACACGTGTTCAATATATAACTGAATTCGAATTTTCTAAGACATTTGCGTACTTGTCCGTTTTTTTCCCCAAATAATTAAGGTTTAATACCGCGAATTACGTCACGGACATGTCCAGAGTGTTCATACTTCTCAGATCACGATGATTTTGTCATATAATTCGACATCGACGAATTATATGACAAAGATCTGACGTCCTTAAGTGCTACAAAACGAACAGTCAGTTAGTGTAACGCTTAGAGAACGAAACTATTTTAAACATGAGTGAATAAGATGGGACAGCTAAGTAGTGTCAGCGTACGTAATCGGAAATAAAAGAACACTAATAACTATTTTATTTAACAAACCTGTTATTTGCTAAGATCACACAGTGTCACTGATAGGAGAATAATTGGTAAGGAGCATTGGTAGAATAATATACTAACAAAATGGAAATTTGCCAATGGATACACCAGGGGGTCGAAATGCTTACAGTCTCTGAGTTAATGCCATGATGTAATTAAAGCAAATAATAATAATAATAATAATAATAATAATACTATCATCGAGCAGGATGCCGTAAACATAATGCTGAGGTCCGCAAGTTGCGTGGAGTCTGCGCAGTAAAATACCGTCCCTTCCTCTATTTCTATTACCGATCTTAGGTTTAATAAAACTGAGACATGAACGATATTTGTGCGTATAAAGTTTTGCACTGACTTGATAAAACTTCTTATGTTTTAGATATTTCACTTGTTTTAGAATATTCGAACTGCAAATTTTACCGCAAGTTCTACCTAAGAGGTCCGCCAATTGAGATAATTCTTGAGGAGGAGATCCGCAGAATCATTGAAACTTTCTAAGGGAATCCACGAGGCCAAATTTCAGTAACACTGTTCTGTATGTCTGTCCTAAGGCGGGCGACACGGTTACGGTATTGGCCAATACGCAAGCCAGCTTAAATCGAGAACTTCCTTACATTTCATCACTCTGTCCATGTGAGTGCTAATACAGCGTCTTGACGTAATGGCAGGATAGTACAAATCCCTGGCGCTAAGTGGCCCGAGTGACTCAATTTTGTATGGGGGCGCCTAGTGGTTGTGGATCCTCAGCATGAAACTTGCTTTATGTCAGCCTTCTGGCGTTTGGAATTTTGAGATGGTTTCTAGGTTTTTGGATAATTTGGGATAGGACAAAATCTGCTTCCAAATATTTATCCACTTATTCCTCGCGATAATCTTCTTTAATATATCAACGCTACGAAACAGCTTTAGGTGGAAAGCGTCGTTAAATACCCTCTTTGGGTTATTCAACGACGTTTTAATCTAAATAATTAAATTATAGAACCTATTCCTATTGCGAAACCAACATGTGGCTGTCACTTACAAGTAACACTTAGGTTTATCACAATGCTCACAAAAGCCACAATCAGAACCTAGTGCGACTAATATTAACCCAAGTCACACCCTCACACCTGTAAGATCCCTTTTAATATTATCCACCTGTAAAATCGTAAGCATACCAAGTAAATAATGTGATATTATTATTTAATTGTGACATACAATGAGAGGTGAGAATTACCACGTGCGATATGTGAGATCTGTCCTGTATTTGTGCCCTTCTTGCGTCCATATATCCTAAAGATGAAGCACAAGTTAAGCCACAGAACTATGACCGAAAGTTAAAGGAATAGTTTCGTTTCAGTTTTCTACGTAAGTAGATGAGTTTACTAAGGAACTTAAACTTCGAAGTACAAAGACTGATTCATAACCACGCTTAACTTCACTGTGTTGCCTTACGAACTAGTCCAGATTGGAATTTAATGCAGCGTTAAAGTCAGTTCGAAGAAGTTAAAATAAGTTCACAAGTTCACCTGGCTTCCACTTTACTTTACTTTACACCTGGAGCCTCATAGCAAGCGTTACAAGTCAAGCTCATTAATGCTATAGCTTCTGCAGATAGCTACACTACGAATACAGGTACATGATGTATTTATGGAAATAAACTCTAAACTAATCTTAATGGCAGCTATTCCGTTGTGTTCATCACTAAACAAAGTATATTTGCTCAGTATAACACAACACAAGTTTATTTGAATCAAATGAGTTTGCGTCATATGTATGCTGCATGTTTCGACATGTAATTAGGCCATCCTCAGAAATGTCAATAAAAAATACATACACAGGATGATGCAATAAAAATCCGTGGCGACCCGTTGGATTTTTATTGTATCTTCCGGTATACGTTTTTTGTATTGACATGCCTGAGGATGGCCTAATTACATGTCGAAACATACAGCATACATGTGAAGGAAACAGCTGATTAAAATCAACTTGTATTGTGTTAGATTAAAAAATGTGGTTTGTTCAACTGTGAACTAATGTTTGATATCCCCTCTCCCTCCTCTCTCTCTCTCTCTCTCGCTGTCTCTCTCTCACACACACACACACACACACCACACACATCACACACACACACACATCACACATACACACATCACACACACACACCACACAAACACACACATCACACACAAAAACACACATCACACACACACACACATCACACACACACATCACACACACACATCACACACACACATCACACACCCACCCACACACACACACACACACACACCACACACACACATCACAATTCTCCGCCCCACATTCTGTCTACTTGATACTTTAGAATCGAGATGTGAATTCGCGCACCCTCGGTCAGAGTACCGATGCTACAGTGGATTCATCATTCCAGTACCGAGTAAATAATTAAACAAGTAACAAAAAATTAACGCAGACATTTATTATTATCAACATCATCATCATCATGAAGAGGCGGAATATCTCAATAGGTACTGTGACTAGCGTACGGGTTGAATAACCGTGCTTCGATTCATGGAAGGGAAAAGCAGGTGTCTCTGTAAGTAAATGTCCAGCACGGCTCTACGGCCCACCCAGTTTCCTAACCAATGGGCAATGGTGATTCTTAAACCGAAATAAAATGGCCGGAGCGTCAAGATAACCACTTACATTTGACACCGAGATTAAGAATGTGTAGATCTCTACCTCCACACCCCATATAGGACTTCATGACGTAAATAGGGACAACATTACCTTTCTTAAGGAGACTGCGTGGTAGGTACAGAATGTTCCCGAAATCACTTTATTTCAGAGAGATACAGAACAATACAATAATTTTAGCGACATTTCTTTCAAAATAGTCCCCTTGTGCAACCATATGCTACTATCAGCGACTGTAAAGGTGTTGAAACCATTCCTGGAAGCCATTTTGTGAAAGCCTTTTCAGCTCTTCCGTCGCATTCTTAATGTCAGCAGCATCAAAAAGGCGCCGTCCCTTCAATGCTGATTTAAGTCGAGGTAAAAGGTAAGATCAGCTGCAGCCAGGTCAGGAGAGTATGGGGGATGACCCAGAGTTGTCATATTATTCTTTGTTAAGATACCCTCACAAAATACCAACCGATGTGCTGGAGCATAGTCGTGAAAGAGAATCCAAGTGATGGTTCTCTATTTTTCGGGGAATTTCTTTCTGACCGCAATCCTAAGGATACGAAGGATATCAATGCACATTTCTTTATTCATAGTAGCTAGTCCTGTAAATTATACAAGGGAATTTTTGAAGTTACTATGTATAGATAATACTAAGGTAGATGGGGCAAATTTTCAACCTCGTATTAAGTCTGACTATGACCAAGAGTAGTAACACGTCCGTCACATAGAATTTATATGTTAGGAAGTAATAAAGACACATGCAGATTGCATTTAAACCACTAATGTCTAATCCTTTACAATTATAAAATGCAGACCGCCAAAGGGGAGCGCTTTTAATGCTTGGATCAGAAAGGGAGAGGGAGCCAGCCTATATGCTTTGAATTCCAGGCACTGGCTCACTTTGTACATGCAGCATTCACCCTGGGGCAAGTAACCTGCCAACAGCCTCTTGCCTGCATTCCGAAAGACCGACTGTCCCTCACCACCGCCACCACAAAGTTGTAGCTTTGCGCAACATGGTTTGTGGCGGGGCAGATTTGTTAACGCGGTACAACAAGGAGCCGTTTCTACAGGACAAATCACAATTTAGTTCATTATTAACAACCCGTGCATTGCTACCTACTGGTTCATTGCTAAACACTGCATCACTGCGAACTAATGCTTCATTGTCACCTGCTCGTTTATTACGAAGAATTGGTTCACCGCTAACTGTTGGTTTCTGACATACCGACAGGGACGATACATGTCGAATAGTTTTGAAGTATTTACAGCTTCATAGGTCTGATAGTCGCGTGTAAAAATGCTGCTCTTAACGAATCAAAATTCCTGTCCTGATAGTCCAGAGGTACTTCATAAACAAACCATTCAGATGATATTACGTGCATAATTGTACACATACATTAATATCACAGGTGCTACTACAAATATCATCACTACCACAGCCATCATTAGCGCCAGTTTTAATAATAATAATAACAAAGAACGCCTCTTCGATAGACATAGCTGTCCCAAATACACATAATCTCGCCAAAACAATAACCGACAAACAAAACAATTACCAAGAACTGGCGAATGAAATAAGCGCTATTTGGAAGCAAAAGGCAACACAAGTGATCCCGATAATAATATCACCTACGTGAGTGATTCCAAAGTTACTATCACAAAGTCTAACAACACTTAACCTGCACCCCAATACATATATACAACTGCAAAAATCTGTAATTCTTGGCACATATTCAATTGTAAGAAAGTTTTTAAACTTCAAATAAGACCACCGAGCCTAATCCTGTTGATTACTACATCCCAGGATAGGTGAATATTTCCCCGCCATATCTGAGAAGTGAGAAATTGATGATGATGATGATGATAATAATAATAATAATCACTCAACAATAAATTGTCAGTAGTCTATATGCTTAATTTCGTGGCGCGTTCGCAAAATTGTGACTAGCAACTATGCCAGTCTGTCCGATTTGAAGAACTCGGCTCCTACTTACTTACTTACTCCATGGTGCAGAGTTCTTCTTGATAAGCTAACTGGTTTGCAGCTAGTCAAGAAATTCCCCGCATTTCACAGAACCCGAAGGTTCATTACTGCACACACAAGCGTCCGCAACCTGTCTCTATCCTGGGCCAGCCCAATCCAGTCCATATACCCACATCCCACCTCCTGGAGATCCATCCTAATATTTTTTTTATATATTGATTTATTTAGGCATGCTCCATTACAAGAATGTAATACTAGATGCTCCATTGTTCATTTTGGTAACTTTTTCATCATAGGTAATGCAGTGATCTGGACGATCAGTGGATTCCCTTTACATTTACATTTACAATACTTTGAACACCTAAAAACCGGAGGTGTACAATTTGTAAAATCCTTGTAGTAGATCAAGTGGTATACAGAATCTAAGACCCTTGCAGGTGATCAACATTTATCGATTTTATAAACAGTAAGAATGATTTTAGATACTTTGATATTAACTTGTGTTTGTGTGCCGGCCAGTTCCCAGACTTTAAAACACTGCGTTTAAGTATTTCTCTTTGTGTAGGCAGTATCGAACAGCGGTAAAGTAAATGATTCGGGCCTCACAATAGTTCATACACTAATAGTATTATAATACTAAACAGTGTACTTCAGCACAATCACTTCATTAGTCAAGGTAATTATAAGGCTACATGTTTCGACTATACGTCTCCGACAGTATGTCGGAGAAGCCGTCCAAAGTCTGTACAGTGATTGTAATATTTAGAACAACATAGCTATAGAACGACATATTACACAGTGGTTAATATGCAGTGCGAACGTATAGACACCTACGCTGAAGCCTACTTCTGGTCGCAAGGACTACATAACCAACGGAACCAAAAACTCAACACTTACGTCAGGAGAAAATCGTAACTGGAAGCTTATCCGTCCATTAACAACATAACAACAGAAACAGTCAGCGAAACTTACCAGACAATACTATCCAATATGTCAGCGTGCGAGATCATTTGATAACACACCCACTCCCACGGAACAGCAACAAAGACGTACTCCGACGTCACCAGTAAATATACAGTATCCCATAGCTCCAAAAACAACCAGACGATAACGGGACTCGTATTTGCAAATGGTGAACAGCAATACACCGTTAAGAATTTTACATATTTTAACTTTTTATTACACAATTTGTATAATACATTTTACAATTTTATGTATCCCACTCTTGTAAACACAATTTGCACGTCACGCCCTTAGAGACAAACGATTTAATTTTATGTATTCCATAGATGTAAACACGATGGGATCCCAAAGTGTGCATAGCATCTTGTGACACAATTGTTAATATAGGCCTGAAGATGACTAATCTATAGTCGAAACATGTATCCTTATAATTACCTTGAGTAATAAAGTTGATTGTGCTGACGTACGCTGCTTAATATTATATTACTATTAGTGTATGAACCATTGTGAGGCCCGAATACGGTACATGAAGATTTAGTTTTACCATTTTACCGTACTACTCAACTGCTTTAGTCATAAGGAAGAATTTTCATATTTTATCAAGTTTTAATTTGAACGAAATGGGATCCCATTGAGTACTACTTTTACTGTACCTTAATGTTATTCTTAGTTGGCCTGAAGATGGCTGGTTACGGCCGAAACATGTAGCCAAATATAACCTAATTGTAATTATTGCATCTTGTCTTGATGTGTCACCACTGCTTTTCAACTTTGCTTTAGAGTACACCATTAGGAGGGTTCAGGTAAACCAGGATGGCTTGAAACTAAATGGTACACATCAGCTTCTGGCTTATGCCGATGATATTAATACACTGGGAGGAGGTATACATACTTTAATGGAAAACGCAGAAGCTTTAGTAGCTGCTACTAGGGAGATTGGACTGGAAGTAAGTGCTGATAAAACTAAGTACATGGTCATGTATCGAGATCAGAATGCAGGACAAAATCACAGTGTGAGGATT
>Ga0123354_10014397_pt1 | contig 12316 bp, 7 predicted proteins | sample TergutLab28metaG_2_FD_97872 | JGI IMG/M metagenome (GOLD analysis project Ga0123354, IMG submission 97872) | Labiotermes labralis P4 segment gut microbial communities from Petit-Saut dam, French Guiana - Lab288 P4 | ecosystem: Host-associated > Arthropoda: Insects > Digestive system > Gut ... | reverse complement strand
TAGGCATAGATGGGTGGATAATATTAGGATGGATCTCCAGGAGGTGGGATGTGGGTATATGGACTGGATTGGGCTGGCCCAGGATAGGGACAGGTGGCGGACGCTTGTGAGTGCGGTAATGAATATTCGGGTTCCGTGAAATGCGGGGAATATCTTGACTAGCTGCAAACCAGTTAGCTGTTCAAGAAGGACTCTGCACCATGGAGTGAGTATAATTTAAACGGTGCTGCGCGCAGCCCAATGAACCCCAATAACGTAACATAATTAACATTAAACTACTTGCGCCAATCAACTAATAGTTACAAGTGTCACAACACCTCCTCTTCTCCTCATTGTTTAATGCGACGCTCCCATTTACATCTGAAATTACACAAAAATATATTTACGTATGAAGGACACAATCAATCTACGTATAAACGAAACATTGAAGCGCGTTCGCATGACCAATGTTGCCGCGGAAAAGCAAGAGGTATCACATATTCTGAGTGTGTGTCTATAGCCTTAGGCCTTATTATATTGCCATCTGTGGCCTGTCCGTCTCTATGGTATTTCTTCCACAATAGCTCATAAACGGCAAGATTTTCGGAAAGAAGTTTTTGAACATAAAATATGTGTATTTTCTCTACAAATTTTTTCTGGAACATTTCCCATTCTAAGAAGAATTCAGACAGATATTATCATGTATGTACGTAAGTCTTAACGTAAAGTGCTCGTTATTCTTGCCAGATTTTAATTCAGCTTGAATTTTCTCGACAGATTTTCGAAAAATATTCAAATGTTAAATTCGTGTAAATTCGTTCCGTAGGAGCTGAGTTTTCCCCATGCGGACAAAGAGACAAACGGACGGACAGACAAGACAAAGCTATTAGTTGCACTTGGTAACTTTGCGAACGCACCTAAAAAGAGAGAACGCTAAACGAATTTGTGTGAAAATTGGATATAAAAAAGTTAATTTAAGTAAAATCTGTCGACAACTCCCTATTTTATTTAAAATAGGACTCAAACAAAGAACAATTTACCTGAGTACTTAACTCCTGCTTCTGCAGGCATACCGAGCTTAAGTCAATACACATTCACTGGATGGAGAAACGGGTTGGGTTTTGAACCAAAATCCCAAAGAAACCCAACGTACGCATTTCAAGTTCAGTACAAGATATGAAAATTCAGCTGTTCGTGACTTACACAATAAACAAATAATTAGCGGAGCGCCATAATCATTTAGATATGCATACTCTTCCTAATTTGTTACCGAGCAGTCAGAAATGAAACATAACTTAGTGGGTTTGTGGATGATGCCATGCGGTTGATACTGTGCCAATTTTATAGGTCATCGAAGTTGAGCACTGGCACTTGACCCCTTAATGTTTTAGGCATAATAATTAAGAGTCTTAGAGTCACTTATTACCATTTTTTATCAGTGCACTCTGCTGTTGCAATACAACACAAATCTTGCAAACGTCAAATCGTTTTTCTGAGAGTCCGACTGTTCTTAAGTTGGAATTAAAGTTTCTGACGTCAGTGAACATTTAGGTTATGGTGTTTTGGACTGTGACGCCATGCATTTTCTGTTACATGTGCCAGTGTTTCGAAGGTTCTCGCTGCCTCCGCCTTTACCGGACTACACCTCATATAAAGTCCCAGAAAACAGTAATTTTGAAGATGATGCAGGAATTAATTATCGTCAAAACACAAATAATGTGTATTATATACTGCATTCTGCCAGTCCCAGTAGCCGCGCGGTGTAAGGCGTAGGTGTGCGGCCGCTCGCATGTTGAGATCGTGGGTTCGAATCCTACCGGGGGCATGGATATTTGTCTGTTGTGACTCTTTTGTGTTGTCTGGTAGAGGTCTCTGCGACAAGCTGATCACTCGTCCAGAGGAGTCCTCCCGATTGTGGTGCGTCGTTGTGTGTGATATAGAAACCTCGTGAATGAGGAGGCCCTGGACCACTGGGGCTGTCACGCCAAAAACAGACAATAAACTGCATTCTGGCTACATGTTTCGACCCATTATGGCCACCTTCAAGCGAACAATATAAAATCCATAATAGTTAATGTATGCAATTGCATTAAAGGGTATTAATAACTGAGATCTAACTTTGATATTGAGAGCAATACATATTGAGAGCAATACATATTGATGTGTCAAATTTGTTATGACGAAAATTTAAATTATTAAAATATGGTTAAAAGAGGATTCGTATGTTACGCTTCTGTATTTCGGTGTGGCAGAAGAATACGCAGCATGAAGACCAAGGAAAGTCGCCATGTTTGGTCTTCCTTACACTTCTAGCTATTTACACGTGTACGTTACAATTTAGTCTTTCGGTCACATGGTTAAATAGGCTGAATTCCTAAGTTATTTACGAAGTGTTGACTGCAGCGCACAAATGCACTATCCATCTTGACTGTTCGGGCGATACAGTAACAGCAGATAGAAAAAAATATATACGAAGACATTTGATCCGAATAGATTATAATAATAATAATAATATTTATTTACTGCAATTGGGTTGTTACTCGGTGGCAGTGGTTATTTTACGTGTAAACAAAACATGAAATTGGTTACTACTAGATTTAAGTCCGGAGGGCTACATGAGAAGAATGTAGTGGCAACTTGGAATCTTGGGAACCGTCTCAGCATTTGCTTATAGACACAGGGAAACCAAGGAAAACCTGTGTCGAGATGGCCGGTCGCAAAGAATTAAAATCGATTCATACTACATACCTAATCTAAGTTGTATTATAAATAATCATCACAATTTTACCGACATCTCAGGAAGTAACTACCCATTAATACGATATTATAATCTACTAATTTTTTGTAAAACTTTTGACGACACGAACTGAACGTGCTCAATATCGCATAACTCTGTTGGCTGCGGGATACAGAATGCTGTTAATCGATCTAAGCGCGGGCCAGAAGCCTCATCCAATGAAACACAGCCTATAATTAGAAGTACTGTGGTGCGTTGAACGTTTATTCGTGACTGTGCATTTACCGATGCAGGTAGCACGCATCGCAGTGGGGAAAACAGTGTGCTAGTGGCAGCAGACCCACTTACCGATATAAAGTTTACTACGAACTGGAAATAAATTACGACCTGTTATTGACATGACAATGTTAGCAAGCCTTTCAAACATAATTTTGGAATTTAATGATTCAATTCTGTTCATACCCGCTGTTATTACAGTCTGCGGCCATTACATGTAATGTAACGTACTCAAAACAACGTTCTAAATCGGAAGAATAAAAACAGCTCATGAAGAATATGCAAATTTGCTTATGGTCTATCTCCAAGCACCACTCTTCACGTACCTACCTACTGTGGTTAATTGGCTCATTAGTTACTGTCAAAAATCGGAAAACCGAACGGGGGTAGAGACTATATATAAAAATGCAACTTGAAATTACTGTTTTCCGCAGATCTATCACCACGCACTGCATGAGGGCTTACTTAGAATAGGGCGCACTAATGTCGCTCCCATCTGTCACCATTTTTGGTACGGATCGTCGAAAATTAAAAATATATGAAATTAGTATGCCCTCCTGTGGGCCGGGCAGCTCAGTCGGTATAGCGACTAAGGGCTGGAAGGTCCAGAATCGAATCCCGGTGGGGACGAGATTTTCCGCCCGTCCAGACCGGCCCTGGGGTCCACCCAGCCTCCTGTACAATGGGTACCGGGTCTTTTCCGGGGGTAGAGGCGGCCGGGGCGTGGGGCTGACATCCTCAACCCATCTAGTGCCGAGGTCCTAGAAAGAGTAGAGCTATACCTCTACTCACCCTAAGGGACTTAGTTGCCTATAAAAAGAGTGAAAACCTACCTAGTATGACCTCCTGTGGCACAACATTCATTTCAGAGTTCGCAAAAATCAAATTGCTGAAACGCTGATACTGGAGACAGGCACAGAAACACAGCACTGACATTCTTACCCCTACTTTTTTTTATTTTTAAGTGCTTTATTTAATGACGATGTCAGTTAATAAGGTTTATGCGATCTTAGAAACTGACAGCGTCCGTTGTTAAGATTATGAATTATGGTTATGAGTGAATGACTGAGCGAATGAACAAATGTGGATTACTGGTGGGATGACAATCACAGGTAAAAACCAAAGTACTGGTAGAAAACCCTGTCCCAGTGTCAATTTCTGTACCGCTAATCCCACCCTGACTCGCCTAATAAGCTCCGGACCTCCAGGTGAAAGGGCGATGTTTAACCAAGTCAGCCATGGTACAGTTCGCTAATTTCTTCAATAAATATGGGAAAGAGGACAGAGTATGTGAGCGGTGACATTGGACTGTGTTATGCTCATACTAAATTTCATGAAAAGTTATCTGTTAATTCAAAGGTTATTATAGGGTTGTGAGGGAGTGACGTTACTTGTTAAATTACATACAGAAATAAACTGGTAGTGACATGGGTTTGAACGTCGAAAGTCACATGACATTTCTTTAAAAAATCTATTTTGATAATTTTATTTGAAATCTGAAACAAACAATAAGAGAAAGAATTTACATTATTCACGGATAGAAAACGTTAACTTCGTGATATGGTATTCGTTTCAAAACAAACATCACGAGACTCGATGAAAATCAATAGGCGGCAACAATGTACACTCTGCTCATGTGACGACGGGTTTTAACAAACAACCAGTTTGAATTTATGGTACATCGAGCACGTATCTTTCCAATTACCTGCTAAACTGTTTCACTGGTTCATATATTAGCCGGGAAGGTAGGTGGTCCTATTGCTTGCATGTCTTCATGCTACACAACACTTATTCAATAAACATATTTCGCTTTGTATGTTCATTCATTTATTTAATTGTACATACCAAACGGCTCAGCAAAACTGGGAAAGGAAATAGGGCAGGAAGAAAGGCGGAGATATTGTTTGGTGGGCAGCGAACGTATGAGTTCCGTGCATAATCAAAGCCTATGTTTAATCAGACAGATTACTATTGATATATTATTATAATTATTATCGCTGTTAAGTTTTTTTTGTGGCATTTTTTCAGTAACGCTTCTTCGTTCCTTAAACTTGTCGGATATAAACAAAAAAAAAAAAATCGCACCGGGGCCATGTCTGTAATTGTACATTAGAGCACTATGTATATCGCATACTTAATGTGCTATAGGTACGTTCACGGTCTATCTCCGTACCATATTCCATAACCATAGCTCTGATAGTTTATTAGTTATGGCCACCAAACCGAGACAGAAGGAAAATTATTTACGGCAGCCATTCTACTACTCCACGCTCTAAAAAACGTAAAGACACACGAACTACCTGTAACTGCCAAAGTTATGTTATCTAACATCACATTAAAAAAAACAGATTTCTACAGTGACGACATGTTGCCATTTTTCCTTTCTTGCCGTGCCGCACCACACTAATCGGGCCTAGGTAACCTCGTTGCTGAGGCTTCTAGATCACACAATTAGACAAACACATTCGGTACGATTCCTCTGATCAGCCCGTCGCAGAGGTCGGCCTACACAACACACAACAAACACGAGAGACGAATATCCATGCCCTCAGCGGGATTCGAACCCGCGAATCCAGCAATCCAAGCGGCTTCAGACCTACGCCTTAGATCCCACGGCCACCATGATCGGTCATGTCGCCATTTGGCAATCAAATATTGTCATTTAAAAAAAGAAAGATCATGAAACGCAGAACAGCAGTTATCACGACATCTCATGACACAAAGTGTGTTGGTCTATACCTGAGCTGAACCTACTGGAAACAAACGCCATAAATTTCAGGGCTGTTGGACGGTTTATCCACTGGCTGACGAAGCCTTAATGGAATACCAATGTTATACTGTCATGTTCACGTCTTGCAAGTATTGTGCAAAAATTTAAACAAGAGCTGAGACAACCCCAAGGGTCTGACTGTCCCCGACGCATCCCTTCTTGACGTAGCTGTGCTCTGAAAATCAAGCACGTGGCTTCAGAGGTAGTTGAGAGCAGTGGTGTTGGTGGTAGGCAAGGGACAGCAACCGTACATCGTGCATGTTACAGGATATAAACTGTAGCAAGTTTGTGACTCATTAACTACCGCTGTATCAAATACGATTGTTATTTAGTGTCAGGCGAAATAAGAATATCTTGTTTATTGAACGCAAGAACAAGAAGAACAAATCAAGCAATTTTCCCTAGAAAAAATTAACCTCTTGTTATAGTGAATTATATTCCGGATATCACACGTTACAATATATTCCGGATACCGAAAGTTACAATTATATTCCGGTTATCACAGATTACAATTATATTCCGGCTACCACAGTTTACAATGACATTCCAGATATCACAGGTTACAATTACATTCTGGATATCACAAGTTACAATTATATTCCTGATATCACAGTTTACAATTATATTCCGGACGTCCCAGTTACAATTATATTTTGGATGCCCCAGCTTACAATTGTATTTCGGATGTCCCAAATAAAAGTATATTTCGGATGTTCCAGGTTACAAGTACATTCCGAATGTCCCAGGTTACAGTTATACACGTATTCCGGATTACCAAATTACAATTATATTCCGGACGTCACAGGTTCCAATTATATTCCGGGTGTCCCAAGTTACAATTATATTCCGGCTGTATCAGTTATAATTACATTCCAGATTCCTAATTGCAGAGGTGTAGGTGGGCCGGGGGGGGGGGGGATCAATTGGCGCGGCTGCCCAGACGGCAGAGTCCAAGGGGCAATAAAATGGCCAGCAAAATGAATACTCGAATAAAAAAAAATGGTTCTCTGCGCTCAGTAATTATTGATAAAAATAACAAGAAGTTCAATAGGTAACTGTGATTTTTTTAAAGTTCATAAATTCTGTTAGGGGCGGCCATTGTTATTACTCGCCACAGACACCAAGTCGTAACTACACCACTGGCCACTGCCCACCTTCAATTACATTCCGGAAGTTCCAGGCTACATTTACATTCCGGACAATGGCTACTCTGAGGCTGTCCGTGATGCACTTCAGTGTCTCAAGAATTGCTGCGACATCTTACGTGGTATAATCGGTCATGTTTCGTATTCAAGCTCTTCGGAGTTATTACGCAGCGAGTAGTAGTAAATTCTTACCGACGTTTCAGGACAACCTGTCGGTCCCATCTTCAAGGGTAAATAATAAAAAAACCCGGGAGCCCTAGTACGGAGTTTATTATATAGGGAGAGTGTGGGCGGTGAAAAGTTCTCAGTAACGTGGTGCAGGCAGAGCCACTAACAGAGATATCGGCTTTCTTTTTGGATTCTTGATCCATGAAGATGAGAACGTCAGGTTGTTCCGAAACATCGGTAAGAAATTACCACTACTCTCTGCGTAAAAACCCAGGAGAGAGCGGTTCTTATCTACTTCGCTGCTGCAGCATGAAATCACGCAAACCTTTCGACCCCCAGCTTTTTGCTATTTGCTGTACCTTCACTTGCGCTGTGGGTAGGCTCACGGTCAGGTAACGGTGAGGGAAAGCATTATTTACTTGTGTTTAAATGAATCTGTTCATGTCAAAGGTCACACTCATATTACCGGGCGTTCAATTGAGGGAGGACATTCTTTGAACAAACACCTTACTCCAAATGTAAGCGATTACCGCGCACCTCCATAGTTTAAGATTTTGAGCGTGCTTAAATCTTAACGAACTGTGCTCGAGTGTCGTAAAGGCGTTCAGAGTGAACAGTCTATCCAGTTCCCTGACAGTGACTTGAATGTCAGCGCAACCATGGTGTACATCAAGCTTCTCAGGTCCAAATGTGCTACTCATTACCCTGTTATCTAACATCCAGCAAGTGCATTCATGCCTGATCAGAGTTATTTGACTTCGAGTTCACAGACAGATTAAGGAGATGAAACTGTTAATGTAGGCCCTCTTATAAACGGACTAACAGGGGGTATGGGTGGTCCGATACTGTCGATTGTTCGGTACTTCAGAATTATTTGAGTACATAGCCTAAAAAATTGCTAAAATAGTAACATAGTACCGTAAAAATAATACTAACGCATGCACATGTGGACCGGGTAGCGCAGTCAGTATAGCGACTGGCTACGGGCTGGACGGTCCGGGAATCGAATCCCAGTGGGGGGGGGGGGCGAGATTCTCCGCACCTGTCCAGACCGGCCCTGGGGTCCACCCAGCCTCCTGTACAATGGGTACCGGGTCTTTCCCGGGGGTAAAGAGCGCCCGGGGCGTGACGCTGACCCCTCAACCCCTTCTAGTGCCGTGGTCAAGAAAGAGTAGAGTTATACCTCTACTCCCCTTATGGGCCGTACGGCCTGTACAGAGCCTCAGTGCCTGTACAAGGGTGCACTTTTATGCACAACACACACAATTAACCCTGTTTTGTTTTTGGCGTGACAGCCCCCCAGTGAACCAGGGCCTCCTCATTCACGAGGTTTCTAGATCACACACAACGACGCATCACAGTCAGTAGGACTCCTATGGACGAGTGATCAGCTCGTCGAAGTGACCTCTACCTGAGAACAAACACAACACTCACAACAAACGTCCATGCCCCCGGTGGGATTCGAACCTACAATCTCAGTAGGCGAGCGGCCGCAGACCTACGCCTTAGACCGCGCGGCCACTGGGACCGGCTAATTAACCCCTGTGATGAACGTAAATAAATGATAATTAAGGAGACAAGTCTATGTCGGTACTCTGAGACACTAAACAAGACAAGCAATGTCCGTACAACGCAACACTGTGGCCAGTTCGTGTAACTATTGTCGCAGTGGAAAAGAAATAAGCATTACACATTCTGAGTGTGTATATGTAGCCTTGGGTATACAGCATGCAATGCGCGTGCGCCGTGTTTTACTGTCATCTGTGGCCTGTCCGTCTTTACTCTATTTTGCCACGTTATCTCATAAACGGCACGATTTTCGAAAAAAAAAAATTTTTTTTTTAAATTTTCTCTACATCGCTTGTATGAAGCATTTCTCATTCTAGGAAGAGCTGAGCGACATATGATCGAAAATGTGTACTTGTCTTCATGTAAAGTACAAGTTATTTTCGTCAGATTTTAATGAAACTTGAATTTTCTTGACAGATTTTCGAAAAATACTCGTATAAAAAATACAATGAAAATCCGTCCAGTAGGAGCCGAGTTGTTCCACGTAGACGGACGGACAGATAACAAAGCTAACAGTCGCTTTTCGAAATTTTGCGAACGCTCCTAAAATGCACGAACCAAAAAACAAAAAGTAACAGTAACATATTCTGTGTTTGAAAAGCTGTGCGCGCGCGTTCGTGACCACCACCTAGCGGCCGCTTCGCTAATTAACAATCACGACCGGTAATTTCACTTATTCCCACTGCGGACTACAACTTCGGAACTATGAGATTTCGCCCATTATTTCCGAAAATCGTACCTAACAGTTCCGTTCATAAGAATGTCTACAGCAATTCTATTTTTCTGTCTTCAGAATGAGAGAGAAATGTGCGACCTATTCGAGATTCTTCGTATGTGGACAAGCCGGACAGCAAAGAGCTGCCTGACAGTCGTGGGTTATCATGTGATTTGTCAATAGCACCGTCATCTAGCACTATTGTAGCCATCAAAGTGCTTTGGTCAGTACATGGTCTGTTTGTTTATAACTTTGTAAGCGATTACCCCTCCCACTTACAACATCGATATCATCGGTCAGACCATGCCGTATATGTTGACAGTAGGCACGTGTATTGTCCCAGTGTCCTTCCCTAAGTGGTACATTTCTATACAGCAGTGCTGCGCTCTTACGGTAGACTGCATCGTTTTAGCAGCTCGAACGAACACTAAATAATACATTTCCCGTCAGTAAATATGGGATTTACGGCCCTGGGGTAATTGGTTGCCAGCAACCCTTGTTAAACAGACTACAGACAGCTTCGTGGGCAGAAGCGTTTGAAATTTGTGTCAGATCTGAACCGGCAACGAAATTAAATACTACGTGGTAGCTCAGTAACTTTCGATACCAAGTTAAAATCCACTGAAAACCTTTGTAAAGTAATTAAGTTTTCAAATATGGATCAAGCAGTATCAATCGGAATTCACACAGCCTAGAGAAGATAACTGCGTTCTTCTGGGCTCTTACGTAGCGTGAAGTGGTAATTCCTTACCGAAGTTTCGGGATAACCTATTGATCCCATCTCCTAGGATTCTTGACCCCTGAATTTAGGACTGGTACTCCTCGCCAAACATTACAGATAACAAATCAAGAAGGATGAGATGGGCTGAGCAAGTGGCACGGACGGGAAGAAGCTAAATGCGGGCAGCGTTAAGGTTCGAAAACACGAAGGAATATTGCCGCTTGTAGAATAAAAACATAGATGGGACGATGATATTAAAATGGATCTACGGGAAGGAGGACGAATATGGCGTTAGTTGGATTCGTGTGGCTCAGGATACGAACAAGTGGCGAGTTCCTGTGAAACGGTAAATGAACTTGGGGCTGTAGAAGATGCGTGACACCTCTTTGACAAGCTGAGGACATACTGTAGTCAGTTCTGCGTGTTTCGTTAACGTGAAATGGCTACAGCTCGACTGATGGAAGGTGAATGTTGTTTGTGTAACGCGAACTTTCGCATAAGCGAATTGGTTATTACACGACTTCAGTCACCACTGTGAAGATGATGGCACCCTATTTCTTCCATAAACCTTATTACTTTTATTACGCGACTTCCTACAACACGAGATCTCACAAGAAGGCAACTATCGCGTTACAGCAGAACTGACTGTACGAGCTGATTCTAAGGAAGGATATGTCGCATGGCGTGGGTGCAATAGCTAACGAGCACGTACTTCTCTCTCTGAAGGTAAAGGTTTCCCTGTAAAACGTAAATGAAAGCACAGATTTGGGAGTGAAAGTAAGCTCTACAAATTCTAAATCTCCGCGACAGATGAGGGTAAGTGGCCAAAGCCATGCCATAGCCACTTTACCTCTGGGGAAGTGCCTCCGTGCCTACTGTACACGAGATTTGGTTGGAAACCCGGGGCCGCTATGGATGGGCATGGAGAAAAGAAAATATATTTCCCCCAATGGAGATCGAACACCGAACCGTCCAGCCCGTACCGAGTCGCTATACCGAATACGCTGCCTCGACACAGAGTCTCTGTACTAAATCTAACATGCATATCGTAACTAAATACAAGGCAAAATAAAACATTCGCACGGCCGAAATGTTGTTATTTTACATCCTAAATTGTACTACGTTAATGAAGGTTGCATATTGTTCGAGAGCTTCTATAACTTCAGGACCCTGTGTTTGTGCCCTCCACCTACTGCATTATCGCAACCGGCAAGTTATTATTAAGCGTAGATCAGAACTTGAGAGTACTGGGATGGCCTACAGCAGCAAAACGGTCGCACCGACTTGTGTGAAGATCGGCCAGCTTGTTCACAGTTTTTATGTTAGACACCCCGTTGTGTTATATGGCATTTTACAGCAGTACTGAATCTTTTTAAGCCTAGCGGTTTCTTTACGCACCACCAGGTTTAACGTTCAAAAATTCTACATACACGGTGCTCGCTTTGCGTTGAGTGTTTTGTACGGATCTCAGCACAAACAGCGACTTTTGCTTTGTACATCACTAACTGATTGGTTTTTATAACCGTGGTGGAAAGTCTTTACAGCGCGGTATGGACTGATTCCTTGTATAATGCAGATTACGTTTCGTCTTTAAAAGGTTAATGACCATAAAGACAGCCGTTAGATGCTGAAATGAGAGGAAACCAGACGCACAAACGCGGAGCACTAATACTTCACAGGCTTATCTTCTTCCATTGGAGAGATGAAAGTACGTGAAAAATACATGAATCTGATTTCGGAGTGCTAGTAATGCCTTTCTATATTGCACATAGCTTACAGCGGAAAAGTCCCGGTATCGATTACGTGCTATTAAACAATTATGACAAGGCAGAACAATTACGTTAACGTCATCAGACTCCACTGTTTCATTCCATACGAAATAAGGTGATTATGTAGGTTCAGAAAGAGGCCTGTGAAGACTTACAAGGGAGAAACGAAAACATTAAAAAAAAAAGAAAAAGAGGAAGGAAATTAAAAAAAAAGGTCTTGCTATTATAGCCCTATGAGTGTACAGGCGGTTACTTCCTATGGCGGTACGGTATCCATATTATGTCCACATTTCCGTTTGTTTTCCTACGGCGAGTCGCACGTAATTACACGTATTTTATAAGACACGACTAAACTAAACTAAACTCCGTGGCCTTAGTCCGCACGCGAACTATACCGACAGAGCGGCCGCCGCCGGTCGGCGAAGTTAGTGCCAACTTTTGCGGATAGAGGGGTGTCACGTGGTCAG
>Ga0123354_10014395_pt1 | contig 12317 bp, 6 predicted proteins | sample TergutLab28metaG_2_FD_97872 | JGI IMG/M metagenome (GOLD analysis project Ga0123354, IMG submission 97872) | Labiotermes labralis P4 segment gut microbial communities from Petit-Saut dam, French Guiana - Lab288 P4 | ecosystem: Host-associated > Arthropoda: Insects > Digestive system > Gut ... | reverse complement strand
CCACGTATCGCTTGCAGGAATTGCATTCAATACCTTTGCTACTTTTTCGCTACCGTAATAATTGATAATTTCTTCAATTTCTTGCTGATTCCCATATTCAAATGCACGCTGAATAACCCAATTGGCACTTTTTATCCAATTGATTTTGCTTAATGCGTCAGTTTCCCAAAACAATGCTCTGTTCAATTTTGATAAATCAGGCGTATTTTTCCGTTCCTGCTCGTCTTGATAGAGATAAATATCATGATTAGCTTGTATATAGTAAAAATATCCCAATGTAGAAATACCTAATGCCTGCTCTAAACGAGAAGAATATTCAGGAGTAAATTTACGTTTCCCATTTATTAAATCATTGATACGCTGTGGATAAATAGCTGACCTTCTCGCAATCTCTTTTTGCGAAATATTTTCCTTTTGGAGTATTCGTTTCAATATAGCCCCTGCCGGAACTGTGGGCATGGAAAGATATTGTTCGTACATAGTTGCATATATTAAACAGCAGCAAAGTTAATAGTATTTTTTTATATAACCAAGAATGGTGATTGAAAAACCGAAAAGAAATAAATCAAAACAGATTGTTTTTAAAATAAAATAAAGAATTAACACATCATGGCAACATCTATTAAATTCAAATTAATACCCTCAAAAGTTAAAGGTAAAGAGGGAGTAATCTGTATGCAACTGATTCATAACAGGAAAATCAAATTGTTCAGAACTCGATTTCGTCTTTTTTCCGTCGAATGGAATAAGAACAAGGGAACCATTATTTTTGAAAACTCCACAATAGAGCGACAAATTCATTTGCAATCTGTAAAAATAGGTATGGAGGCAGAAATGAAACGCCTAAACGATTTGATTCTTTTATTCGAACATAAAGGTGAATATACTATGAATGAGGTGACTGAATTATACATAAGTAATTCTTTCAATGGTTACCTTTTCCCATTTATAGAATATGTGATTAAAAATCTAAAAGAAAACAACCGGCGAAAGACGGCAAGTATTTATATTACAGTCAAATCAAGTTTTAAACGGTTTCGTGAAGAGCAGGACATTTTGCTTGAAAAAATAGACAACGACTTGATGCTAAAGTACGAAGGATGGTTGAAAAATTTTGGAATAATGAAAAATACCATATCTTGCTATATGAGAACCTTACGCTCGATTTACAATCAGGCTGTAAAACGAGGATTGACAGTACAAAATAGTCCGTTTGCCAATATTTTTACAAGAAATGATAAAACGGTAAAGCGAGCTGTGACTGAAGATATCATCATAAAAATCAAAAATGTGGATTTGACTTTACATCCAGAATTGGCATTAGCCCGCGACCTGTTTATGTTCAGTTTTTATTTGCGTGGCATTTCGTTTATAGATATGGCTAATCTTCGTAAACACAACGTAAAAAACGGCTATATCAATTATGCTCGCAGCAAAACCAAACAAATGCTATCCATCAAGATTGAACCTTGCATGCAGAAAATTATTTCCCACTATGAATTACAGACAATAGACGACTTCTTATTGCCCGTATATACGCTTCAAAATAGAGATAATACAAGTCAATTGCGCAACCACAACAAACGGTTGAAGCGCATATCCGAAATGCTCGGATTGGAAAAACTGCTGAGTTCATACGTCAGCCGGCACACTTGGGCGACATTAGCGCTTCGAAAAGGGATTCCCCTTGAGGTTATCAGCGAAAGCATGGGACACGAAAACGAAACCACTACCCGCATCTATCTGGCATCTCTTGGACAATCGGTGGTTGATAGGGCAAATGCAAAAATTATCACACTGGATTAATAGTTCCACCTTATAAATAAATAGAAAAAGAGTTTTAGACAGCTTATCCGGTGAAATACAATTGCAATTCATCGGTCGTAGGAAGAGAAGTACAGAATTGATGAGATAAATAGTTGTTAGGTATCAATAAAGATTTTGTTTCTTATCCTACATTTATGATTTTAGTTAACGCTTACGAGTTTATAGCCGAGTGCGACAGTAATCGTTTACTGCTACTGTGGTTGTTTTGTTAGAGAAAATGAGGTTGGAATGAGGTTTTCAAACGACGGTAAACAGTCGTTTAAATGTCAACAGAAACTTTTTAAAACGTCAACGAACACTTGATCAAACGTCAACGAACACTTAATCAAACGTCAACGAACACTTGATCAAACGTCAACGAACGTTTTTTTCGTTTTATAAAGCAATTATTTACAAGTATTTGTAACATTCAGAAAAACCGTTTTAGACAATTGTTCCCCGAGCTGCGCTTCGCTTGCACTTGGGCTACCAATATGTATCTCCGATAGTTGTATTTCCTTTCATGATTGCTTGAGTTAGGCAAAGAGTTATCTATTGATATATCGTAGTCACGCGCCACTTGGAATAAGCGGTAAAAAAACCGGATATTTCAGGCTCTAAATCCGATGATAAACAACTGATGTTGGTTTCCACATTAGCAGGAGGACCTCCGAAAAGAGGAATAGGACCGCGTAACTCTTCTTGGGCATTCTGTATGAAAGTGGCGTAATCGGAAGTGATGCTCTCCACCTGTACTGTGAGCGTATCTCCCAATGATAGTTTTTCGTCGTCACGATCTTGATTCAATAGGAATATAGGCACAGCAGCTAAATCTTTGGTCGCAATATAATCGTCCTGAACAATTTGAAAACCCTGCAAAGAATCGTTCATTGCAACGCCGTTATTGAAGAGATGAAAACTGAAATTACCGCTGCTTTCCTCCGGAAGATTTCCCCAAATAAGCACTTGAAGGAAATTGTTCATGGCAGGAGAAGGTGTTACGGCAGCAGAATCAAGCGTAGCAGGAAATGGCAGGTAGGAAGTTGCTCCATATTCTTCCGTTTTCCCGTCGCCATAAAAATCAAGAGAAACATGAAGCGTATAGGTTTTGCCCGGAAGACCGTAAACGTCCGGCGAGGTAAGATACAACCCTGGTTCATCGGGCGATTCACTTAACGGAAATACTTCGCCGTCATCTGAATTGATGCTGACCGTAGCATTCGAGATTCCTTCCGGTTTGACGGTTACAAAATATCCCGTCGAACGTGTGATGCGGATTGCCTGTTGAGTGGTGTCCGTAGTGATATAGCCGTAAATCACTACACGTGGAGGCGAATCTTCCGTTTTAATATCAATCCGTTCCTCGCAAGAAAAGAGCAAAAGAAGTGCAAACAGAATATAACCGGTATAATTCTTAGTTTTCATACTATTTTAATAACTAAAGTTCCACGTAACGGAAGGTATAAACCGAAATAAATAAATTTTTTCGGCATACATATTGTCCGGATTATTAGGATCCTGACGGAAAAGAATTGTCCAAACATTCTTACGCCCGTAAGCATTGTAAAGTGAAAAGTTTAGCTCATGCTTGAAGCGTTTGCGCGGAGAAGATAACTTCCATGTAGCCGAAAGGTCGAGGCGGTGATAAGCAGGATAGCGATATTCATTTCTGCCGGAATAAATGGGGACATAGTTGTTTTCTATCTGAAAGCGACCGGTGGGATAAGTGACCGGCGTCCCGCTACCATATACCCAGGAAGCCGAAACCGACCATTTTTTCGTAAAATCGTAGGTTGCAAGCGCCGAAATGTTATTCGGTTTATCGTAGGGTGAACGATACCAATTGCCTTGGTTGATATCTTCTATCTGACGCATACTCCGCGAATAAGTATAGCTCACCCATCCGTTGAGCGCTCCCACTGTTTTTCGCAGCATCAACTCTAATCCATACGAATAGCCGCGACCGAATCGAAGTTCTTCATCCAAATCATTATTCAGAAAAAGATCAGCATGATCTTTGAAATCAACAACATGCATCAAGTTTTTGTAGTAAACTTCGGCTGAAAACTCGTATTTATCCGAAGCAAAATTTCGAAAATACCCTGTGGCAAACTGGTCGCACAGTTGAGGTTTCACATTAGCATCCGCAGGAAACCACAAATCGAGAGGCGAACCGGATGTCGAATTAGAAGCCAACTGTATGAATTGAACTGTTCGTGAATAACTTGCCTTTATTGAATGTACGTCGCTAAGAATAAATGTTATACCGGTACGAGGCTCAAACTGTTGCTGGTGATGCGTAATAACGCCTTTGTCCACGTTCGCAAAGTCGGTATAACGAAGCCCGTACTTGAGTTTCAGTTTATTGCTAAGACTTGTTTCATTCGATACATACGCTGTATTTTCCATAGCATACTGTTTGGGGAACGAAACACTTCCAATAATAGACTCCGAACCGACACCCCCTCCGTCGCCGGGGCGGAACGTATGAAAGGTGAAGTTATAGCCGAATTTAATGTTATTCATAGGATTGGGTACATAGTTGAAGTCGGCTTTCAGCCCATAGTCCCCAAGTCCGGATCGTAGTTCTTCTCCGAGTTGATCGCTTATCTGACTCATCAAATAATAATCATACCAACTGCCTATCAGTGTAAAATTGGAGAACAATTTGGGAGAGAATAGATGATTCCATCGAGCCGTCACCGTTTTGTTACCGAAGTTCATTCCTGCCAAACCGCTATATCCGAAATTGTCGCGCCCCGAATAAGCGGACAAAAAGATACGGTTATTATTATCGATGCGATAATTCACTTTCGCATTCATGTCGTAAAAATAAAGTGATGATTTGCGTTGCGTTGCGTTGTTAGACAATCCGAGAAAAAGGTCGGCGTAGGTTCGCCGGAACGATACGATAGCTGAAGATTTGTCGCCCAAAGGTCCTTCGGCGGTAAGCCGGCTGGAAATAAGTCCGATACCTCCCGTCACTGCGTAGTGTTGATTATTTCCGTCTTTCGTCCGTATGTCGAGAAGCGAAGAAAGACGTCCGCCGAAAGAAGCGGGAATATCGCCTTTGTAGAGCGTAACATCCTTTATAGCGTCATTATTAAAAACCGAAAAGAAACCCATCAGATGCGTCGCATTGTAAACTGACGCCTCATCGAGCAGTATCAGGTTTTGGTCGTAGCCTCCACCTCGAACGCTGAAACCCGACGAACCTTCCGAAGTCGCTTGCACTCCGGGCAGTAACTGAATAGCCTTCAACACATCCACTTCACCCATTAGAGCAGGTGCGGCTTTGATGGTTTTGGCAGAAAGTTTCTCGACGCTCATATCAGGTTTCACTACGTTTGCGTTGTGTCCCTCTGCCGATACAACAACTTCGGTAAGTTCTTTCGTATCTGCTTCGAGTTTAACATCCAGTCTTGTATCTGCCGTTAATTCTATCGAAATGTCTTTCGCGCGGAATCCCAAATAAGAAATCATTAATGTATGCTTACCTTTAGGTAAACTCAACGAATAGTAGCCGTAGGAATTTGTTATTGCTCCCCGATGGGTATCCGAATCGGAAACAGAGGCTCCAATGAGATCTTCTCCGCTGCTTTTATCGCTCACGCTTCCGCTTACGGTATAACTTTTCTCTTGTGCATCCAAGTCGAAGCACACGCATAACAGCAATATGAAAAAAACAATACGATTCACAGGGAGTAATTTTTGACGGACAAAGGTAGTTTGTTTTTTCGTTAATCATTCATTTTTCTTTTGAAATGATTGAATTTTTCAACAGATTGGGTTGCGTTTTTGCTTTGCCGAGCGATATAAAAATTTTTCTTATCTTTGCACGCAAACAAACGAAGTACATAAAAATTTATCATTATGCCGGCGCATACCATTCATAAACTGTTTTTTTCCTATAAGACAACGATTATCCTCTTAGCTATTTATGCCTTTACAATGGCGTTCGCTACATGGATAGAAAAATCAGTAGGGACATTTGTAGCTCTACACTTGGTTTATTATTCTCCATTATTTATCGGTTTACAATTCCTTTTAGTTTTGAACTTTATTGGAAATCTACTGCAAAAAAAACTGTATAAAAGACGGAAAATCGGATTTCTAATTCTGCATATTGCTTTTATTGTTATTCTCTTGGGCGCTCTTGTTTCTCATATCTTCAGCGAAGAAGGAATGTTTCATTTGAGAGAGGGTGAAACCGGTAATCAACTGTTGATTGAAAGTAATAAGGGTAAAGAATCCAAGTCCTTGCCCTTCAGTTTGAAATTAGTAAAATTCTCCGTCAAGCGTTACCCCGGTTCCTCAAGCCCTTCGTCCTTTGAAAGTCATTTAATTGTTTATGAAGATGGAAAAACGTATGAAAAAACGATAGCTATGAATAATGTATTGGATATAAAAGGCTACCGCTTTTTTCAGGCATCCTACGACGAAGATGAAAAAGGAACTATATTATCGGTAAACAAAGATAGAGCAGGTACTACGATTACTTATACCGGGTATCTTTTATTAGTGATTGGTTTTGTCGTAAGCTTCTTCGGAAAACAATCGCGTTTCAGACAACTAAACGAGCAGTTGAAAGAGATGAGAATCTCTTTAAAACAAGCAGTTATTCCTGTATTACTGTTTTTCATTGCATCGAATTTGAATGCTCAAAATCAGGCTTCTTCTTGGGAATTTATCCGGAATAACCGGATTGATGCGGAAAGTGCTAAACAATTTGGTCAATTACCGATGCTTTCAAACAGCGGACGAATTGAACCGGTGAATACTTTTTCGTCCGAAATTCTTCGTAAACTCCATAAGTCCGAATCAATTGAAAACCTCAATTCCGACCAGTTTCTACTGAGTGTTATGACTTTTCCCGATGCGTGGATGAAAATTCCATTTTTTCCCGTATCGAACAAGGAGCTTGCCGTTTATTATGATTTATCGGAAGGAACCTGTACCTTCATGGATGCTTTCGACAAAGCCGGAAACTACAAATTCGGAGGAAAACTAATGGAAATATCCAGAAAATCGCCTGCCGAACGCACCCGTTTCGATAAAGACCTCTTGAAATTAGACGAACAAATCAATATTTTTTATCAGCTAATTCATTTTCAATTACTAAACCTTTTCCCGAAAGAAAACGATTCCAATCATGGCTGGTATGCACCGGGCGATGATCTTTCAGGCTTTTCAACAACCGATTCACTGTTTGTTTCGCAAATTTTAAGTGAATATGTTATAGAAATTCGAAATGCAACTCAAACGGGCGATTGGTCAAAGCCGCAAGCTATTGTCAAGAAGATAAGCGACTTTCAGAAAAGTAAAAGCAGTGGCATTGAAATCAATACTAAAAAAATTAAAACAGAATTGTTTTACAACCAAATCAATATATTCCGCTACTGTAAAATCGCTTATTTTCTTTTGGGCGGATGTCTATTAATTGTAGCATTCGCTTCTTTCCTGCGACAGCAAAAAAAGTGGATTATACCGGTTCGCCTGTTAATTGCAGGCATTATCCTTTGTTTTCTTCTGCACTCATTTGGAATCGGATTACGCGGATATATATCCGGTTATGCTCCATGGAGCAACTCATACGAAACGATGGTTTATGTTTCATGGGCGACCGTTTTGGCAGGACTGTGTTTTGCAAAGAGAAGCCCTGTTACGTTGGCATTGGCAACGGTATTTGGAGGGATAATTCTTTTCGTATCCGGACTTAATTGGATGGATCCGCAAATCAACCCCTTAGTTCCGGTATTGAAATCGCCTTGGTTGATGTTTCACGTGGCAATCATTGTAGCGGCTTATGGCTTTGCCGGAATCAGCTGTCTGTTAGGCATAACGAATCTTGCGCTCATGATTGCCGACTATCGTCCCGCGCTTGACACGGAATCCTCTGAAAAAAGCATGGAACTGAGGGTCAAGCCTGCTATGACAAACCTTCAATTGCACATCAAGGAATTAAGCATTATCAATGAAATGTCGATATTAATCGGGTTGGCATTACTTTCAGTCGGAACCTTTTTGGGCGCTATCTGGGCAAACGAATCTTGGGGACGCTATTGGGGTTGGGATCCAAAAGAAACTTGGGCGTTAATTACGATGATTGTATATGCAATTACCGTTCATTTACGGTTGGTGAAACGTTGGAACAATGTATGGTTGTTCAATCTGGCTACTGTTTTATCGTTTTTTTCCGTATTAATGACTTACTTAGGCGTCAACTACTTCCTTTCCGGCATGCATTCGTATGGGCAAAACGATTCGGCAGGTCACATCATTACCTATACTGTAATTGCCTTTATTTGTGTTTGTGTGTTGGCGGCTGGAGCATGGAGGAGAAAATATAAGAACTAATTTTCTAAAGTTACGTTCGATTTCGGCGAAGAAACCGAATGCGAAAGCGAATTTCAATAATTTCTATCAATTTTTTAGAAAATATTTGGTAGAAAAATAAAAAGATATTATTTTTGCACACAAAATATAATAATTGTGATTTCAGGTAATTCAAATATTCTATTGCTCGTCAACGTGGTCGTGCTTGTCTTGAAAAGATAAGTAGAGAAAGGTTGTGGAGTAAATAGAAAAATATGGTATAGCCTTTCTCTTTATGGGAAAGGCTTTTTTTGTAAAATATAACCAATAAATAATAAATAAAATGCAAATTCAATTACGCAGTCACACCAGTACAAGCGGACGCAAAATGGCGGGCGCACGCGCCCTTTGGAAAGCCGCTGGAATGAAAGAGGAACAAATGGGCAAACCAATCATTGCCATAGTCAACTCCTTTACACAGTTTGTTCCGGGACACGTTCACCTGCATGAAATAGGGCAATTTGTTAAAACAGAGATAGAAAAACTCGGTTGTTTTGCCGCTGAATTTAACACCATCGCTATCGACGATGGTATTGCAATGGGTCACGACGGCATGTTGTATTCCCTGCCTTCCCGCGATTTGATTGCCGATAGCGTGGAGTATATGATACAAGCGCACAAAGCCGATGCAATGGTTTGCATCAGCAATTGCGATAAGATTACGCCGGGAATGTTGATGGCTGCTATGCGGCTGAATATTCCAACAGTTTTTGTGTCGGGCGGACCGATGGAAGCCGGACGATTGGATGGTCAGGGACTCGATTTGATTGATGCTATGGTGCAAAGCGCCGACGAATCCGTTTCGGACGAGCAAGTCAGAAGAATTGAGCAAAACGCTTGTCCCACTTGCGGTTCTTGTTCGGGAATGTTCACGGCTAATTCCATGAACTGTTTGAACGAAGCCATTGGACTTGCTTTGCCGGGCAATGGAACCTTAGTCGCTACCCATGCCAACCGGAAGAAATTGTTTGCCGATGCAGCGAAATTAATTGTAGAGAATGCGCATAAATATTATGAAAAAGGCGACGAATCAGTCTTACCGAGAAGTATCGCTACGCGACCTGCGTTCCTTAACGCCATGACCTTGGATATTGCGATGGGCGGCTCAACGAACACCGTTTTGCATCTTTTGGCAATTGCACAGGAAGCAGGAGTGGATTTCACAATGAAAGATATTGATGAACTTTCCCGCAAAACGCCTTGTTTGTGCAAGGTAGCGCCCAATACCCGTTCTTATTATGTTCAGGATGTTCATCGAGCGGGAGGGATTTTGAGCATTCTCGGTGAATTGAATAAAGCCGGTTTAATTGATGCAAGCGTCAATCGTGTGGAAGGTTCAACATTGGCTTTTGCAATCACAAATCGCGAATTACATATTACGAAGACAAAACCGGAAGCCCCTGCGAATAAATTTAATCTCGTAATGGGTTCTCAGGATAGTTATTTTAATACTTGGAATTTAGACCGGGCAAACGGATGTATTCGCGATATTGCTCATGCTTACAGCAAAGACGGCGGATTAGCCATACTAAAAGGCAACATTGCTGCGGATGGTTGTGTCGTGAAAACCGCCGGAGTGGACGAAAGTATCCTGAAATTTTCGGGTACTGCAAAAGTATTTAATTCGCAGGAAGCTGCCGGAGAAGGAATTTTGGGAGGTAAGGTCATTGCCGGCGATGTAGTCGTGATTATATACGAAGGTCCGAAAGGCGGTCCGGGAATGCAGGAAATGTTATACCCTACTTCCTATATCAAAGCGCGTCATCTGGGAAAAGAATGTGCATTACTCACCGACGGACGTTTTTCGGGAGGAACATCCGGTTTGTCTATCGGGCATATCTCACCCGAAGCGGCAGCCGGAGGAAACATCGGATTGGTTCGCGATGGCGATACGATTGAAATTGATATTCCGGCTCGTAAAATCAATGTCCTACTTAGTGATAAAGAACTTGCCGCCCGCCGGATTGCCGAAGAAGCACGAGGAAAAGACGCTTGGACGCCCAAAGACCGTAATCGAACAATTTCCAAAGCATTGAAAGCGTATGCGAGTTTGGTTAGTTCGGCGGATAAAGGGGCGGTGAGAGTGATTGAATAATTGAATAATTGAATAATTGAATAATTGAATAAAAAATAAATTACAATATGAAAAATAAAAACAGCGTAAATCCGCCTAATCAGAGTCATCCGCATTCTATGATGTCCGGTTCCCAGGCGCTTATCGAATCACTTCTTCATCAAGGAGTCGATACAATTTTCGGTTATCCGGGCGGACAAGCAATTCCTATTTACGACTCTTTGTATGATTACCAAGGACGGTTGAATCATATCCTTGTTCGTCACGAACAAGGCGCTGCCCACGCCGCTCAGGGTTATGCCCGCGTTTCGAGAAAAGTCGGCGTAGCGCTGGTAACTTCCGGTCCGGGCGCTTCCAACACGATTACCGGAATTGCCGATGCAATGATTGACAGTACTCCGATTGTAGTTATCACAGGGCAAGTTCCCACTACTTTACTGGGGACAGACGCTTTTCAAGAAGTGGACGTAATCGGTATCACACATCCGATTTCAAAATGGGCGTATCAGGTGCGTAGCGCCGATGAAATTGCATGGGCGGTTGCGCGTGCATTTTATATCGCATCGACGGGTCGTCCCGGACCGGTTGTATTGGATATTCCCAAAAATTCGCAGGTAGGAATGACTGAATACAAACCGGTTACGATTAACCATATTCGCTCGTATTCACCGGTTCCTGAAATGAATATGGAAAAAATTGCCGAAGCAGCACATTTGATAAATATTTCACAAAGACCGTTAGCATTAGTGGGACAAGGAGTTATTCTGGGAAACGCCGAAAAAGAATTGCTGGATTTCTTGCGAAAAGCCGATATTCCGGCGGCATCAACCATTTTAGGTCTTTCCGCATTGCCTTCCGACGATCCTTTGAATGTTGGAATGCTGGGAATGCACGGCAACATTGCGCCTAATCTGAAAACCAACGAGTGTGACGTCCTGATTGCTATTGGAATGCGTTTTGACGACCGGGTAACGGGCGATTTGGCGACGTATGCTAAACAGGCGAAAATCATCCATTTGGATATCGACACTGCTGAAATCAACAAGAATGTCAAAGTGAATGTTCCGGTTTTAGGTGACGCAAAAGAAACCTTAGCGGCATTAACCAAGTTGTTGAAAGAAAATATGCATACTGCTTGGCGAAATGAATTTAAAGCTCCATGGGAAAAAGAAATACAAACGGTCATCAACAAGGAGCTTCATCCGAAAAAAGGACCTTTAACGATGGGTGAAATTGTTAACAAAGTTTCCGAAGCAACCGGACACAAAGCGATTTTGGTAACCGACGTAGGGCAAAACCAGATGATGGGCGCCCGCTATTTCAAATTCACTCAAACGCGAAGCATAGTAACTTCCGGAGGATTAGGAACAATGGGATTCGGACTTCCGGCAGCTATCGGCGCAAAATTCGGCGCACCCGACCGCACGGTTTGCCTGTTTGTCGGCGATGGCGGTTTGCAAATGACAATTCAGGAATTAGGAACAATCATGCAATCGAATGTCGATATTAAAATCATCCTTTTAAACAATGAATTTCTTGGGATGGTGCGTCAATGGCAAGAGCTGTTTTACAAAGAGCGTTATTCCGAAACGGTAATGAAAAACCCTGATTTTATTAAGATTGCAGAAGCTTACAATATAAAGGGTCGCTCAGTGTCGAAACGTGAAGAATTGGACGAAGCCATTCAGGAAATGTTAACTGTACAAGGCGCATATCTATTGGAAGCAAAAGTTATTCAAAAAGGACTTGTCTATCCGATGGTTCCTGCCGGAGCGAGTATTACGAATATTTTATTGGGGGAGGAATAAAGCAGTATTAAGGAAAAATTTATATCTTTGTTGGGAGATTTGAAATTTATTAAATGGTATCAGAAAATTTATTAACGATAAAAGAAGCCAGCGAATGGGCAACAAGTTACACCGGCAAAATTGTAACAACTTCAAATGTAGCGTATTTAATTCAATATGGATTAATTCGCAAAGTTGGAGAAAATGGAAGTACACAGATTTTGCAAACGGAATTACAAGATTATTATAAACGGTATATAACTTCACGTGAAAAT
>Ga0123354_10014394_pt1 | contig 12318 bp, 6 predicted proteins | sample TergutLab28metaG_2_FD_97872 | JGI IMG/M metagenome (GOLD analysis project Ga0123354, IMG submission 97872) | Labiotermes labralis P4 segment gut microbial communities from Petit-Saut dam, French Guiana - Lab288 P4 | ecosystem: Host-associated > Arthropoda: Insects > Digestive system > Gut ... | reverse complement strand
GTATTATTTGCGGAGTCGTACTGTACGCCACGCTGACTCAGAATCAAACACAAAATATCGATTGTACCGCAGAAATTGACTGCCCTGAGTAAAGTGTGGCTTTTACTGAACACGATATCCGCGAAATTCCCTCACTCGGCGTGTTCTCACGGACGTCTCTTCAAAAGAGCATTTCTCAGGTAGGAAGAAAAATGTAGAACATAACGACAGAATTTTATTTGCTCTCTTAACGCAGCTGTTTCCCTGCGCCAATTTCCCTAAATCTCATAGTATTGAACGGCATTCTATACCGAACTTTAACGAAATCTTTCAATAAATGTTGTACATACTGATAGTAATTCGTTCACGCCATTAGTAAAATATTACTGTCACAGTGCCGAAATCCATGCAAGTCATGTCCAACCAACAAAGTTTTCTTGCCTAAAACTGCGTATAAGGAATTATATTAATATCCTACGAACAATTTAACTGCTGGTGCTGTGTTGGGGAAGGAAAGCCAAATGGACAGAGGATACAGGAGACGGACGGATAGACAAATGTGGTGTTTGTGTTTGTATTTCTTAAGGAACGCACCCTCATGAATGCAATGCGGATCGGAACTTGGCAGTTGTGGAACGCTTACGAAGAGCTCAGAATATGAGGACATTACTTTATGATCCCATTGGTCTAAAATAATTATGGAATTGAGTCTATACACGGCCGGTTCATGTCCTGTGAAACACTCCCACGGGTGTGAGGGGTTGGTTCTTCCCTTGTCTCCTCAGGGGAGTTTTCCCAGTACCGGGCAGATGGACAGACGAGCACCGCAATTGGCCTTCTGAGAGACTCGAGATGTCCACGCGGCCGTCAGCTACCGGACTGAACGTGCCTCTACACGGTGCCTAATAAAATTTTATATGATTTCAAATTAGATGTGAATATGCAATCTAATATGTTTACATTTTCTGTAAATTAATATCCTTAGCTACAGTCATTTTATGTATGTCCATGTGATCAAATCCTTTTTGAGAAATTTATTGTCGCTTAGCTGGCCAAGAAATTTGCCTTCTGTGGTTCACTATAGAGTTCTCAAAAATGTAATGGACTAAAAATGTCTTGTAAGTAAAGACAACTTGGTACACAACTTTTCTTAGTATATGTTTATTTCTTATCTCTACATGTTTCGGGCGACTATGTGCCCATCATCAGAGAAACAACTGTAATAATAAGTACCAAGTGTCGCATAGATACAGTTATTTCTCCTGATGATGGGCACATAGTCGCCCGAAACATGTAGAGAAAAGAAATAAACACAATAAGAAAAGTTGTGCACCAAGTTGGCTTTATTTACAAGATTATACAGAGACGCACGGTCAATAAAACGTACAATTCGGAATAAAAAAAGTTTAAAAAGTTAAGAATTCACAACATTACAGCCAAAGCAGCATTGAAATTTGGAAGTGAAGCTTGGGTACTGAAGAAAAGAGAGGAACGGCGTTTAGAAACAGCACAGATGAAATTTTTGGGACACTTACTTGGAATAACAAAATTAGATAAAGAAAATCAATGTATTAGGCAAATACGGGAGCACAGAACACAGTAAAGGAAATAAAACAGTACCAGAAAAAGTGGCTACAACACCTACAGAGGATGGAAACAAACACAGACTACCAAAACAAGCACTACAATATAAACCAAAAGACGAAGGAACATAGGACGATCGAGGAAGAGATGTAGGGACCAAGTTCATCTGGAGGATCAAGGAACAGGAAAGACGCCCAACCCTTCAGGAACATGATGATGATGATGATGAAAAGAGTAATCTAGGGCAGGATTCCCAAGCCAAATAAATCTGACATGCCTGTTTAGGGGTTAGTGTTTTCCTGGATCTCAGTAAACCCATTAATCCGAATGTCAATTTGGCAACATATTGCTAACGATGTTTAAATTTTTATTTTAATTGAAACTTAATTTTGACACTGAAGTCCCGTCCCGCTTGTCAACCTCGACTATTTAAACCTGTTGTTCTGCAGGGTTGATTGATTCGGAGTTCATATGATGCGGTTAGCCTCGATTATTGAAAACATGTGGGTTTTTTTTTCGGAGTTGATTCTGAGAAGTTTAAATGATGGCGAGCCTTTCTTGAGCCACTCAGAAACAAAATATAATCCAGATCCACCTCTGGTCATGTATGTCAGAAGAACACACAGAACTACTGAACCAAACAAAAAAATCTAAAGAGTGCATCATTAGGAAAGACGGCATTACTTATAAAGCATTTTTTCTTTAGTGTTTGGAAACAAGAAAAAACTTCGAGAGAATACTGAAATAGATAAATATCAACTGAGTAGGGCTACAGAGGAGACATTCCAGAATGTACTATTACTTTGGAAATTCGAACTGGTATAGAGTCTTGATGATGATGACGATGACGTTATGATGATGAAGATGATGATGATGAAGACACTGCCGATTAAAGACATGGTGATTACGGGGTTTTTGTGTCAGTCGTGTATTCTGTCCAACAATTCGGAAACCACAGAAGTCATCACGAATCTCAAATATCGACCTTGAATGAAATTTTTAATTATAGATAGTTAAAAAATTTAAGTTCCTCTTTACCGTAACTGTGAAGATTATTTTTTCTTGGGATTGACGCCGTCTAGCTTAGCAGACAGGTGCTAAAGTTTCGAAGGGGTTTTCTACGCCCATCTTTTTAGGGTTATCGGGCCGATGGAGGCAGCACCTTTCTCGGAAAACTTGATCCGTTCTCGATTAAATCCTATAACGCTATATTTCAGAAAAAACAATGTTTTTGGAGGGTCACTTTTGCCTCATATGCAGCAGGAGTGGGAGAAAAGAGCTGCATAAGAACGTTTAGTCGCGAAACCTAGAGAAATGAGAAAACTTGGGCGACAGAGACCGAGATGGGAGGATAATATTTAAATCAATCTCACAGAAAAGGGAGAGGGTCCACTGAAGGTCTTTTATGATTTCGGTAATAAAAATTTGAGTTCCAAAAAGGTCGATAATTTTTTTTACCGTCTGATTATTTATTAACTGACACTGAAGGACCCCTTTCCGTTTAGTTATTGAATCAATTTATCTGTGAAATCTCCTTAGAATCACAAGACCCTTACCGATACGTTTTCGGAGCTTTCTGTAGTTCAAGTGACTTCTGAGTCCCGATACTCCTATCTGCATCTCTCAGGGGTCCAATCTGGCCGGACCAGAACAGCGCGACCATGAGTTTGCAGACGGTTAGACGCAAGTAAAGTAGAGACGTGTAGAGCCTAAGGAAGCAGTTACTGGCGTCCCACAAGGGGCCCTCTCCCACACCACTCAACAGGCTTCTTACCAAACCATCCGTCTTTAACAACATCGTGCAACAGAATTTCTGCAAACATTATTGTACTGGGAACTGTGAAAGGGGGAAGGGTAAGGCACTGCATAGCACACAAGTGTACTGTCGGTCAGCTCTTCTAGAAATTCTCTATTTAGAAGAACATACATCACTGTTGGAGCAGTAGACGTTCTTTACGGGTGGTACACAGAAATTCTTCTGTGGAGGCAAAGTTTTTCCCACTGTCTATGAGTTATCTAGTGTGAAGATTAATACTTTTGTTTTTAATTTTCATTAAATTCGGTGTTGTTGTTCTTTACAAAAACTTGTCAAACAGGCATGAGTTTCATGAAAATCTATACGGTGTAATCTGTACTTTACATGAGGAAGTAAAAGTAATTTTACCTTGTCTTCTCTATGTTTGTCAGATTTGGATATAACTCGGCGTATTAGGGAACAACAAAAATTTATTGAGCAGCTTGGAATTCCCAAAATTCTGCCACGTGAAGGGCGTAATTTGTTTAGGGAATTAAATGAACTTTTCTCGGAACTTCCGTTACTTATTTTGTGATTTGAGTGAAATTTAGGGCATAAACATCTTCACAAATTGCTGTTCAGCATTTCCTCTCTGGGTCCTAACCAGCCTCTTATTCAATGGATGTCAGGGATTCTGTCCTCGCTGGTAAATCGGCCGGAACGTGAGACTGACTGCTCGCATACACTTAGGTCCGAGATCTACCTTTCTTCCACCCGTGACGCAGACAGGAATAACTTCAAAATGTTCACCCCTTTTCCTACCTAAAGTGAAAGTACTAAGAAGAATGACAAATATTTAATTTAATTTAACTAATCCAAAGGCGATTTCATGCGAAGAACTCATTAAAAAAAATCAGGGACCTGAAACAATTGACAGATATTTTGTCATGAAGGGTTTGAAGCCAATTAGTACTACTATGAACAGATAATTTTAAATTGTTATTCGGCTAAATACATGATATATTTTTAACCCTCTTGAGGAGGTTACATAAAATATTGTTACTGTGTATTCTAGTCCCTACAGTTTGCAAAACTGTGTTTTGGCTGTACCACAAAACGTGTTAACTTTCGTACGAAGTTTCGTATTTACAAGCATCAACACTTTAAACCGGCAGGTGCACTATGGAATACGTCTTTGCATGAGACGTAAATTTGTAGCTAATCATAAATTACTTTGGTACTTGTTAAAATACTGTTTCAACACAAGTCTCCGCAGATTTATACACTCATGCGTCTTCATTTAGAGGTTAGAAGTTAAGAGCGGAAGGTAGTAAGCTGGAAGCATTGTACATCAGGATAGCGGCAAGTTGTTTCTGTAGCTACATGGGAAGTAGCTTACTTAAGTTTTCATAACACAAGGATTTATTGTGCACGCCGTCACCGTGGGAATTTGTCCTGATTCATTGTTGGCAATGGAGGCAGTGATTACGATATCTGCAGCTTTTGGATGCCTGTCTGTGCATTACGGATGGTTTAATTAATGAACAAGCAATCCAACAGAGCCAACCGACGTTCGAGGCAAATTTGTTACTGTTAGTGCCTAGTATTCAGTAAGTCATTGGTTCAAATCTCGTCTCGAATACTAGTTATCCTTAAACTACGGGTTTTCGCCGTTTTCTTCAGTCCCTGGGAGAATCGGAGTCGTTAATACGAAGACCTGATTACATCCATCCAGCGCCAAGGTTTGGAATACGCAGGCCTGTGCGTCCCTGCTTTCTGTATAGGCCTAAACACACAGATTTAAGAGGCCTAATGTGTTTGTAAGGTGCTAATATTATCTTTTATGCTAATCCTGAAAGATTTGTGTCTAATTAAATGATGAAACATCTGAGGTGTCTCTCCAGGCAGTGGCAAGGTTTCACGTTCGCTACCTTGTTCACACAGGCTCTGGGGCCCACCCAGTGGAGTAGGAGAAGTGGAAGGGCTGTTTCTGCATGGAGTTGAGGGACCGCAGCGTCATGTGAACTGTTCACTTACATCCAGTGAGGTGCTTAAAAGTCACGCGACCTCATTAACCGCGCGTACCTTCACGGTTTATTTGTGCGACAGACGAGCAACCATATTTTTGACTGTGTAATGTGTTGGGTGCATTTAAATGTACGTTGCCTTCTTCTGTAATGTGTCGCCGTTTGATCTGGTAGAAACTTAAAGACGTTACGGAGGAACGTCGGTATCTATATCACATTACACACAGCTTTCAACTGAACTAAGATTAGCATAGTGATCACCTTGGGAAGAGCAAGCTTGCATTTAAATATTTATGCTGACGTCGTGGCAGTTGATGGAGATTTCAGCATATCTGGGCACGGTACCTTCTGTATTGGTACATAGATGTTAACGTTACGAGAAGCCTGCTGCCAACATCTTCAGAACAGACCACTTTTCTGTCACCGCACTGAGGATGAAGACAGAAGGCTCCTAGGGAACGATAGTATCTGTCCACTAACGATATAGGCTGCAGATTGGGTTATCAAGATATTCTGAAGCGTTTTTTAATTACACGCCATTCCGCACCATGGCTTACCCACACAAGAGACGAATCTTCATCAAACTGCCGAGAGAATTTCGGATTTCGTCCCGTCCTGTCACTGTATTCTCAAATATGTTTGGTACGTGAAGATTCAGGTCTTATAGAATGTAGGCTAGCGCTTTGTCATTGGAGTTATAACTGCCGACGTTTCGTAGGGTTTTGGTACTTCTGTCTTCACGGGCAAGCAGTTTAAAACAATTGGGCTGCACTGCGCGACTCTCAAAGAAGGGAAAGCGATCCCTTATAACGACGGTAAATACTGAGCAGTCGGCACGGCTTAAAACGTGCCAGAAAACTTGAATCGTCTATTACACTGCTGTGAGAAGGACATGTCTCATTCTTAGCACACATATTCGCTGCAGTTAGTAATTGTCTCACGGGATTTGATGGAGGGGAAGTCCCGCCTGCAAGCGTTCTGTGTAGCCTAGTCCACCCTCTGCGAAACCGATAAAAGTCTATAGTAGGTTTCGGGAGCAAGGCATATTGACCATGCAGATGTCCCTATTCTGAGGAGCAACATGAGCTAAGGCACCCCCTATTATGCTTCTGCGGGTCTATTACAAGAAAACAAATATTTACCCAGTTCATTCGTCCTTCAGCTTGTAGCACATTAGGCGTAGACCGATGTCCGTAGTACAGTAATTTGGAGGTTAATATTCGTTCCTCCCTTCCTTTCTTCCATGAACACAAAGTTTCTCACATTAGTGTTTAGTTACGAGCCAAATCGTAGCGGAGGGTGTAGGGCAGGCCCGGTCAACCCGTAGCCCGCGGACAACATTTTGCCCCTGACGTGGTGTTATTTTGTCCACAGAGACGTTTGTAATGAGAAATGGTCTTTTAACCCTTTCCCTGGTAAAACCGAAATAGACGGCTGAAGCGATTTCAGCGTTTATGAGGTTTCTTTTTACTGGGTTACTTCGCATTAATAATCCATTTTCTTTTTGTAAAAGTGTGCTAAAAATATCGAAGACCTAACCTGGGGAGTCGAAGCTGATTCGTTTTATAATTGTTTTAGCTATTATAAATATATTTCTATACTAAAACATTAATTAATATATGTCAGGCACAACTTCCGGTATTTTAATGTATACGAGGCTACATGTTTCGACCTTTTTAAACGGTCATTATCAGGCCTCTAGCAGATCGAGTCGTCCGACTCCATTCCAGTTAGGAAGAAAACCACGAACAAAGAGTAATAGTACGTTGTGCTGTACAGTGAACGCAATTCAGTGTGCAACGACTGGACATCTATATTTAGGACTACGATTAACGGCAGAACAATACTTATCAACTTAGCACACAAGACCACAAGTGACAAAAGGCCAGCTCATCCCTTATGGCATACTTAAGAAAAACAGAAAGCGATCCTCACCTGTCAGAACACACCGTAACTCCACAGGATACGTTCGTCATATCGGAGATTATTCGACAACACGCACAACTCCGCCGAGCTCTTCTAACAAGGGACACACTTCGACGTCGCTAAAGAAAACTCCATAACTTCCAAGGAAAACTTAGCTATTGACGGGACCTGATATTATAATTGTAACGCCTAACCACCATTTAAATATTTTAATTACATATAGTTATGCAATACACACATCACTCCTTCTTATGTAACTGACTTGCTAGGTTTTATGTATTTTATCGGTGTAAACTTATTGGGATCGCAACGTGTTCACAGCATCTGTTGACTCGATCTGTTAGAAGGTTTGATGATGACCGCTTAAAAAGGTCGAAACATGTAGCGTCGTATACATTAAAATAGTTGTGCTTGACGTATATTAATTAATGTTTTAGTATATCCCTAGCACATCGTGATGTCTTCCATCAAATACATTTCTATAGCACATTCTTTATATGAAAATACACATTTAAGGCTATAATTACATATAATTGTACACAGGCCTATACTTACCCATACTTCATTCCGCGTGCTGAAATTCATGATGGCCGCATTCAGGCCAAATTTTGCCGAATTTAGTCGCACAACGTTGAAGGTTGAACAGGCTTGCTGTAAGTGCGTGTAACTCCAGATCCTGGAATGAATTCTGAAGACTCATTTGAAACTGACCTAATGAATACCGTAACACAAGATGACGTGATTAAGCAAATGACAGGAGGGGCCTCTGGAATATTTAGCGGATTTTTTGTAAACGACGTAATTACACGGTAGATGGACAGGGCAATGCTTGCTTGTCGGGGCACGTGATAAAGTGACAACGAATTTCTATTCTCACAAAAATTCCTTAGACACAAGACGGTTAAAAGGTCAAAGCCTTTCCTTCCACCGAAATGGCATTGGATTTCCCTCGTTACACTTTAGTCACAACGCGAAGTTACGGCAATTGGTTTTGGTTCTGTCGTTAGATACAAATAAAAACTTGAAAACCTACTATAAAGGAGTAAATTTACTGTCTAACACAATTAGATGGTGGAGTGATGTATATATATTTTATTATTACATACAGAACAACTACATGTTTTGGCGCTTGATAATGGCCATCTTCAGGTTATACATGAATCACTTAGTAAGCAGTTCATGTACAACCTGAAGATGGCCATTATCAAACGCCGAAACATGTAGTTTTTTCTCTATGTAATAATAAAACATATATACATCTCTCCGCCGTATAGTGTTAGACAGTAAATGTACTCCTTTATAGTTTATTATAAACACAATGGGGATGACGAACCTTATGATTAAAAACCTATATTTTTTTTTAATTAGTGAGTATTTATCTGTGAAATGGAGATTAGCTCTTTTTTTTATTTTGTACTATGACCAACAAAAGCACAATTATTTCACATATTATCACGCTCCTACATGTTTCGACGTTAAGATGTTAAGATGTTTCAAATAGCTGAAACATTTTAATTGTAAACTGTATTACCAACAGCTGCATTTGAAATATTTGTGTAACGTTGCAAAGTATTGATTACAAGCTCCCTGAGAATGACACGATAATGTCGAAACATGTAGGAGTGTGATAATTTGTGGAATACTTGTACATTTGTTGGCCATAGTACAAAATAATAAAAGATGCACGGTACATGTATTAAAATAATAGAGATTATCTCAGTCTAATGGACCAAGCAGTGTTAGTTTCATCCTCTTTACTTGATGGTGGGAGTAGCTTCATTATAGTTCGCGATGTGTTTCATTGAACACCAGATGACGGAGGCGCACCTCTTCGTTAACCCACCTTACGTATACACGTGTAGACTTGCAGATTTGTGTCTAACGCCCTGACTGCTTTACTCCACAGTTTATACATCTGAAACAGCTTATTACGTCGGTTGTTGTGCATTATTTTCCACTGCTCTAGCAGGCGACTTTAGTTGGTTTTAGTTGTATTCTTAAGATGGGACTTATTTCTGTAACATGACCGCAATGGTATAAGATCTGCCCCCCCCCCCCACTTGCCACGTGTTCATGTTGAAATTGTTAAGTAAACTTCTTTTTCATTTCCAGTATTCTCTCTTCCCACCCTTCCTGATTTGGAATATCAAAACTTATTTTCTATTTACATGAAATAAACGCCAGTTTACACGTTTCAGAAAAGTGAGTCTTCTCACAGTTTTTATTTCGGTCTGGTGAAGCCGGATATTTGAAAGTAAAAGGGAGGAAATGATATGAGAGTGGAAAGATTTTTGTACTGGAGAGTTACATCATTTGTGCTCCTGACGAAATATTATTGGGTTTATCACGTCAAGGAGGAAGCAATGGACAGTGTACGTGTCACTGAGGGGGCAGAATAGAAATGCTTACAGATATTTGGTGGAAAACCTGTCGGAAGGAGACCACTTGGAAGACCTAAACATTGATGGGAGGATAATATTAAAATGTGTCTTGAAGAAGTTAGTTGGGAGGGCATAAACCGGATTGATTTGTATCAGGTTAGGGAAGGACAAGTGTCATATTGTTGTGAATATGGTACCGAATTTTCTGCTGCCGTAAAATGTGGGAAAATTTTTGAGCAAGCCGTGGAGTGAGTTAGTCTGCTGAAACCTTTCTGTACTGGTTCTCTTGTAGCTGCAGGTTCCCACGGATCAGGGGACACAAGACGAACACAGTTTACATTACTGACACTGTTGTTTGGCCTCGTGATTGAGCGACAGATTTACAGCAAGTAATTTTTCATTTGTCACTCGTTTTGTGTTGCAGCAAAATGCTTAGCGAAGGCCTACAGGGCTCTTATTGTTATGAGCAGGTTTCAGAAGCCACCAGTTAATGTGCGGACTCAAGTCTGTCATTCAGTGACAAGGCTGGTAGCTGACACATATAAATCGCCACACTGACCACACCTTCGCAGGTAAATGTGGACATACCAAACACAGTCCCTCGAGTCCCTTCCATAAACTTTAGATATTTATAAACTACAGTCTTAAGACGGGGACCGCGGTAGCACAGCGGTTAAGGTGCTGTACTACAAGCCGGAAGTTCGCGGTTTCGATTCCAGATGATATCATTTGAATTTTTCATTGACATAATCCTTCCGATTGCACTATGGCTCCGGGGTCGACACAGCCTCTAACAGAAATGAGTACCAGGAGTATTTCCTGAGGTAAAAGCAGCCGGTGCGTAGGGCTGACAACCTTACCACCATCCTGGGCCACTGTCACGAAATCTGGGAACCTTAACTTCCTGGAACCCTGTAGGCACCTGGGCCTGAAATGGGACTGCTTTACCTTATTTACCTTACAGTTTTAAAACACAAACCTATGCTTCTAAATTCTTATTCAGATAAGAAGACTTGTGCGACTTGAGCTGTTCTCCCAGCGACGTTGATGAAGATGTTTACTTTTCTTGGATTTGGCTACGCAAGCCTTTGATTACGTCAAAGGTCTAGCAGTCCAAGAAGCATGCGTTTGTTTTTGGGCTGTTAGACCCTTGGAGATGGAGACGATTGTTTGTCCCGAAACGTCGGTAAACAACTGCCAATCTACGCTGCGTACAGTGTCAGAGCAGCGAAGACCTTATTTACGTTTTGGTGGAAACCTGAAATCACGATGTTGATGAAGATTCAGATAGAGTAATATAAACAACCAACTAGATACAACAATAACAAATTTTATTGATAATTACAATCAGCTCAACATGTTTCATCCTGGTCACCAGCAGGCAACTTCTTCGGTGCATTATACCACAAGCTGTAAACACAGTCTAGTGCTGCTGCTGAGGATGAGCGAAATTATCGCCTGAAACATGTTGAGCTGATTGTAATTATCAATATAATTTGTTATTGTTTTATCTAGTTGGTTGTTTATAATATTGTAACAGAGATGCACGGTCACACAAACATCAAATTCTGAATAAAGCTATATCAAAGTCGCAAATTATGTGCTAAAACACGTTTGCTCCCTAAAAAACGAAAACCAAAATCGAAACTTGTTATTTGTAAAACGGTAGAATTTTAGTTTTAAAATATGGATGACATAAAGTTCAAATCGTTATCAGTTCGGCTGCGGACGACAGTTTGAATAACACTACTGCACGAGACGTGAATCCTGCTTTCAGAACTGCGCCAGACTTAACTGTTAAATCGCCGCGGGAAGACCTACAGGTCCCCAGTGTTCTATTCACGTAAACAGAATGAAAAGCTACGTGATGATTGCCGACGAAAACCCCGCACCATTTCGGAAAACAGCCCGGACAGTCGTTAGAGTGGCCGGCCACAGCGGATCGTATAACAAATTAACCCCCTTCTCCCCAAACTGCCGTGTAAAGGTCTCCTTGTTTTGTAGTTAACCCGCCATTCGATTACAGCACTAAAAAGAAGCAAATAACAATGAACTTCGCGGAGTCCGCAGAGTGCCCAATACACTTGCAGGTGCGCTGGACTGGTCTCTGCACTTTACGCAGCTCCCGACGGTAATCCCCAACCCCGTACAGCCTGCGATTTATCGCACATTAATTTCCTTATTATAAAAAAAAATTGCTTCTCTTTTTCCGAGACACGTACTCATACAAGTACGTGCATGATGATGATGACGATGACAAACAGGCTAGCAAGGACTTCGGCTTCGTGGTCCGTTGCGGTCTCAGTGCAGTGCGACATTGCAGATTTCATTTTAATGGAATCCATCCCGTTCTGTCTTAATTATCATTTCCATAGACACAGACTATTCCGTCTAACATAAAAATTTTGTTTTTGTTTTCCAAATGCTACATGTTTCGATCGAAGACGATCATCATCGGGCATTCTTCTACAAAACCTTCAAAATCAAGACAATGTTTTCGTATTTGAGAGAGCTGTCAAATATTACGACGTGTCGGTTAACTGTAACATTGCAGTCTTTGATTGTAGACTATAATATGTAGGTAGACGGCTGTGTAATTGTCGTGATATTCTTTAAAATTTCTTTACATTTTTCCTAGAACTGTTTCTTGAAATGCAATCCGAAGTGCCTAAGACTTTCCTGCCCT
>Ga0123354_10014393_pt1 | contig 12318 bp, 15 predicted proteins | sample TergutLab28metaG_2_FD_97872 | JGI IMG/M metagenome (GOLD analysis project Ga0123354, IMG submission 97872) | Labiotermes labralis P4 segment gut microbial communities from Petit-Saut dam, French Guiana - Lab288 P4 | ecosystem: Host-associated > Arthropoda: Insects > Digestive system > Gut ... | reverse complement strand
GTTATGGACATGTCCTTCCAAAACTCAGGAATTCCCCATCCCCGTTTTTTCGGGGAATTCCCCACCGTTGAAGTGGGGAAAACTACTCCGTTGTTTTGGGGAATTTTAGACTAACAAATACAAATCTATCCAGCAACTGGCGCTCCTGTCCGGTATTCTGAGGGGGACCATATTGTCCGGCTCATGATTAAGAGCTGGAACAATATCCAAATCCATATTACGTTTTTCGAGGGTGATGCGCACTGACCTAGTCTGGCTGCGAGTGCTTGTCATCGAGTCGGGAAAGTCAGATAGCGCTTTACGAAGGTGATTGAGAGCGTCTTCCGGTGTGCAGTCGTTTTCCATGATGTCTGGAAATACCAAGATGTCAACGTCATGAATGTCGTTAATCGCAGTGTGCCTTTTGTACGATCCGGACAAAAGAGTTGCTGGTACGCAGGTAGGATAATCGCCATACTGCTTTAAGTGCTCCCGCACATCTTCTGCCGACTTTTTGGCATCGTCCATACGTGATTGACTGGGAGTAAAACCCGTCAATAACTCTAGAAAGTAATCATTGATTGTAACCATCATGCTTCTTCTATTCTGATAAAAATGCAATAAACATAATCGTAGAGAGGCCGTGCATTTGATGTACCAGACAAGAAGCCAATGCTAAAATGTTAGGTGGATTCAGGCCTCGGCCTAACCAGAGGGATTCGGAATGCCGTCCGAATCCCTCACTTTTTGCTATATCTATTCATGCCGACCTCCTTTAATAGCTCAAATAAAATTTCCAATTTAATATGCAAATCTGCATTTTCTTGCATGGTCTAATTGCGCCTGCGCGGCAGCCAGAGAGACACCGAACTCTTCCGAGACAGTCTCTTCATCTTTTCCACGCAGCATTCTTCCAGGGGCTAATAACGCTCCACCAAAAACATCGGCCTGCCACTCAGAATCACAATATATGGGATGGTTATCATCAGTCCTACAGTACGAAGGATTGACTCCACGAAGCATCAGTAAATGTCCACATTCATGAGCAATAGTCAGCCTATCCCTACCTTCACCAGCAACAGCCCTGTCGTAAACCTCTTCTGATAAAACTATTCTGCTTTGCTGAGGGAAAGTCTCTCCGTGCTTCCCGCCCATCTGGTCATTGGAGAGAATCTCCTGTTCGAATTCAGGCACCAAGATGGGAAGGATCTGCTCAAAAAATTCTACTATCGGAAAGAAATTCCTCTTCGAATATCCAATATGTTTCCGAAGTACCCATGCCAAATTTGCAATTTCTTCCCGCCTGTGTGGTGGTACCATATGTCCAGCAACTCTAGCCATTGTTATCTTCATCACCTCTCAAAATCCTAATTATGTCTTGGATCTCCTCATCATCCAACTCTTCAAAACGCCGAGCAAAAGATACCGCCATGGTTCGCGTCTTATCATCAAGCATTGTAAGATTTAACTTGACTTCGTTATTACTCATGTTCACAGCATCAAATAGCCGTGTCTGTTCTTCTTGGTTAAGACCATACTGCTCTATTAATCTTCCAGAAAGTGACTCAGGAATTTTTTTTCTACCGTTCTCCAAAGATGACAAAAAAGAAGAAGATACTTCTAACTTATTTGCCATATCTTTCAATACCTCATCATGGTCAACACGAAGTTTTCTAACAAAACGCCCGAACTCAGTTGCCATTTTAGCCTCCTATAAAAGCTGAGCTTTTACTACAAAGCAATTGTACTCGATCCATCGATGTTTGTAAACCATTTAAGTTAAATATATTTTCTTAATTGGTTATTCTCACTATGATTGCCAGGTTACACACCTATCAAGGGCAAGCAAGCCCCCGTTTCGACGTGTTGAAATTTTTATCGCAAAGAACCGAAGCGCAACAATGGGTTTAAACATTAACGCTTGTTGACGCGCGGATGTTTATGAATGGCATACACAACTGTGCTGGGTTGGCTCCGATTTCATCCAACTGCCAAAGTAGCAGTTAGGCGCTCACTGGCTAAACGGCATCTTGTCAGATCGGAATAACCGGAGCCGCTCCATTTACCTGTCCTTGTGCATCATACAGACATAGCCACATTGACGATCTTGACCACAGGGGGCCATATCCACCGCTGCACTTGATGCTACTTGCTTCTTTTTATATTCAGCAAAGTCAGCACCTTTTCCATCAGCTTTTTTTAGTAGAGTCATAAACTTTCACCTCCCTCCTTCTCTAAAAGATAATCAACTGCTGAGACGATTGCCTCGTGAACAAAAGCGGTACAAGGGCATCTTCCATATCCAAAGCCACTCTGCTCAGAGGCATAGCAACCCGCTTGGCAAGCAGGCAATTCTTTACAGCTTTTACATTTATGGGAAATGAAGGGATCTGCCCATTTCGCATAAGCGTCGTTAAAGACTAGGCCTTGATACACGGAACCTACGACTTCATCTGAAACACCAAATAGATGCTCACATTTTAAGATGTCACCTGTGGGTGCTATCACATAATTATTTTGCTGCGAAGCACTGCAAATTGCCGGAGTAAAATGCATCGGCAAACCATTTACCGTCTTAATAAAAGAGCAATCTATCAGCTTCCTGTACACTTGCGAAAAGACAGTATTGAGCTCATCACTATTAAAACAAGCTGAACTATTTTTGACAGAGTATAAAGGCGCAACATAGGGCCAAAGATAATCTTTGTCAGCATCTAGGCCTTTCAAGTCGTCGATCACCGTCAAGCAGCTTTCTAAATTGTCACGATCAACATTGATGCGAACCCAGGTTTCGACCTGATGGTTCGTCAATTGAGCGATAACTTGCATTATTGTCTGATACTCTATCTCAGGAGCAACAAACCCTTTCCGGGTAATATGAGTATCACCAGAGCCATCCAGAGTAATTTGAACATTAGTGATTCTATATGTTTCTTTGATTTTCTCTACGTCCATATCTGATAAGAATGAACCGTTAGTAATGACGCTCGCGCCATATTGAATCCCCTTCCTCTCCAGCGCCGGAATAAGCTGTTCGGAGAACTTTTGGATAAGGCCTTCTTGCATAAATGGCTCTCCACCAAACCAAGTAACATTAACCTCTTGCATACCTTCGCTATAATTTATTATGAATTTAGCCGTCGCCTCCAAAGTCTCTGGCGTCATTGTCTGAATGGGAAAACCCTGCTCATAGCAATAGAAACAGCGGGCATTGCAGGCAGTAGTTGGTAGTATTTGAAATCCAGCCTTTGTCGAGCTAAAGTTAGTCGCGTTTCTCAGGGCAAGCACTTTTTCAATTTCACGTTCTTCTGCTGGAATAATAAACCCCTGCTCAATGCAAGTCTCCATAAGTTCAGGTATCCCCTGGCAAGATTCAATCGCTCCCTTTTCCTCTGGAGTAATTATGCCAACAGCCGAAGAAAACACATTGTATATCAGATAATCCCCACTATGGAGCAAGCCATAATGATTGTAATAAGAGGACTTATATTTGCGATTTTCCATCATTGGTTTAGGCTCTTTTCTTTTGCTTGGATGAACCTGACGTTATCAATCTCAGTCTGATTCAACTCGCTATCAGCTCCTTTGAAATCTGGATTCTCGTGATACCAAGATTTGTTTTCAAAGTAGCTTTTTATGTCCATGTTCTTCTTGAAGATATAACCATGCCGCGCATAGATCTCATTACGCGCTACCTGCAATTCCCATACATTAAGTTGTTCTACATCAGTATCGGTCAGAAGCTGATTGCTGCTTTCCGGGAACATGACATAATCGGGAGCTTTCATATCTTGAGCTATTTTTTCTGCAACACTCACCTGATCTCTCCCAGAATCAGTCCCTTCGGAATTCCCCGCAACGCCAGAGTTGCTAGCACCGGTAGTGGTTGCCGTCTCTTGCAACGAAGCATCGCTAGAGTCAAGTTTCCTGGCTTGTTCTACGCGCCAAAGCGAATAGCCAGCCGCAATTACTCCCAGCACAACGATTATGACAAAAGCCGCCACAAGCATCTTCTTATGTTGAGCGTCCTTCAACCATGCCACAAACGAAAAGGGATACCCTGTTATAGTTTTCTGGAGTGGAACAGGGCCTGCTGGAGCTGCTTTTACGCTATCGACACCAATCCTGGCGCCACAGCTTGCGCAAAAGCAGGCATCATCGTCATTTTTGGCTCCGCACTCAGCACAATAACTCATCGATACTTCGACCACCAATTCAGTTTGTAAATACCGGATTGCCCACAATCAAAGAGCATGGAGGTATGGGATCAGTTAGAGAATAGCTTTCTGTACGGATGCAGATTTTTATATCCTGAACACCAGTTACGTCCAATGAAACACTTTGCGGCATAAACCCCTTTGTGATTGACCGGGATTGAAACACGGGCTTTGGATTTGTATCGTAATAAATCAATATGCGCGATATACCATCGCTGTCCTTCTCGCCATCAGGCAAAGCAATTGTCGCAGTGAACTTCGTATATTTCTTATTGAGAGCAAACGCTGCTCCCCCTTCTGCGTCAGTATTTTGAGTATCAAAAAGCAAACCTTTTTCATAAGTATTCCCACGATTATCCGTCATTCCGCCCCCAGAAACGCTAACCCCATCATCGGTATAGATGGCATTATCGTCCCCATCTAACTCCAGTCGTAATTGTTCTGGTCCCTGACTAACTACGAGAGTGATAGTCGATCCTTTGCTAGTGCTCTCACCGCTTGCAGGATCTTGGCTGACAACACTACCTGCAGCAACGATAGCATTATATTCTTGCTGGACGGCGACATTTAATCCTTCGTCAGCCAACGCACCCTTCGCCTGCTCTTGAGTTTTGTTAACAACATCAGGAACCGTAACACTATTTTCTGAATCAGACGTGCTACCACTACTGTATGTAGTATCACCACTTGAATTAGTTGGGGTACCGGAACCATTTGCAGAAAGCAGAACAACAACAAGAATCACAACAAGGGCCCCAATAGCGATCAGTGCCCCGATCATAATCTTTCTCGAAGTAGGATCCAAGCGAACGAACCAGGCCTTCGCAGTTGCTACTAGCCCGTTTGCACTTTGCTCTTGTTCCGAAGCGTCCTCTACCTTCGACGGGTTATCTGATGCGATCTTCGTTCCACATTCAGAGCAAAACTCCGCGTCATCATCATTTTTTGCTCCGCATTTTGTACAGGTTCTCACAAGTTTCTCCAAGTCTCTATTCGCCAATTGCAACCCATGGCGAAACACCAAAGCCAGTGGCCAAATTCGATTTCTTTCCTACGCTATTGCGACACATGAAAAAAGCCTCGCCGCTATTGCGGGTAATAGGTGCCGCATGCTGGACATGTGCCATTTTGATCCAGTTGTTTGCCGCATTTTTTACAGAATTTTTTGGCGCCGCTTCCGTCATAACGACTTTGTATCTCTTTTAGAGCCGCCTCATGACGACTACGAATCGCTTGATCCTGGGCTTCCCATTTATTGGCAGCCACAGAGCTGGAAACCAGACTAATAATGCCAGGAGCAGCAAAGATGGCGCCAAAGAATAGGATGGCAGGGCCAGATGATGAACCGAGAGATGCCAGCCCATAGACCAGCAGAATAATGCCGAGGACCAAACTACCTGTCATTCCGCAACCCCATTTATGGCGCTCAGGCTTTGGGCCCAGCTGCTGGAGTTCCTGGTTTCCTTTCTGGTCTAGTTGTCGCAACTCTGAGTTCTTATTATTTTCTTTTATTGAGTCAAGAACTTTTTGCGAGCGCGGACAGTCCTGGGGCTGTCCTGAGGCTAAAGCCTTGTGGGCGTATTCGACAGCTTTCTTAACATCATGGTTTGGGTCGTAATACCATACTTCAGCAAGCGCATCAAAAATAAATGTAATCAACAATTGGTTACTGCTGCGCCCTGCCTTCTTTAGTGCAATATCAAGAGTCGATTTTTCTTCCTGATTAAGTATCTCCGCACTCTTGAAACCATATCTTTCATAGCCACTTTCCATCCGACACTGCGCATCGTATTTTTGCAAATAATAAAAGGCATTCTCAGAATCAGAAAGTATAGCTTGATTGCTGTACTCTAACGCCCGATCGTAGGAATCGCTTCGAAGGTAAAGATCAGAAGCAAAACTATAAAATTCAGCATCGTCTGAACTTGCGTCCTGATAGCGGAAAGCCTTTTCAATTGCCGTTTTTGCTAAATCGTACTGCTCGTTATCAAAGTATTTCTTAGCCTCTTCACGCCAATGCTCAAAACTGGCCGCACGTTCGGCATCGGGGTCTCGTGTTTCTGGATCTGCCTTGCTCTTTTCGAGTTCCTTATCATACTTTTTGCGGCTTGCTTCGCTGGCGAACACCTTGTCTGCCTCGTCCAACAAAACAATCATCTTGTTTGCTTTTTCTGGATAGGTCGTTTGTCGACTAACCCAGGTATTACGCAAATCAGCCAGCTTCTGTTTAATTTCTGCCAAACCAGCAGATTGTGAAATCTTTAATTCAGCATAATAGTCAGTTACTTCTTTCACGAGGCCTCCTTCTGATTTACAAGTAGCGCACTGCCGCGCCCTCTTTCCGTATTGTCAATATCAATACCGCCACTTTTCGCGCTTACCACTGCCATATGCAACACGTACTTCCCTTTCGCTAGAGTGGGTAATAAGTTCCGCACGACGTGCAAACACCATTTGTCCCCAGTGTTCCTCCGCACTTCTTGCAGAACTTCTTTGCGTGAATTTCCTGCTGCATTGGCGCATAACCCGCATAGCGATTCAATATCTCCTGCCGAGCAGCTTTGTAGCGATTAAATATCTCCTGGTGCGTTGCGTCCCATCTTTTAACGGCTGGCGCTGTGGCAGCTTTGACCCCAAAAGTAAGGGCTACATTCATCAAAAAACCAGTCTCTTCCTGACCGCCGGAGACGGGAATCTTATGCCAGTCAGTCTCAGGCCTTGGTCCTAATCGTTGAAGCTCTTGATGCAGCGCTTGCTCTAATTGCTGAAGCTCCTGATTTTTTCTCCACTCCTTAATGTCGTTAAGTACCTTTTGTGAGTTGTGGCACATTTGTGCCTGTCCAGTTGCCAGAGCTTTATTTGCGAACTCTGTCGCACGATTAACGTCCCAACCTGATCTGTAACACCACACATAAGCAAGAAGATCATAGGCGGCTGCAACGCCAGGTAGATCGTTATTTTGCGTCGCAATTCTTAGGGCTTCCTCAAGCGATGCTTTCTCCTCTTGGACAATCGCGTCTATATCTACCTGAACGGTATTCTGATTATGTGACACAATGGCATCTTGAATAAAGTATTTCGCTATGTAGTATGCAGCTACACCGACATTGATAATAATTGCCTGATTGATAAACTCTAACGCACGTTCATTCAAGTTGTTCTGCCTATAGGTCTCCGCAGCGAAACGATAGAAATCAGCGTCATCAATACTTTGTCCCTGATACTGAATAGCTTTATCAATAGCGCTTTTAGCTAAATCAAATTGGCGATTATTAAAGAATTTTGTTGCCTCATCATACCAGCGTTTAAAGTTTGCAGCTCGATCAGCATCGGGATCTGGCACCTCTGACGCTCGTTTACTTTCTTCTAGATCCTTATCGTATTTCTGACGAGTAGCCTCGCTGACAAACACTTCGTCCGCCTCATCAAGTAAGACAATTATCTTATTTGCCTTTACTGGAAAAGTCGTTTGTCGGCTAACCCATGCGTTACGTAATTCTGCCAATTTCTGCTTGATCTCTGCCAGATCAACAGCTTGCGAGATCTTTAATTCTTCGTAGTAGTTGACTACCTCTTTCACTAGATGTCGCTTTCTACGCCAACTATTAATTCTGCAGGCGTAGACTCATCTTTAGAAGGAAGAGCTGTCCCCTCTGCCGGCACCGCCACAACAACCTCTGCAGGGCGAAGCACTCTGCCACCAAAAAGATAGCCGTTACGAACAACCTGCAAGATCGATATAGACTGCACTTCGTCAGAGCTTTCACGGCGCACCGCTTGATGGATTGCGGGATCGAATCCACCAGAAACATCGACGCGCTTAACGCCCCGACGTTGTAATGTCTCCAACAATTCATCATGAATTGAGCATACAAATTCATCAGTGCTTTTCTCGATCCGATCTAGCACCAAAATGATGTCGACTAAAAAGGGCTCAATAACTGCAAAACTTGCCGCAGAACTTAGCGTCTTAATTAGTTCAGTTTTTTGCTTATCTTCCATCAGCCTGCGACGAAATAGGTCCTTTAATTCGCTAACATCCACTGCTAAGTTTTTTAGCGGCTCAGGATCATATTGGCAGGTCATACCTACCGAAGCTCCGCTCGCCTCTACAACATCTGGATTAAAAGCAGGCATCGGCTGCTGGTCATTTTCATCGTCGGGATCGGCCCAGATTTTCTCGACATCTTCACGCTGCATAATTGTCTCTTTCCGCTAATCAACTTTAGTACTGCCAATAAGCTTTGTTGCCTCCTGCACCTGTGTTTCATCAAGATTCGATGATCGATCGATGTCGAAAGTTCCTAGGCTTTGATTCGTCACCAGATCAATAACTTCAATAAAGATCGTTTGATCAATGTCGTAAGCGTAGATAATCTCAACAGGAGATCCTTTTGGATAAGCGGGAAGAGTAAGAGTGCTGCTCCCCACTACTTTAACGAACTCAAGTTCCTTATCATTTCCCTCGGTAACTCTTACATCAATAGCAGTTTGGTTGTCGCGCACGGTCGAGTATGTACCCGATTTTTTCGCAGGAATTTTTGTGTCGTGAGGAATAATGACAGAGTTATACTCATTGTTAAATTCATTCAAGGCAATTACGCCCAAGGACTGAGAAGTGACATCTGAAACCGTAATCCCTCCCGGGATAGCTCCGTCCTCAGCACCTGACTCAGCAGATGCCGCATCACCAACAGTTAATGTACTCGCAAATAAAGCAGCACCCATAGCCACTACAAGATCAGGATTTACCGTACGTGTAAGCGTCTTTCCCGATACCCCCTCAAGCATCTTTTTCACCATTGGCATCTTTGTTGATCCGCCTACCATAAGCAGATGATCAATCTGATCCCAAGTGAGCTTTTGCGTATTTAAGACTTCTTCAAGAATCAGGCGAGTCTGATCAAGTAAAGGTTTGGAAGCCTCCTCGAAGCTTTCTCGCGAAATCTTGAGGTCATAGTTCTTTTCGTTGATCGTAAACTTAATATGATTCACCTGCGCCACATTGGTAAGCTGGATTTTGGCAAGCTCTGCTTTCTCCCGTATCTCAGCAGTAAACATATCGTCTTCGTAATCTATTTCACAACCCTGCGACTCAAGATCCTTCAAAATCAGATCAACGATCTTCTGGTCAAAGTTGATGCCGCCCAGCTCATGACTGCCATTCGTTGCCAGGACATCAAAACTTCCGCCGTCAATATCCATTAGTGTCACATCAAAGGTGCCGCCACCAAGATCATAGACAAGAACCTTACCGTTTTCTGAGGTGTCAATGCCAAATGAGATCGCGGCGGCAGTTGGCTCGTTTATCACACGCAAGACGTTTAAGCCAGCAATCTCTCCTGCCTGTTTCGTCGCAGTCCGCCTAGCGTCATCAAAGTAAGCCGGGACAGTGATGACCACATCTTTTATGGTTCCTTCACCGAGATAGAGTTCTGCATCCATGCAAAGCTTTTTCAAGATTAATGCAGATACCATTTCTGGCGTATAGGTCTTCCCACTCGGGGATTCATAAGAGAACTTCTCGTTTCCCATCTGCCGCTTAATAAACTGGATCACATCTTTTGGAGATGTTGCGGCGGCATTCTTTGCCTGCGAGCCTACGAGGTACTCATCATTTCCGCCATCATCAACCCCAGCGAAGAACACAACAGATGGCGTAGTATCCTGGCTTTCGACGTTCTTTATGACTTGCGCTTCACCATTTTTCGCTACTGCTATCGCAGAGTTTGTAGTACCTAGATCAATACCAACTATTGTGTTGCCCATCTTCTATTCCTCCTTGGTTTACTTTCCAATATCACTAATCACCTGAGATGCAGCTCCTGCAAATTGCTGCGCCTCGAAAGCGGCAGTATGCAAGTTATCTCCCGCAGTGTCCAAATAGGCCCCAGCGGCTTCTGCGGCACCATCGTCAATGAAAGTTCTCGCTTGCCCAGCAGTGTTATAAGCTGCCGATGCCGCCTCTTCAAGCTGTTGCGCCGTACTAGCCATCACATCGCTTACCCCCCTGAGCAATTCTTGTATATCTTGAACGCTGGCCATATCTCCTACCTACAATCTTCTAAATGTCTCCTATGGTCGACTCCGGCCCTGTCCACCATGAGTGCCGCCGTTGCCACCCCCGTCGCCTTCTCTCTTTTTCACATTAATTTGCCCAGCTGTTTCAAGCGCGCTTTGTAATGCCATTTTGGCTTGAGAGATCTGCTCACGTGACCGCTTACAGTATCCTTCCAGCTGGTCATCATGACCCACCGTACTTCCGGTAAGTATGTAGTCAATATAAGAAATCGCTTTTTCTATCTGTTCGTCACAGCCTGATACCATTTCTGTTTCCTGGCTAATCTCATTAAGAATAGCTGACCGCGCTTGTAGTTTTTCAGGATCATCGGGAGCGTCGGAGCTATCGCAATCATCAAAAATGCCATCAAACGTCCCCATATCACTTACCGATCTCTTGGACGAACTTACCGCAGTCCCCTTCTAGTGACCTAAGTGCGCTTGCCGCATCTATTAGACTTCTCACTGCAAGACCCATCTCTTGGACTGCCTGCTCTCCGCTGCAGCTTCCCTGGGAAAGGGCCATTATCTTGAAGTTCTGTTCATTTAATGACTCTGACGTCGAAGTTATCATCCCGGATAGCTGCCCCGCGGATAGCTTGACTGACATCAGCGTTCCGACAAGATCTTGTATTGCTGTCATTTTCGCCGCCCTTCTTAAACCATTCGAACAAGCTGGAGCTTTCTTTTTGCAGATTCCAGCTGCCTGACGGTTCCGTTTAGCTTCTCTTTAGTTGCGGTCAATTGCGCGTCGATGTTTTGGTCATAGGATTTTACGCTTCCTCCAAAGGCTTCATCAATCTGCCGCACAGCATTATCAATTTCGTCATTGAAACTCGTAAGCTTCATTATCTGATCGTCAATCTGACGTTCAGCTGCCGTCACTGCCGCTATTAGTTCTGTCACCATTGACATTACGTGTACCTCCTCATCAGACGTCCCACACTTTTGTTTTGAGATTTCCCGCGTCAGTCGGTGTTACCGGCGCATAAGGGATAAAGCTAAACTCGCTCGAAAATTCAACTTCATCGCAGGCCAGCGCCCGGTTTTCTGCTGCCGTCCAGCGCACAAAGGGCCCAGCAAGAGACTGGACGGAACGCTCGTTTATCCTTAAAAAGAGCTTTGTGTTAAATGCATCAGAGTTTCCAAAGCCTGCTGTCTGCCCCGTGAAACTTGATTCTTTCACCCACCATCCGATGAAATGGACACCCTTCCCTGGGCCGGACTCAACGATTGTCTTTAGGGGTGCAGACTGACCATAGGGGTCCTTCTCGTATTCCCATCTGTCCATTCCGATGCCAAATGCATATACTTTTTCAGACGCTTCATCTTGCGCAGACTGATCGATCGCTTCTTGGAGTACTGTTTGAAACTGAGATCGCGGTACTTCTTCAAGAGAAAACCCTAAGCTTTGAATCGAATCTGCAAAAGCAGGATAACGTTTTTGAACAGAAGCCTCATCACCCTGGAAATCGCAGTAGAGAAAACGGGCGTCTCCCTCTGGATGCTGGACTGCAAGAGACACGGCAATGCTTTGGATCATCCCTATTGCGTTATTGCAGTCCTCATCCGGAGCGCCAATAATAGCGATATTTCTTCCTGTTTCGTTTGGTAGGGGAAGCTTTACCAGTTCTTTGTTGATAGAGATCTTCTCCCCAACTAAAGCAGTCGGTGTTGCTTGCAAATTTCTAAGACGCGCAATCTCATCGGTTCCTCGTGAGATTGTAATCCTTCGCTCGCTTTCAAAAACATAGGGCGGCCCATACTGGGTGCGCGCTTTTACCCACCACTTTTTTCGCAGGGGCGCCAGAACATTTTCATCGGCGAAGGCTATGACGGTCTTCCTGTTTTGCGAAACCTCGCCATAGTCAAGATTTACAATTGCCTCACGCGCCCGGAGGAACGCTGCCATTGGATTATTCTGTCCAAGAGTAAGAATGGATTCAGCAACCGAGTTCTTGTGCGCGATACGAATCGGGATCTGACTGAAAATAGGGCTTTGCTTATTACTGAGCGCCAGATTGCCTCCGATAGTTTGAGACGCAAGAATGAAGTGTATGCC
>Ga0123354_10014389_pt1 | contig 12322 bp, 7 predicted proteins | sample TergutLab28metaG_2_FD_97872 | JGI IMG/M metagenome (GOLD analysis project Ga0123354, IMG submission 97872) | Labiotermes labralis P4 segment gut microbial communities from Petit-Saut dam, French Guiana - Lab288 P4 | ecosystem: Host-associated > Arthropoda: Insects > Digestive system > Gut ... | reverse complement strand
GGCCATTATCTCCGTAACCGTTCAACTTTGGACATAGGTGTTTTGGGTTATATCGGTATACTTTAACATAAGGAACACCCTCCCGAAGTCTGGCACATTCCTCCTGGGACACCCTGTATAAGGATGTGAAGTTTTCCTATAATGTAGAACAGGGACTGGGTTTTAGGACCACAGGCTCCAATAAAAGGCGAGGAATTTCTTGACAAACTGTCACTGTCAGCTGGTAAGGGATGAGTCTTGTCGAATAATTAACTTAACCTTTTGACGCCTAATGTCAACTATAGTGGTCGTACTGCACCGCTAACCTCTAAAGTTGCATTTTAGATATTTATTCAACAAATATAGGTACTGAATATTTTAAACACGGTATATACTCTCCGTTTTTTTATCTTAAAAATGAAGTGTGTTTCATAATTCTAACGTATTTGGTCCCTGTATTATTCACATTTTATATACAGGGTGTGCTGAAATTTAAAAAATAATTCCGGCGCCAAAAGGTTAATTGCGTTTCGTTAAGCCTTTCCATTCCTAGATTTAAAATAATAAACTAGTTTTGTTTTCGTATTTCCATAATATCTCACGGTTTATATTAATTAACTAACTAAGCCCATGCAGCATGGCCCTACTTCAGAAGCCAACAGTTCCTCAGATAGTCAAGAAATGCCCTGCATCTCCTGCAGTCTGAAGGTATATTACCGAGTTCGCAAGAGCCCGTAACTTGCATCCATCATGTGCCAGATTAATCCAGTCCACGCTATTCCATCCTGTTTCCTTAAGGCCATTTCTAACATCAAACTCCCATCTACGCCGTGTCTTCCAAGTGGACTCTTTCCTTCATGTTTCCCCACCATACTCCTGTATGCATTTCTCTTCTACTCCATAGGCGCCACATACCCAGCCCACCTAATCGTCCTTACTTTATCTTCTTCTTCTTCTTCTTCTATATTCTTCCTCCTATCTTCTCCTTCTTCTCCTCATCCTCCTTCTTTTTCTCCTTCTTCTCCTTCTTCTCCTCCTTCTTCTTTTTAGACGGCACTACAGTCGTCTGTTTTTGACCTCTCTTTCCATTTTGTAATTTTGCATTAATATCTGTACACAACTCCACCATCTGTTTTTTGGTCGTCCTCTTAGTCGATTTCCCTGAGGATTATTGTTAAACACCTGACTTTTCTTTTACGGTCCATCCTTGATTTAATCACCCACACAATATTTTGTGAGCGTACAGATCATTAATCTCCTCATTATGCACTTTTCTCCAGTCAAGACACGTACTGGGGAATTCCTACAGTACTAGGAAAAGTAGCAGCCGGCATGGTGTAGTCTTTATACTTACTAGGCTAACAGCTGAGCGATCCGGGGTTCGAATCTCAGCAACGACAAGGGATTTTTCTCTTCTCCAAAAAGACCAGATCCGCTCTGGGGCCTAGGTCGAGAATAGGAGGAACTGCACCTCTCCTCCGCCTACATGCCTCCATGGCGTGGAGAGGGACAATTTTATTTGTAGAGGAAAGGTAAAATAGTCGACCATGAGAAACACGGTGTTACGGAAAAAAAAGCGTCTAATTTTGATCATTTATATAGTTAGTGGTCACAAGGGTTACCACAAAACACGTAGAATCGTCCGGACCGGCTCTGAGACCTAACCAGCCTCCTACCGAATACCTACGAGGGGTTATTTCCCTGAAGGTAGACCGATCAGGGCGTGAAGCTGACGCACTCACAAATAGTGCCGAAGTCACGAATGCATGGAGCTGTACCTCAACGCCTCCTTTAGTCTTCAGAGCGACGTACTTAATTAAGCTCATGGGCAACTTACCTCTTTGAGTTTAACGTTAAACCCGAGGACGTGATACGGTGCACTCTACACTCACTTCAAAGCGACATGCCAAGTACCGTTGTTACATCTGAACTGCAACCCACATTGCTGAAGAAGGTTCATCCCCCTTCCCCCTAGCCACTCGCTTCCTCATTATTCAGAACCTTATTTCAAAAGCAGCCACACATTTCCTTAAAAACCGACACGACAAACTTCCCGAAACTCATCTTCCTTCAACACATTCACTTGTTGCCTAAAATCGTTACTTCTAGGCTTACGTCATTCCCTCTATCTCCCACACACAGATCGACTTCCGTGTATTCAGCCATATTTCAAGGACGTACAATTATATCTAAAAATTACCACAGCCAATGAAATGACACGTACAGGCCACGCGTGTTGTAGGGAAAGGAGACGGACATGGTTATATCGCCAGCCCACATTATACGCGATATGCGTTAAACGTAGTCCCAACTGCAAGGTGCCGCGCAGTGGGATTGCGTCCTTAACTGCATACCTCTGGTCACGTGTGTGTGCCTCGCACATGGGCTGACAATTAAGAACTCGCAACATGTTTAGCGATCTTGCACTACAGGGTCATCGAAAAAGATGGACGGGATTTGAAACCGCTATAACTTAAAAAGTACTACACGGATTCACACGTTTGGCGTCTTAAAATGTTAAGAAAAGTTTAAAGTTTTAGACTTACCTTAGTACATTTCAATATGTGCACCGTTTGTAGCTCTGGAGACGTCCAAACGAAATTTTATCTCCTGCCACGTTTTCTGAATCATGTCTCGTGTTACAGTTTCAATGGCTGATGTGATCCTGTCTTGCAGGTGCTGGATATTCCTTATCTTCTCAGCATACACGATGTTCTTAATGTATCCCCCCCACAGGAAAAAATCAAGTGGAGAGAGATCTGGGCTTCGAGGTGGCCAGGGTATTTATTGGTCCACGCCTTCCAATCCAGGCATCAGGGAATCTCTCATTTAAAACGTCAGTCACAAAGCAACTGAAATGGGCAGGAGCTCCGTCTCGCATAAAAATAACCCTACTTACAATTTCTTGTTCGAAGGTTTCAATCTGTGGAAACACGTACTTTTTAAGTTATAGCGGTTTCAAATCCCGTCCATCTTTTTCGATGACCCTGTATTACGGCATTACAAGACAGAAACTTAATGTGTTAGTAGACTCCGCATTTTCGCATGTTAACACCAACTGAGCAAAAAATCAGGTTTGTCTTCATGCCTTTTTCGGCATTCTTTTTTAAATAAGAGCACTGCAGAATGGGTGACGTCATCGGTCGCTATGCAGCAACGATATCGTCCGCTCTACGGCCAACAGTCCCGCAATAAAAACACCCTGTATAACACACTGTAAATGCACGTTCTGTGAGCGGCGTTGCTGATTGTACGAGCGCATTGCGATTTAAGCCGGACACGCTATGTAATACTTTTATATCACTGCAGATGTACTGACCATGGCATATCGCCCACAGTTGCTTCGTCACGCTGAAGCCAGAAAAGAGACTCACTGTTCCAGAACAGACGAGAACACTGCACGACAACGAAGAGTTTCAGATTAATACTCCTTGCCAGATATTGTGTCGGGCGATGGAATTAAGAAAGGTGAGAGTTCAGACACTTCCGGCACTTCCGGTGGCAAAATAGAAAGAGACCACATGGAAGACAGGGGTGGAAATGGTAAGATTATATTAAAATGAATGCTAAATAGGATGAGAGGGTATGGACTGGAAAAATCTGGCTCAGGATAGGTGCCAATGTTGGGTTCCTGTGACCGCGGTAATGATCCTTCGTGTGCCATAAAACGCAGGGACTTTCTCGGTCAGCTAAGGAACTGTTAACGTCTTAAGTACTCTCTCCCATGGAGGGAGTTAGATTCCCTAAGACCGTATTTTATGTATCTGATGTTTATTGGACCGTGCATCATTGTGACGACTGAAGAATAAAAAAACCAAATAGATGCCACTTATTATTTTATTGTACTTCTTATAGGCTCAACATGTTTCGGGCATTACTATGCCCATCATCAGGAGCTCACGACTATGATGTTGATTACCACATTGGTCGTTTCGTTCTTGGTTTGCTGTATGTTGGAGGTTAGGCGCGGTTGGGCTGGAGTAGTGTCTGGGCTGCAGTCGCGAGCTCCTGATGGGCACAGTAATACCCGAAACATGTTGAGCCTATAAGAAGTACAATAAAATAATTTGTGGCATCTAGTTGGTTTTTTATTCTTCGTATTTTATGTGTTGCGTTTCTCGCGGTAATTATCGAATACTTCCCTACACAAATCAGAGGGTGGTCTAATGGACACTGCATGCGGTTTAAGGAGCCGGGCTTCATAGTGCCTGCGGTTTCAGCAGTAGGCCTGTACATCTTGTGACCATATGTTTTCTCAATGAACAGGTAATTAACCTTTTGGGGCCGGAATTTTTTTTTAAATTTTAGCACACCCTGTATATAAAATGTGAATAATAGAGGAACCAAATACGTTAGAATTATGAAACAAACAGCATTTTGAACAGAAAAAACGGAGAGTATATACCATGTTTAAAATATTCAGTGCATATATTTGTTGAATAAATATATAAAATGCAACTTTAGAAGTTAGCGGTGCGGTACGACCACTATAGTTGACATTAGGCGTCAAAAGGTTAAGACGTTACAGATTTGTACACAGCAAGTAATATTATAAGGCAGATTAAACTAAGGAAAGACGGGATAAGCCGGGCATACAGAATGCACTGGGGAAACACAAGAACGTGTGGACTGTTGGTTAGAAGTCGCACATTATGAAATGGGTGTCTTTTTCCTCCTGTTCACACTTCACAGCGATGGAAGGTGCTAACCAACTACATGTAGCGAAGTCCTTCATGACCAGCTAACAAGTGTCTCAGCTAGTCAAGAAATTCCCCGTATATTATGGAACTTGGGGTACGTTACTGTGTGCACAAGAGCCCACCACCTGTCATTATCCTGAGCCAGATCAATCCAGTCCATGTCCCCGCACCCCACTTCTTGGAATATACACTTTAATATTATCCTACCATCTTCTGAGGGGCTCGCAAGGGAGGGAACTTGTTCACCAATTTGTTGGACCGGAACCTGCCCTGAGGGTCTCTAGGCAGATTACAAGAAGAAATACAGGGTCCAGCAGAAATACCTGACGATTTGGCAACAACGCTGTGAGTGGAACTTTTGGCGTGGGGGATTTATCTTTGAGCGCCTTTCTAGCGAGACTCAAAGCACTTCAGTTGCCATGGAGCGCTGGTCTGTAGAGCATCGGGCTTTCGCTGTGGAGACGTATTTCTAAAACAACGATTCTGGCGTTGTGACTCAGCGGATATTCCGTCGGCACTTCAATATTCATCGGAACGACAGTGTCACTAGTCGCAATACTGTACTGTTGTGGGCGGGAAACTTCAGAGAAACAGCGTCTGCCGCAAAAAGGAAACCTCCAGGAAGACAGCCTTCACTCAGAACTCCTGAGAACATCGAACGAGTGCGTCAGGCTTTTGTCATAAGTCCTCCGCGATCAGCAAGCAGAAATGCCATTGCATTAATAACGTGTGATCGTACGGTGCGCCGAATATTACATGAGAACTTAAATTTCCATCCGTACAAAATGGTTATGGTTCAAGCAATAAATGATCAAGACACTGTAAATCGAAAAACTGTGAGGTTCTGTTGAACGCTCCGGATAACGACGACCTTAACCACATTCGCATGACGGATGAAGCAAATTTTCTTCTTTGTGGCAGTAATTCTCAACACTGTCGCTACTGGGCAACCGAGAACCCTCGCGATATTCACCAGAAACCTTTACATTCTGAGGTTATTGTTTGGTGTGGCGTAGCATCTTTTGGGGTGATCGGCCCCTATTTCTTTGAAGACGAGGCAGGCATGGCAGTAACAGTAAATTCATCTTGCTTCGCACATTTCTGGAACCGGAGTTGCAGAGATTTGGTGTTGAAAACCAGACTCTCTGGTTTCAGCAAGACGGGGCAACGGCTCACACTGCGAGGACTGCAATGCGAGTCCTCAACGAGATGTTCCCAGCTCGCGTGATCTCACGAAGAGGGAATACTGAATGGCCTGTAAGATCGCACGATCTCAACGCCTGCGACTTCTTACTCTGGGGATAGCTCAAGAGCAAGGTGTACAAAATGCAACCAGGAACGAAGTGGCAGCAATTTGTCCCACCATGCTGCAACGAGTGATGCAGAACTTCCAGAAACGCTTGCGGGATTGTGTTGACAACAAGGGACACCACCTCACAGACACTATATGCAGGAGGTGAATATTGTAATTAAAATGCTTTGAGATAAAGACAGTTTTAGTAATAAATTCACGTAAAAAGATAGTATACTTTTCATTTTATTGTAACTTTAAAATCGTCGGGTTTTTTTGCCGTACTCTGTATAACACGCTGGGTTGACAACCAGCATGTGGCGATATGGTGGGGTCTTACAGCACTCAGAGACAGGCTCGAAAACTGATCTCTGGCCCTAGTCCTACTGCTAAGACTAGCTGTCCATAAACAGGATACAATCTAGGGGTGTTACCGGCCTCCTTAGTGGACATAACACCATGAGAAGACATCTCTACATAATGGGGCTGATCGACAGTCCGTTATGTAGGCGGTGTGGGGCAGAGAAGGAAACCTCAGCTCACGTTGTGAGTGTGAAGTCTTTTTCTTTGACCCTGGGGATGTTAGAAGTCTAAATGTGGGAGCAATCTGAAATTGTATTAAAGGGACAGGGCTTCCATGACTTGGACATCAATTTAAGGGACACGAAGGGCCTGTTAAAAAGTCCTACATGCATCGGGACCGAAAGGACTCGAGGTCACTTACTATTCTATTCTGTCCTCCCATCTACAACTAGGTTTTCCAAGTGGTCTCCTTCTGTCACGTCTTACCAACAAAACCCTGTATGCACCTGTCTTCTCTCCCCCATACGTGCTACATGCCCCGCCAATCTCATTGGCGATTTTTTTATTACCCGAATAATATTAGGTAAGCATTATAAAGCTCCTTGTTATGTAGTCTTCTCCACTGCTCTGTTACCTAGCCCCGCGTATCTTCCACAGTGCCTATGAAAGTGTCCTAATATTTTGCAAATGTATTGTCACGAAACTGTGAGTCTGTATTTAGCGGAGCTGTGTTATTGGGTGGGCTAGAAGTCGCTTCGTTATTGTGGGGGATACAGGGTGTCATATCGCCACAATGCGCTGCACAACAGTGGCTCAACATAACAGCCAACAATTAAAACACAACTTGGTCGTTTTATTACAAACCCCATGCATGGTTAAACAGAATAAGGGCATAAATACGTTATGTATATTTCGCATTTCCATCGCCACACAGGTAAAAAAGGTAAAGGTAAAGCTCACCCTACAGCAGGCCATGAAGGCCCACAGGGGAGTAGAGGTATGGTTCTTACTCTTTCTTTAACCTCGGCACTAGATGGAGGTGTTGAAAGCCACGTCCTCCCGCAGAATAAGCCGGTAGCAAACGTGCAGGAGGCTGGGTGGGCCCCACGCGTTCGGATAATCTCGCATCGGGATTCGATCCCCGGACCAACCCGTAGCGAGTCGTTGTACCAACGACATACTGGCTCTTAATTTTATTTCTTTTAATGTTTTGTTGGCCGCACATCCCTGTATAATCTGTTTCAAATGAAGCCAACTAGATGCACACAACTTCTTAGTACATTTGTTTCAACTTCTCTACATGTTTCGGGCAACTATGTACCCATCATCAGGAGAACTTACTGTATCTATGCGACACTGGTATTTTTCACTCTATATGGATGGCTGTCCGGTCTGCTGGTTGGGATGAGTCTCATCTCAACCAGCCACCCACACAGAGTGAAAAATAACAGTGTCGCATAGATACAGTAAGTTCTCCTGATGAAGGGCACATAGTTGTCCGAAACATGTAGAGAAGTTGAAACAAATATACTAGGAAGTAGTGTGCACCTAGTTGGGCTGCATCTGAAAAAAGATTATACTTTTGTTGTGGTAAAGACAAAGGGAATTAACTTATAACAACAAAAGTCAGTATGTTGTACGTAAGACTTAGAAATGCGAACAAAAAATCCAAATGAAATGCTAATATTAATTTATTTGATTTTGACTTGCATTTATGAAATTCGAACGTAGGCTGAGGGTGTCTGAGAATAGGGTGCTGAGGAGAATATTTGGGCCTAAGAGGGACGAGGTAACAGGGGAGTGGAGAAATCTACCTGATGACGAGCTTAATGATATGTATCCCTCACTAAATATTATTCGGGTGATCAAATCGACAAGAATGAGATGGTCGGGGCATGTAACACGTATGAGGATGAGAACTGCATACAGGATTTTGGTGGGGAAACCTGAGGGAAAGAGAACCATGCATAGATGGGAGGATAATATTAAGATGGATCTTCAGGAAATGGAATGGGTGAGGGGCTTGGACTTGATTGTTCTGGCTCAGGATAAGGACAAGTGGCGGGCTCTTGTGAATGCGGTTATGAACCTTTAGGTTCCATAAAATGCGGGGGAATTTCTTGACTGGCTGAAAACCGGTTAGCTTCTCAAGGACTCTGCTCCATGGAGTAAGTAATTTATGAAATTCAGTTATATATATATTGCAAAAAACCTCACTTGTTTATAATTATACGATACACAAGTTGCAAAGGTGTAACTTGGACTAAAGTAGTTCATGATTACAGTCAGTGATTGGCTTTTGTGAACACTGTAATGGACTTACGTCGTAGTATTTGATTAAATGTTGACCAACTAGATGACATTTGCTTTATTATTTACTGCTCAACATGTTTCAGATGTTAATACATCCATCTTCAGGAGCTTGCGACTACTTGTTGCGTTGTGTTTCAGCCTGCACTCGGATACCACATCACCAACAGACAATCCCGCTACATAACACCAGCACGCCTCAAGTCAGCCTACACAACGCAACAAGTAGTCGCAAACTCCTGAAGATGGACGTTTTAACGTCTGAAACATGTTGAGCAGTAGATAATAAAGCAAGTGTCATCTAGCTGGTCAACCTTTATTCAAATATCAAGATGATGCACGGTCCAATACACATAAGATTACGTCGTACTGTAGTAACAGGGAGTAATATACCGTTCATCAGCAACTACTGACTTACAGGAGAACTTGAAGTACGATGCGGTTAGGTTAACACGGGAATAAATCGCGAATAAAGGCCAGTTAAAAACCAGCAAGGGAACGTACTTGCAAGTGACACTTAGAAGCATCGCGTGCCTACCCTGCAAATGTAGCAAGGCCTATCATTAGACTTCGACCTCGGGCATGCGCATTAGCTCAATTCCACAGCACGTTTTACTTATCGCTAATTCCATCCGTATCGTTATCACCCAACCACCACGGAAAAACTGATAACTTCCTTAAAAAGTAGTTTTGCCAGTACAAAGACGGGAACATACTTCAAAACATTTATTCAAAATATGCTGTCTGGACGACCGAGGAATTGGAGTTCGATTCTTAGCTTGGGTATTCGAGTGCTCTTTCCTCGGGAGGGGTAAAAGTGACCGAGGCGTGAAACTTACCACGCCCCTTCACCTAGTTCCGGTAAGGAAAGTGTGGAGATATACCTCCACTCCCCCCATTCGTCTTTATGACGTGGTGCTTATTTATGCTCAGGTACTACTGTGCATTTAAGTTTTACCTCTTCCTTACCCCATCGACCTTCATCTGAGGAAGCCTTAAAAGAAAGGTACTTTCAACAGATCGCGTGAGGAACAAAGTAAAGGCTTCCCTGTGTACGCCACTAAGGTATATAGGACAAGCGGAGGTATGGGTCCAATCATTCTTAACTTCGGAACTAGATAGAGTTGAGTGGTTAGCCCCGGTATCCACTGAATAGGAGGCCTGGTGAGCCCCAGAGCCGGTCTGGCGTTCTATAGGGCGAAGAGTAATGCTCTTGCCCCCATCGGGATTCGATCCCCCGAACCGTCCAGCCCGTAGTGTAGTCGCTATACCGACTACGCATCTGACACGCAAAAACATATATAATGCGTGGCAATAACTATCCAAAAAGATGCAACAATATACAGTTTATTTATAACTGTAAACTGCTCGACATGTTTCGGCTGGTATCTCCACCCATCATCACGAGTTCATATCACTGTATCTGACGTTATTGAGACCGTTACTGCTACCTGTCGTGAACATGACTGGACGGGAGCTCATGCAGGTGGCAGTAACGATCTCATTAATGTCAGTTACTGTAGATACAGATATATGAGCTCCTGATGATGGGTGGAGATACCACCCGAAATATATAGAGCGGTTTACAGACATAAATATACTGCATATTGTTGCATATTGTTGGATAATTATTGACCCCAAAACAGATTAGTACTCTATAGTAATCTATTTTTAGTTTTATGTTCATACCGTGAGTTTTGATTAACAAATGTGTATTAATTTACCAACAAATGCACACGTAAGTAGTATGAAATTAATATTAAAATTGTTGCGACATGTTTCGGTGTTGTTACACTATCTTCAGGGAGCTGACAAGTTTTGTCAAAGTTACGAATTACTGAATTCATACAATATAGCAGTGTGTCGTCATAGTAAAATATAATGGTGGGTAAAATTTGGCCACATATGCAGTTCAAGTCTGCAAGGAATAATACAGATTATAATAAGATTATGTAACATTAATGGAATCTGATCAAGCACAAATTCGAATAAAAAGACAAGTAATATATAAGGTAAATCGTTATGGAAGAACATCCCTTTTGTCACTTTCTAAATAAACTATACTCATCTGTCGAACACAACACAGGTTTATTGTAATTACGCTACATGTATCAGCTCTTTCTCAGGCAATCATAATCAGCCATGTCGATACAAAAGTCATCTAAGAGAATTTAAAATTAAAGAAAATGTACTGGGCCCTTGTTTACAGTCGACGTTTTCTTACGATTTTAAAATACAGAATATAAAATTATATGAAATATATAGTAGAAAATCTACATAAATCTTAAAAATCACAATTGGCTTCAGGCTTTGACGTTCAGGTTACTGTGCATCGTGATAAATTTTTATAATAAAACCAAATACATGCACTAATTTCTCAAATTTTATTTTAGGAACAAAACTCTACATGTTTCGGACAGTTCCTCTGTCCATCATCAGCAGTTTTTCACTGTACACACAACAATGATATATGTCATACAGGTTTGCTGACAGCTTGTGAGCAGAGTCAGGATGTAACCTCCTGATCCTGCTAGTGAAAAACTCCTGTTGACGAACAGAGGAACTCTCCGAAACATGTAGAGTTTTATTCCAAAAATAAATTTGAGAAATTAGTCCATCTAGTTGGTTTTATTATAAGAATAACTTTAGGCTGCGTTGCAGCATATATGTAAGCATCAATTATAATGAACCTATGTTGTGTTCGACGCAGTCAGTATAGTTAGTATGGCACACCTAACACTACTGATGCTGCAACATATCGCTAACACCTGCTAGAAACATGGTCATTATATTACAGCTGTTAATTAATGTTAAATTTGTTGGAAATGTCAGAGGTCATCATATTTGACAACTAAAGTTCCGATTTAATTGGTGTACATCATGATGTATAGACAGCAGAGGTTCTCTGCCTTCGAAACATCTGTGGCTGTGAATTACAACTTCCAATTCGAAAGCACATAGTTTCACGTTATTGGCGTGCAGTAAATCCCGTCCTATACTTTACACATGTCATGAAAAATGGCACATTTAACATATTTGGTGTGGGAATACAACGAAGAGCAAAATTTTGCCACGTAGATGGAAATATTGTACAATATAAAACAGTCCCTTTCTAACAGTGAAGTAAAGTCTTTCCTGTCCACCCCATGGAGGGATATAGGGGGAGTAGAGTTATAGTCCCACTCATTCTTAACCTACGTTCTCGAAGTAGATAAGTGGTAGCTTGACGACCCGGCCGCTTTACTCTCAGGAGAGGATGAAGGTACACATTGTCTAGAAAGTTTGGCGAACCACAGAGTTAGGAAACCACTGGAAATATTCGTGAGAGTGACCAACGAGATGCACACTTTTCCTCAATAATGTATTCCAATTATACTATCCTATATATGTTTCGAACAAATAATTGTTCATCATCAGGAGGTTATCTCTGTACACGCAGCATACAGTATTTTATCACGCATCTTTGGAGTGGTGGCCGGTAACACTATGTGATTGGAAATAATGTATGCTGCATGTACAGAATTAAACTCCTGATGATGAGCAATTATTTGTTCGAAACTTATAGAGGATAGTATAATTGGAATACATTAACCTTTTGGCGCCGGAATTATGTTTGTAATTTTAGCACACCCTGTATATAAAATGTGAATAATACAGGAACCAAATACGTTAGAATTATGAAACAAACTGCATTTTGAAGAGAAAAAAACTGAGAGTATATACCATGTTTAAAATATTC